>ERZ773136.2695-NODE-2695-length-14375-cov-6.589525_pt1 | contig 14375 bp, 15 predicted proteins | sample MGYA00580855_ERZ773136 | MGnify/ENA primary metagenome ERZ773136 (study PRJEB29015, sample SAMEA2737860) | human gut metagenome | biome: human gut; feature: human-associated habitat; material: faeces | place: China | collected 2012 ... | reverse complement strand
AAATTTTAGATTTTAATTTTTTATCTAAAACTAAATCAATTAATTTTAATTTATTTATATCTTCATTCAATGATAATATTGCATCATATAAATATTTATCTTTACTATAATCACAAACTTTATTATACTCTATTTTTAAAAGGTACTCTACTTTAATATTTTCTTCATTAATTATTTTTGCTATAAAAAACTTATAATAAAAATCATCATAATAATTAAATACATAATCTATATTATTAAAACTAACTAAAATATTTTCTCTTATTAATCTTTGAAAATTAGTTACTATGAACTTTTTATATTTAATTAAATATTCATCTAAATCTTTATGTAAAAACAAATGATGAACAAATTCATTATAATGCATTATATAACCCCCACTTGTTAAAGTATTATAAAGCATTCAATAAAAAAAGTCCATAGGACCTTATTTCTTTTTTCTAAAAAATGTTCTAATAACATAATATAAAAATGCACAATATGTAGCTATATAAAGCCATATAAGAATAGTTTCTATTATACCTGAGGTATTAGCCACAATTATATGATAAATTGAATTATGAAAGTATTTATTAACAAGAGCGGAAAACTCTGGCACTCCAAGCATTCTTTCAATTATATCAAGTAATCTTAAAAATATATCTAAAATACATATTATATAAACTACATTACTAAACTTTCTAAAAAATACTATTGTTAGTATTATTAACAAAATAATAATTATTAAATCTATGTCCATTTATTATCACCTACTTTATAATATTACCACAAAAATAATATAAAAAAAAGTATAAATTTCATAAAAAAATAACTAGAAAAATCTAGCTATTAAAATTTATAAATGATAATAAGTAATTGCCTTATTAGCCTCTTGTAAAATAGATTCAATAATTATATTATCATACTTCATATCCACTGACTTAAGTAATCCACTGTAAACTATTGTACCATTAAACATAATAAGAATTGTACTAATAAGTATAGGAATAAGTTCTCTAGAAACTACTTTATCTATATTACTTCTTAAACCTTTTACCATATAAAGTTTTCCATCTTCAACAAGAATTTTAGTATAATTTTTATCAAAGCCTACAATCATTAAAAAGTTTGATTTACCCTTCTTTTTAAAATCTTTTGTAACATTAATTTCTTCTTCATTAAAATTATATGGATTTTCTTTTATAAATTCATCTGCATCCTAGATAAATGAGCATTTACTTGATATTCATTACTCATTTTATCATTTAAAGTTTTTCTTTTAGTTTTACTTCATTATATTCTTTTGGACTTAATCCATATAATGTACAACTTGGACATAAATTTAATCCCTCAATAATAATATTTTTGACTTTATCGTCAGATATAAATCTTTCTACTACTGAATAATCACATAATACTCTTGCTTCATCAACATAATCCATTAAATAAGGAATATTTTTATTTATAAAGTCATACATTTCTTTAACTTTTTTAATATGAATTGGAAATCCATAATAAAATAATTCTTCGAGAATATCACTACCTAGATTAATAACATCAATATTCTCATGGTTTTTTCTATTTTCTATAAGTTCATCAACAAATTCATAATATGGATCATAGCAAATATAATCTTTTTTATCTTCATTTTTATATATAAATGAATAATATTTAAAAAGTGGATTAGATATATAGGCTATAAAACTTTCATCTTTTTCTTTTTTTGAAATAGTATCATCACCTGAATAATTTAAATTTTTAAATAGTTCAAGTGGTAGCACTCCAAGTAGTCTTAAAACACCTATTGCAGGGATATAATGATCAGAAAAAGCACCTTTTGTTTCAAATAATCTAACGGCTTTTTTTACATTTTGTAATTGCTCTTTGAATATACAAAAGTTATCTTGATCAAAAATAAATTTATTATTTAAAGTTTTTATTTCAAAAGAATATTTTAAATGATCTTCTTTATCAATTTTTTTATCAAGAATCTTTTTTAAAAAATCTAATTCTTTTGAGGTACATAAATAATAAAGAAAATTTTCATATGAATACTGTTTTAAAACTTCCTCAATCATATTTTTAATAGTTATTTTTTCATAAGGTTTAATTTCATCTACTATTCTTATATAATAAGAATATACTAACCCCTTTTCCATATTTTCATAATAATTGTACATACTTTACCCCAACTTTCACATTTATTATACCATGATTTATTAAATATATAAATAAAAAATAATTAGAGAATTACCCTAATTATTTAATTTTTCTTGCTTCTAAATAGAATCTTTTATCATAACTATGACCCATACTAAATGTTTTTCTAGGAAGAGCACCATCTAATATAACTGTTTTAAATAAATCTTCTTTTGCCATAGCATCAAAAATTATACCAACATTACCTTCTTTAGAACCAAAATCTTTTGTTACATCATCACCATGAATATAATCAATATTGCCTTTATGATTTGATAAATAATCATCTAAGAACATTTGAATAGAACCAACTGCAATATTTGATTTTGGATTTTCAATATATAAAACTTTATCCATATCTTTTGTAATAAGTTCAAATTTTTGACCATTACCTTCTTCATTAATATTATAATATTCATATAAATTTTTAATTAAATCTGTTACGTCAGTATCAAATATTACTCTATGAATTGCCTCAAATTCAAGAGCACTACTATGAAGGTTTACAAGTTCAACAAGTGCATATCTTGCAGGACTTTCTAAAGCAGCATCACCCATAGTTTCCTTTATTTTTTCATAGCATGCTTTAGCGGTAGCAAGCGAATGATTACCATCGCCCATAGCAAAAAGTAATACACCTTTATCAGTAACATTATATTTGCTTTCAAAATAATCTTTATCTGCTAAAGCCTCTAAACCTGAAATAATTTCATTTTGAATATTTTGATTTAGTTTATAACCTTTAATATGTCCACCATTTTGCATTAAATCAAAGTCATATACAATATCTTGTGTAGTAACTTTATTTTTTAAACTTTCAATAATATTTTTCTTTTCATCATCAATTAAAATCATAATGTGTGGAAGCTCTAAAGATGCATTTTCTCTAACTTTCATTCTTGGTGGTATACGTTCAATTACAGTCTTTTCTGTAGCTCTAATAAGAGTTTGTGAACCTTTTTCATAAGAATAATCCTCAAGGTCTACAATACCCATTATGCCCTCTCTTACTTTTCCATCACTTTGAGTTCTTTCAAGATATATCATTGAATCATCAAGGTTTGTAAATATATCTTCATTTAGATACTCAGTCATTGTTTCATTAATTTTTTTAATTCTTTCCTCAACATTGGCATCATTTAAATAAATTTCTGGTAGTGTTATTCTAAGTGTTGAAGGAGCATCTCCAACAATACTTTCTACTTCTTCCCAATATTTTGGTTCAGATGTATATTGATCACATGCAACTACACTCCATTTATGCATATCAACGTTTTTTGGAATTAAAATATTTCCTGCCTTAAAAGGTACTTTCATTTTCTCATCTCCTACTAAATAGTATAACATACTAGCATAAAAAAACAAAATATTTTTAAAACATTTTGTCTACATTTTTAGGAACTTTATCACTAACTATTTTATCAATTATTTTTTTTCTTTTTTCATCACTTACTGGTTTTCCAGTTATTCCCGATAAAGTATCAATTACTTCATTTAAAGTTTTTTCATCTTTCATATTTCCATTTGATAGTTTTTTAGCAAGTTCAATTATAGTATCCTTATCTACATTAGTTTTATTTTTAACTTTTCCCCAAAATTTATTATCCAAAATAATCACCTGATATATTTTATGCAATATAATAAAAAGAATGCTTAAGCACTCTAATTATTACTTGATAATGTATACATATTTTTCATTTTAGATTTTTTACTTTTGTTATTACCTAAATACATATATGCACCAATACCCATTCCAGATAATGCCATACCTAGCATCATATATCCAACTTTTTTCATTTAACACCTCTACAAATAGTATGGAAGTTATTTTATTATTTATACATTCAATTAATAGAAAAAGGGGCTGTTGAAAAATTAAAGTATTAATTTTTCTTCAGCCACTTTTTATATATCATAATTACTTTGTAAAAATTCTTTTAAAGAAGTTCTTCTTTCTTTAGAATAATTATTTGAAACAGCCCTTATAAATGAAGAAGGATCACCAATTATAGTAAGGCTTTTTTTAGCACGTGATACACCAGTATAAATAAGTTTATTATAAAGCATTATAGAGTAATCTTTACTAAGTGGCATAATAACATGTTCAAACTCACTACCTTGACTTTTATGTATTGTAATTGCATAAGCAAGAGTAATATTTTTTAAATCTTTTTTTTCATAAAATACAAGATTTCCATCAAAGTCTATAGATATTTTTAATTTATCATCACTACCTGTATAAATATTAGTTATTTTACCAATATCACCATTAAATACATTATTGTCTGAATCATTTACAAGTTGTAGTACTTTGTCACCTACTCTATAAATTTTATCTCCATATTTAACTTCGAATAAATTTTTTTCTTTATTATAAACTTTTTCTAAATATTTATTTAAATTATCTATTCCATTTATACCTTTATACATTGGAGCCAAAACTTGCATTTTAGTTTCATCAATACCCTTTGTTAAACCATAATTTACACATTTAATAACTGTTTCAAGTATTTTATCCTCACTTGTAATTATAAATGAATAATCATCTCTTTTGGAGGTAAAATCATCCTCAAGATTTTGAGCTTTAATATCCTTTGCTAAAAAAGGTATATAAGAATTATCACTTTGTCTATAAATAGTTGAAAGCATATTAAAGGAAAATAAATCACTTTCTATTAAATCATGAAGTACAAGACCAGGACCTACTGAAGGAAGCTGATAAATATCTCCGACTAAAACAAGTTTTATATTTGAATTATATGCACAAAGAAGTGCTTTCATAAGGGATACATCAATCATAGAGCATTCATCCACTATAACAAGTTTATGAAAAAGTTTATTATGTTCATTAAATTCAAAAGAATCTTCCTCTTTATGCCATCTTAAAAGTCTATGTATTGTTTGAGCACCAAGACCTGTAGATAAACTTAACTTTTTAGCGGCTTTACCTGTTGGAGCAAGTAATATTATATTACTAGCAACTTCATCTTTATTATATTTATTTTCTTTAATAAAAAGTTTTACAATAGCATTAATTATAGTAGTTTTACCAGTACCAGGTCCACCAGAAATAATAGATATATTTTCTTTTAAACTATTTTCAATAGCCTTTATTTGTTCAGGTGAATACTCTTTACCAGTTTCTTTTTCAATATCTTTTATTTTATCTAAAAGAGATGGATATTCTTTCTTTTTTTGCTTATCTATTAAATATAAGTATCTTGCAATATCTTTTTCTTCATCATAATATTTTTTTAAATAATATCTACTTCCATCTTTTATAATACTTTTCCCTTGTACTAAAGAAGATAATATATTATCAAAATCCTCACTATCAAGATTTATTTCATAAATAGATTTTAAATATTTATAAATATCCTCTTTATAGGAATATGTACATCCTTCGGTAAATGATATATCAACAAAAGTATTTAAAAGACATTCTTTACATCTTAAATTATCATCTTTAGAAATATTTCTTTTATATAAATCATCTAAAAATTTAAAATCAAATATATCTTTCATTAAATATAAATTACCTTCGATAATCGGAGTAATATCTGTATAATGTTTATTAATTGCTTTGGCTGCTTGTTCATAAGAAAAACCATAAGAAGTAAGTTTTTTAATTATTTCATCATCCTTTTCATATTTAATTAAACTTCCATATATTTTTGATGCTTTTAAAGTAGTCATTCCCTTAATATTAAATAAATTATTTATATCTTCCTTAATAATTTTAATTGAATTTACTCCATAAGTATCCACAATTCTTTTGGCAAATACTTTAGAGCAACCTTCGACAAAAGGACTTTCTAAAAATTTAATTATTTCTTCTTCAGTTGTAGGCATAACAGCACTTAATCTATAACCAGAAAATTGCCAAGAATATTTAGGATGATTTAATGTATTACCGTACACTTTATATTTAACGTCAAGTCTAATATTAGGTAAAATGCCTGTTACGTGAATTAAACTAGCCATATTTTCTTTAATAAAAGTATCATCAGTATCCTCAACTTTAAAAAGAGTAACAACAAAGTTACTTTCTTTATTTTCATAAATAATCTTTTTAAATTTACCTATTATATACTTTTCCATTAAACTATTAAATTATATATTTCTCCTTTTTGTAATTTTTCATTTGTGTGAACCATTAAATAATTTGATGTATGTCCTTTAGAGCCAAACTCATTTACCTCTTCGATTAAAACATCAAGTTTTTTTCCTTTAAATTTATCATAATATGATTTTTCTAAACTATCAGATAATTCAAGTAATTTTTTAACTCTTTCATGTTTAACACTTTCAGGTACTTTTCCATCCATCACACTTGCTTTTGTTCCTTTTCTTTCAGAATAAGGAAATGCATGAATTTTAGAAAAATTTATCTTTTTACAAGTTTCCATAGTTTCTAAAAACATTTCTTCAGTTTCTCCAGGGAAACCTACAATTACATCAGTGGTAATAGATATATCTGGTCTTACACTTCTTATCATATCTATTTTATCAAAAAAATATTTTAAATCATATTTTCTATTCATTAATTTTAAGATACTATCGCTTCCTGACTGAAGTGGAATATGAATATGATCACATATTTTATTATTATTTTTAAGTTCATTAATAAACTTATCATTTATTTGAGTTATTTCTATACTTGATTGTCTAATTCTTTCTATACCATTTATTTTACTCATTTCATGTATTAAATCAGTTAAATCTTTACTATTTGACTCATAACCTCCGGTATCAATACCAGTTAAAACAATTTCCTTATAACCATTATTTGCAAGATGCTGCACTTCCCTTAAAACTAAAGAAAAATCTTTACTTCTTTTTTTACCTCTTACAAAAGGTATAATACAGTATGAACAAAAGTTATCGCAACCATCTTCGATTTTAATGTATGCTCTTGTGTGATCTGATATATCAACTTCCATATTTTCAAAAGGTAAATCACGAGTTTTAGCTACATACTCTACTGGAGTTTTATCATCAAGATACTTTTCAATAATACTTACTATATTACTCTTATTAATATTACCCATTAAAATATTTATACCTAGATCATCATACTTAGTTTTATCATTTTGGACAGAACATCCACATACCACAAGTATTGCATTAGGATTTTCTCTTTTAAGTCTACGAACCTCTTTTAAACTCTTTTTATCTGAGGTATCAGTAACTGTACAAGTATTTAAAATTAAAATATCGCATTTTTCATTTAAATTGCAAAAAGAAAACCCGTTTTTAACTAAGGCTTCCTTCATAAAATTACTTTCATAACTGTTTACTTTACATCCAAGTGTAATTATATTAAATTTCATATATCCCCCTTAATTTAATGATTTTGAAAGTTCTTTCAAAGTTTTTAAAAACTCTTCTTCCTTTCTTAGACTCATTAAATGAACTTCCATTTTAATTGGTTCACTTTTCTTTACATTGATTAAATTATTTAAATCTACAGTTTTAACAAGAACATCACCATTTTTTTCTTCGTTTAAATAATTTAGTTCATATTGTCCAGTATTTGATAAAAGTTCATCATAACTTATTATAGCTTTTTCTTCCTCTTCTTTTTCATAAGGTGTAAAATCTATTGGTTTAATATTTTTTAAAGCAGTTGCTATTTCATTTAGTTCTGGATCTTTTACATCTTTATTTTTATTGACATTTTCAATCTCATTTAAAACTAAATTATCAGTTAATTCATCAGTTTCATTACTGTTTATCTTTATAAAATATATTAAAGATACCACAAGTATAATTAGAAATACCACAGTAAAGAAAAATACATAATCTATAAATGCTAAACTTTTTAAAAATGTAATAATATCATTTAACATAAAACCACTTCTTTCATAAAAATATTGTAGCAATATTTAATTAAAATTTAAAGTGTTTTTGTAATATTTTTAATTTATAGATGTAAAGAGTGTAAAGTTATATTTAATTTACTACCTTATAAGCAAACACTATCTAATACATGTAATGTCCAAAGTTGTAGCAATAACGTTATATATGTTATAACTACCCAAACGTGTAAAAGACGACGTTGCCACCAATTTTCGGGGGGTTTGAAATAATCAAAAATTCTGAAAGGAGGTCTGCTTATGAGTAGAAAGAAACTCATTAGAGTATTATTTCTAATTATACTTTTTTTTACTTCTTTGTTATTACAACGTGAAAATAAAAAAAACGTCATTCAAGCATTAATTTGGCTATTTGATCTTGTAAAAAAGATTCTTTTAGCAATTTTTGCTGAATAGACGTTTCCAATTTACATAATTGGCGACGTTAACATTTTATACGTTCACCTATTTATAATATATCATTTATTTATATATTTATGCAAGTAGTTTTTTACTTGTATTTTTTAATTACTAATTAACTTATATGGATTAGAACTTGTACCATCACCCTCGACTAATGCTGTTTTAATAATTGTAATAACTGGTCTAACACTTCTTAAAAAAGAACCAGATACATCAGATAAAACCTTACCATTTTTCGAAAGTGCAAATGGATAATAAATACCATTTACAAGTTTAGAACTACTCATTAAAAATGAATCTGTTTCTATACTTTCATTATATAAGTAATAAGAAGTATTATCTTCATTTGGAGAGGCTCCTGCAAAAAGAACTTCATCAACTGTTAATAGTGCCACTTTACTTGTTACTTTATCGCTTAAACATATAAATGATGGAATATAATCTTCGACTACTCTTGTATATGCATAAAAAGTATTATCATTTAATAAAACATCATTACAATATTTTTGAGTTGCTAGAAATGATGTATAATCACCTAAATTAATTGTAATCCAAGAATCTAAATATGCTTTAATAACTGAGTCTTTATAACTATACTTTTCATTTGAATCAACATATTTTTTTAGTTCTCCCGTATCATTTGCTAAAGCAAGTCTTACACTACCATCACCATTTATTCTAACAATTTTAAAATTTAAATTATTTATACTAACATTATTATTTTGTACATTACCCCTAAAATAATAAGCTATTCCATAATCATCTACGGTTTTAATTAATCCTTCATTTTCTGTAGCAATATCTTTACCAACTATAGTCTTACTTTCACTTTTAATTTCATTATTTTTAAGTATAGTTTCTGCAAAAGTATTATTATTAAGAGCCTCTTGTTCACAATCAAGTTCAACACTAGCTACATTATCCAAAGTATTTTTAAATGTCAATTCATAATCGTGTATTTCTCCTTTTTTAATTAATATATAACTTGATATTATCTCATTATGTTTAGGTAATTCATCACTTACATTAATAAGAGCATTATCTGTTAATGTATAAGTAACACCACTAGCATTTTTAGGATTAATAAATTCAATATAATAATATATATCTTCATTTCCATTATTAATTACAGTAATTTTAGTTTTAAATTCTTTATCAATATTAATCTTTTTACCATTATGAAAATTAATTGATAAATCTCCAGTTATTTTTATATCTCCATCACTTGAACGCATTTTTTTATAAACAAAATAAAATGCAAATAATGCAATTGCTATTATTAAAAGCATCAATATAAATCCAAGTGCACTTTTAAATCTTGCTCTCATTTACTTCATCCTTACTAAATAAAGTATATCATTTAATTAAAAAAAACAAAAGACAATTTATTAAAAAATCTTTTGTTTTATCTTACTTTTGGTTTAACTATTTCAAGAACCTTAATAAGTTCATAGTTTCCATTAACAATATTAGGTAAAGTATCAAATTTATCAATTCTATTTAAATAGCCTACTTTATGAGACCAAGAACCATCACTATTTTGTCTTAAAAAATGAAAATCATTAAATGATAAATAGAATGCTATTTTATAACCACCATGTTCATTAGGTAAATCAGAACTTATTTCATAAGAATCAATATTAAGTTCTTCGAAATCTTTTGCAAGGCCATATAAATATTTTTCTCTTGTTCCATTATAAACTAAATTTCTACTTAAATAACCGACATTTAAACCTAACTGTAAAATTACATTAGATATTCCCTCAGGATTAAAAATATCAAAAGCATATGAATAACAGTTCCCATTTATATATTTTTTTACATCATCATTAAAACTAGGATTATTTGAACTAATTAATATAAGTAGTTTAATATATTCTTTATAAAGTTCAAAATACTTTGGACTATCCATAGGTATTTTTAATATTTCATTATAAAGTCCATATATTTTATCATATACTTCTTTCATAGTTCTCCCCCTTAATTACAAAAAATTGTACCATATTTTCATTAAAAACTCAAATTTTTACTAAAAAAAGTCAAGTTATCGACCACTTTTAGGGTATAAAGTATCAAAATTAGTCGATAACCACTATTATTTAATAAAAAAATCTAGGTTTTCCTAGACTTAATTATTTTTTACTTTTACCAAATAAACCTTTTTTAGTTTTTGTTTCTTTTTTAGGTGTTTCTTCAGAAGTACTTTCTGATTTAGGAAGAGCTTCTTTTCTTGATAGATTTAATCTTCCTTTGTTATCATATCCAAGTGATTTAACAATTATTTCATCTCCTACTGAAACTACATCAGATGGTTTTTCAACTCTTTTTGTATCAAGTTGAGAAACATGTACTAATCCTTCACAACCTGGCCATAGTTCTACAAAAGCACCAAAATCTTCGACTTTAACTACTTTAGCATTATAGATTTTACCAGTTTCAACTTCTTTAGTAATATCTTCGATCATCTTTTTAGTTTTTTCAATAACTTCTTTATCCATATGATAAATAATTACTTTTCCATCATCATCAATATCCACTTTTACAGCATCTTTGTCATTAACACTTTTTACATTTGATGATTCAAGAATAATTTTAGTAATCATTTCTCCGCCCTTACCAATTACATCTTTAATCTTATCAGGGTTAATCATAAAGATTTCAACTTTTGGAGCATATTTAGATAGTTCCTTTCTTGGGCTTTCAATAGCAGTTGCCATAACATCAAGAATTTTCATTCTGGCTTTTTTAGCTTCCTCAAGGGCCTCTTTTAAGATTGCTTTAGTAACGCCTTTAATCTTAATATCCATTTGAAGCGCTGTAATACCTTCTTTTGTACCTGCTACTTTAAAGTCCATATCTCCCATATGATCCTCAAGGCCTTGAATATCAGTAAGTATTGTATATTTTTTACCATTAGATATTAGTCCCATTGCAATACCCGCTACTGGAGCTTTAATTGGAACTCCTGCTGCCATTAATGATAAACATCCAGCACATATTGTTGCTTGTGATGATGAACCATTACTTTCTAATACTTCAGAAACAACTCTAACAGTATATGGGAATTCTTCTTCTGAAGGAATAACTTGAGCAAGCGCTCTTTCTCCTAAAGCACCATGTCCTATTTCTCTTCTTCCTGGAGAACCGTATCTTCCTATTTCACCAACACAGAAGTTAGGGAAATTATAATGAAGCATAAATCTTTTTGTATCTTCAATACCAAGTCCATCAAGAATTTGATGATCTGAAAGTGGTCCAAGTGTAGTTGTAGCAAGAACTTGAGTTTCTCCTCTTTGGAATAGTCCTGAACCATGTGTACGAGGAAGAAGGTCGATTTCAGCTTCAAGAGGTCTAATTTCATCCATCTTTCTACCATCTGGTCTAATATGTTTTTCAATAATTAATCTTCTTACTTCATTACCTTCGATTAAACCAACTACTTTAGCTACGTCTTTCATCTTGCTAGCAAAATCTTCAGCTTCAGCATAAACTTCTTCGAAATGAGCAATAGTATTTGCTTTAACTTCATCAATCTTAGCATATTTTTCAAGTTTTTCTTTAATTTGTATTGCTGATAACATATCATCAGTTGCATACTCTCTAACAGCTTTTTCAACTTCAGCATCAATACTTGCAGGTTCAAGTACAACTTTTTCTTTACCTATTTCACTAATAATTTCATTTTGAAATTCACATAAAGTTTTAATATTTTCATGAGCAAACATTAAAGCCTCAAGCATAGTTTTTTCAGGAAGTTCTTTACAGCCAGCCTCTACCATACATATTGCATCATGTGTTCCTGCAACAGTTAATGCAAGTTTACTTTTTTCCGCTTCATCAGTAGTTGGATTAATAATAAACTTACCTTTTTCATCCATACCTACCATAACACCGGCAACTGGGCCATCAAATGGAATATCAGATATTCCTAAACATAGTGATGAACCAAACATTGCAGCCATTTCTGGACTATTATCTTGATCTACAGAAAGTACTGTATTGATAACTTGGATTTCATTACGTAGGTTTTCATCAAACATAGGTCTAATTGGTCTATCGATTAATCTTGCTGCAAGTGTTGCTGAATCAGTAGGTCTACCCTCTCTTTTAATAAATCCACCAGGAATCTTACCTACTGAATATAGTTTTTCCTGATATAATACTTGAAGTGGAAAGAAATCTTGAGTAACTGGAGTTTTACCCATTACACATACAGAAAGTACTACAGTATCGCCATATCTAACAAGTACTGAACCATTAGTTTGTTTAGCAAGCTGACCAGTTTCAACAATTAAATCTCTTCCCAAAAAATTTAATTTAAATTCTTTTTTCATTTTTTACCACCTTTCTACTAAAAAAAAGAACACTAAAAAATTTAGTGCCTATTTTCTTAAATTTAATTTTTTAATTACTTCACGATATGATTTAACATCATTATTCTTTAAGTATTCAAGTAATTTTTTTCTTCTACCAACTTTAATTAAAAGTCCTCTTTTAGAATGAAAATCATGTTTATGTTCTTTTAAATGTTCAGTTAATGTATTAATTTCTTTAGTTAAAATAGCTATTTGAACTTCAGCAGAACCACAGTCTTTTTCATTCTTAGCAAACTCCTTTATAATAGAAGCTTTTTCTTCTTTCTTAAGCATTTTCTTTTCCTCCTTTATTATAATCGGTTTAAACTGAGTAAGAATCTTGGAAAACAAGTTCAAACTAAGTAAAAACTTATAAGCCTATTATATACAATTTATTTATCATTTGCAAGTATTTTATCTAAAATCTTTTTCGAATAATATCTTCATTTGTAATATTTAAAAGTTTATTAACCATATCTGCATACTTAAAAGGAACATATATAATATCATATTCCCATGAATAATAACTTTCACTATTTTCTACATATGGTTCATATAAAAATTTTTCATTAAAATTTGTAACAAAAGTATTTATAAAAAAAGCATTACTATTTAATCTTTTATACATTATACTTCTTGGTCCAACATCTTTTATATGTTTCACACTACATCTACTATATATATAACTTTTTTGTTTATCATTTAAATCAATATAATACATACCTTTCCCCTTTTCTTGCATAGTATTATAGACTATTAAACTAAATTATTCAACCTACCTTTGTAAAGAAAGATCATTTCCCTCAAAAGATAATAAATTTGGTAAATAAAGATTATTTATTATATCTCTATTGCTATATAAAAATCCATTTCCAATAAATTTAACTGTAGGAATATATAAATTTCTAATTTTTTTATTACTTACTAAAAAGTTTTCTTCGATTTCTTCGATATTAGGTAAATATAAATGTTCAAGTGCTAGATTATTTGATAAAAAAGAGCTTTCGATAACTTTTAAAGAGGGAGCATTAAACTCTTTTAAACAAGTATTTTTTTTCATAAATGAACTACCTGCTTTAACAAGTTTTGGTAAATCACATTTTTCTAAAGAATTATTTTCATACATAAATGAGTAACCAGTTTTTTCTAAACTTGGTAAGAATATTGACTTTAATTTTTCATTATAATATAGAAAACTATTACCAACGACCTGTAAATTAGGCATATAAATACTTTGAACATTTTTTGCATAAGCTATAAAACTATAATCGACTTTTTTAACACTTGGTAAGTTAATAGTTTTTAAATTTTCCGCTCTTAAGGCAAAACTATTACCAATAATTTCACATTTAGGTAAATAAATATATTCTAGTTCAAAAGCATCTTTTAAAACTCTATCCTCAACTACTTTAGTATCTTTCGAAGAAAATCTTTTAATATGAAAACTATTTGCAAAAACATCATCGTTTAATCTTTCTACTCCCTCTAAAATGACACTTATAAGTTCATTAAATTTATTTAATTCTAAATATATTTTAATATTATCTTCACAAATAATATA
>ERZ773136.2691-NODE-2691-length-14385-cov-5.003140_pt1 | contig 14385 bp, 7 predicted proteins | sample MGYA00580855_ERZ773136 | MGnify/ENA primary metagenome ERZ773136 (study PRJEB29015, sample SAMEA2737860) | human gut metagenome | biome: human gut; feature: human-associated habitat; material: faeces | place: China | collected 2012 ... | reverse complement strand
TGGGACGAGATTACCACACCTTTTAAAATCAAAAAACATGCCGGACATCCTCTAAGTATTGCGGGCCGTCCACGCCTCCGGGGCAGCGGCCGCAAGAGGGAAGGTCATGCAGAACAAAACGTCCGTCCTCAACACGGCCCTTGTCCGGGTGGGCGCCCGGATGGGCAATGCCGGTTTCCAGGATACGCCCGCCATGCAGGTGGCGGGGGCCGTCTATGACAAATGCCGTACCCTGTGCCTGTCGCTGTACCCGTGGTCGTTCGCCCTGCGTCGCCAGCGTCTTGCCCTGTCGGCAGAGGCCGCGCAGGGGCCGTGGCCCTTTGCCTTCGCCCTGCCGTCCGACAGTGTGCGCGTGGTGGGGGCGGCACGCCCTGACCCGTACACGGCACGGCCGGGCCCCGGTCTCCGTTTCGAGATCGTGGGGGACAGGCTGGAGACCGATGCGGACGGGGTGCTGCTGACCTATGTGAGCGGCCTCGTGACGACCTTCCCCGAGCTGTTCGCCGACATGCTGGCCTGGCGCGTGGCCTTCGAGATGGCGCCCTACATCTCCCAGGGCGGCGCGCAGGCGGAAGGCTGCCTGCAGATGTTCGAGCAGGCGCTGGACAGGGCCAAAGTCGAGGACGACGCGCAGGCGGTCCCGCCCGCAGGCCTGTGGCCGTCCGCGTTCCTTGGGGAACGGAGGGTGGGCTGATGCCGGTCTTCCATACCCAGAACGTCCTCAACGGCGGCGAGCTCTCCCCCCTGCTGTACGGGCGCGTGGACCAGCCCCGCTACAGCACCGGGGCGCGGGAGATGCGCAACTTCGTGCCCATGCCGCAGGGCGGCGTCACACGCAGACCCGGTACACGCTACCTGGGAACGGCCCTGGGCGACGGCGGCAGGCTGGTGCCCTTCGTCTTCAGTGCCACGCAGGGCCGCATGCTGGAGTTCGGCGACAGGGCCATGCGGGTCTGGCTGCCGGACGGGCGCGTGGTGGCGGACGAGGAAGGCTCCCCCAAGATCTTCGAGTCCCCCTTTGCCGCCGCCGATCTGCGGGCGGTGCGTTATGCCCAGTCGGCGGACGTCATCTATTTCGCGCATCCTGGTTATGCGCCGCGCAAGCTCGCGCGCCATGCCGACGACGACTGGCGCTGGTCCGAGCTGACTTTCATGCCCGCCATCGCCACGCCCAAGAAGCCCACGCTCTCCACAGTGGGCACCCCGGAAGGGGACAAGAAGACGGACTACACCTATTGCGTCACGGCCATCGACGACAAGGGGCAGGAATCCTCGCCCTCCGAACCGGCCAGCATCTCGGCCCAGGCCCTCAACAGCGTGGATTTCCACATCCGCATCAGCTGGGAGGCTGTGGAGGGCGCCACGGGCTACCGGGTGTACAAGAAAAAGATGGGGGTCTTTGGCTACATCGGCAAGGGCGCTGCCGACGAGACGTACCTGGATGACAAAAATGTGGGAGCGGACACCGAAGACACTCCTCCCGAATACGAGAACCCGTTTGAGGACGAGGGGAACTATCCGTCACAGGTCTTCTTCCACCAGCAGCGCCTGGGCTTTGCGTCGAGCCTTAATCGCCCCATTACCATCTGGCTCTCTCGCACAGGCGAGTTTGAGTCCATGGCAAAGTCCGTCCCTCCCAAGGATGATGACGCCATTGAGGTGACGCTGGCCTCGACTCAGGCGAACAAGATTGTCTGGCTGCAGCCTGACCGCAATGTCCTGGCCTTTGGCACAGAGTCCAGCGAGTGGACGCTTGAGCCTTCCGAGGGCGTGGCCCTGACCCCGGCCACGGCGTCCTTCCAGCTCCAGACCACCAACGGCGGCAGCGATGCCGTGGCGGCCCTCTCCGTGGGAGGGAGCGTGCTCTATGTGCAGCGCGGCGCCGGGGCCATACGGGAGTTCGCCTACAACTACAGCGCCGACAAATACCTGGGGCAGGATCTGAACATCCTGGCCCGGCACATGCTCAGGGACGTGGACGTGGTGGCCTGGAGCTGGCAGCAGGAGCCCTATGCCGTGCTCTGGAGCGTCCTTTCCGACGGCACGCTGGCCGGGCTCACCTACATGAAGGAACAGGAGATCGTGGGCTGGCACCGCCATACCACGGCGGGGAGCTTTGTGGACGTGGCCGGCATCCCCGGCACGCCCGACGACCAGGTGTGGTTCCTTGTGCGGCGGGGCGGGCAGGTCTTCGTGGAGCGGCTGGAGTCCTTTTTCGACAGCGACGATCTGGCCGAGGCCTACTATCTGGACAGCGCCCTGGACTATCAGGGCGAGGCGGCCGCACGCTTTGACGGTCTTGCCCATCTGGCCGGACAGGCCGTGCAGGTCTTTGCCGACGGCGGCACCATCGACGGGCTGGAGGTCTCGGCCGGCGGCAGCCTGACGCTGGGGCAGGCCGCCACGTCCGTCCATGTGGGGCTGCCGTACGTCTCGCGCGTGGTGCCCAACCTGCCCGAGATCCAGACGCAGCAGGGATGGAGCCTGATGCATGACCGCAAGATCCTTGCCGTGCGGGCGCGGGTCTACCGCAGCATGTCCTTCCTCGCCGGGGTGGGCGACAGCCTGGCCCCCATCATCGACCGCGACATCACCGGCGGCCTGTTCGCCACCACACCGTTCTTCAGCGAAGGAACCGATCTTGACCTCGATACCTGCGCCGGCTGGTCGGCGGCCTCTCCCCTGGTGTTCCAGGTGCAGAGCGCCACGCCCCTGACCATCCTGGCGCTGGTCACCACACTGGAGATTTCTCCATATACCGGAGGAGGGACGTTCTGATGGGAGCCATGACCCTGGCCCTGACCATGGGCGGCCTGTCGGCGCTGAGCAGCATCGCCAGTACCAGCCAGCAGAACCGGCAGGCCCAGTACAACAAGAAGATGGCCGAGGCCCAGGCCCAGGCCGCACGCAACCAGGCCAAGGTCACGGCGGAGAAAGGCCGTATCGAGGCCGAGAACCTTGACCGCGAGCGTAACGCCCTGACACGGCAATATGCCGACCTGCAGGCCGGGAACGTGGCCAGTTTTGGTGCCCTGGGCGTGGACATGAGCAGCGGCAGCGCCATGGACGTGCTTTCCGGCAATGCATCCCGCTATGCCGGGGATGTGGGCCTGAACCGTTACCAGAAGGCCGTCAACCAGTGGGAGACGGACGAGAACGTCAAAGCCAGCCTGACCAACGCCGCCAACTACGACGCGGCCGCCAGCTGGTATGGAAATTCGGTGAAGGGGCTGGGCAGCACCCTGCTGACGGCCGGTCTTTCCGGCCTGACCAGCGGCATCGGCGCCTACGCCACGGCGGGAGGCTTTGGGGGCGAAAGTGGTTTCTTTGGTGACCTGTTCAATGATCCGGTCAAGGACGCGCTGGAGTTCTCGAAGAAGGCTCGCGGCACGGTGTGGAAATAGGGGGAGACATGGCCATCAGGGTACAGACCTACGACTCCGGCCCCCGGCGCATCCAGGCGGGCCCCATCGACCCCGGCGTGCCGCGCGGAGCCATCCGGGACGTGCGCGGTACGGCGCAGGACAGCCTTTTGGCGGACGTGCTGGCGGCGGGGAAGCAGCTCACCGGTATCGCCATTCAGGAATACGTCAAGGACGAGACCACGCGCGTCAGTCAGTCTTTGCTGGGGATGCAGCAGGAGCTCAATGCGGAGCGCGACCGCTACATGGCTGAAAATAAAGGGCAGGATGCCATCGGGGCCGGGCAGCATTTCGAGCAGTTCGCCCGTGCGGCCGTACAGCGTCGCCTGCAGGATGACAAGTTTTCCGGCCGCTTTGCGGAAATGTTCATGAAACAGGCGTCCGGGGCGGCCCTGCACTTCACCGAACAGGGACAGGCCTACGGCCGGCAGCAGAAAAGCGCCTGGGAAGAATCTGTACTGCAGGGCGATATGGAGGAGTTCCGGAAGCTCGTGGCGCAGAACTACGACAACCAGGAACTGATCGAGTTCAACCGGGACGCCCTGCGCCAGCGCATCGAAGGGATGCGACCAGGCATGGACAACCGGGCGCTGTTCTCCCGCCTGGACAGCCAGACGGCGGGCAGCATCATCGAAGGCTATCTTGCCCACGATGACATCAGCGGTGCCCGCGGGGCGCTGGACAAATATCGAGACCTGCTGGGCGGGGAGGTGAACCGGGTCGAGGCATCCATCGCTTCCCATGCCAGGGCACTGGAGAGCCGGGCGCGGGCCGAGGCGGAACGTGCCAGGGCCGAGGCCGTCACCAACAGGGTCGGGCAGTGGATCGCCGAGACAAAAGGGCTTGCGCCTGAAGAGCGGACGGCGGAACTGTACAGCCGCCTTGACGGCATTGCGGACATGAAAGAGCGGGCGCAGATGGCTGGTCTGGTCAATAGCGAGCTGGCTTTTGAAAAAAGGCGGGATGATGCCAAGGTCATGGGAGAAGCATACGAGCTGGTGCAGGCCGGGAAACAGGCCGGGGAATCTCCTCTGGTGTTCCGGCAGCGGGTGCTGTCCTCTTCCGCCTCTGAAGCGGCCAGAAAGCAGGCATTGGAAGACTACAATGGGGAGCTGAAGACCAATGAGCTTAATATGCGCGCCCTGGATGACCTGCGTACGCAGATAGACACGCGGCAGACGCTGGGGGATCCCATGACGCGGGATGAGGTCTATGCCTTCGCCTATGACAGACGCATGACGACGGAACAGACGAACAAAGCTCTGACGTATCTTGATGAAGGCGGCAATGCCGGACAGCTCAGGCAAACATCGGTCAATGAGGCCTTCCTGACGCTGAATCCCGACAAAAAGAAAGCTGATGTCCCCGAATGGCTGTATGAGGCCGTGCGCATGCAGTTGCAGCAGGAGGGGGGAGGCAAAGCCCTGACACCGGCCCTGATACGGCAGTATGTAGCCCGTGCCATGATGCAAGGTACGCTGAAAGGTGGAGGCTGGTTTGGTGCCTGGGACAGTGGCGGCGTCCGTTACGGCAAGGCGCTGACGGAAGGTACAGCCCAAAACTGGGAACTTCCTGTGGAAGGAGATGATGAATGAGCCAGACCATGCCCCCCGAGCTTTTTCCGTCGCATGGACCGTCCATCCGTGCTGCCCTGGAAGTGGCCGATGCCGACGGCGTGACCGCGCAACGTGTGGCCTCCGCCCGCGCGACCGCCCTGCAGCTTGGCCTGCCCGACAGCGTGGTCGAGGCTGACCTGCAATACGCGCAACGCGAAGCCCAGGCCCGAAGGATAGAACAGAACAGCCCCTTTGCCCTGTGGGCCGCACGCTCCAAAGAGCGGGCCGCCCTTGCCCGTGACGATACGGACGGGCTGGCCGGTGTGTTCTCCACGGCCAAAGTCTTTGGGGAATCTGTGGCGAACTTCGGCAATAGGGCCATGCACTGGGCCACCTTTGAGGCCGCCGACGATGTGCGGGATATGGGCCGCTCTCTGGTCCACGGCGCCGCTGACTTCAACCGCTCGCTGCTGGGCGGGGCGCAGGCTTTGTCCGACAACCTGTTCGGGGTGGGGAGCGCGCCTTCGCGTATGCTTGCTTCCGCCCAGGAGTGGGGCAAATGGGCGCGTCCAGGAGAAGTACGGGCCGATACCAGGATCGGACAGCTCGGCTATGATTTCATCCGTTCCGCACCGCAGCAGCTTGGCAACATCATGGCGGCAGCGGCCAACCCTGCCGTGGCGCTTTCGCTGATGGGCGTGCAGCTTGGCGGCGGGAGCTACGCGGAGTTGCGGGAACAGGGCGTGACGCCGCAGCGGGCACTGGTTTCAGGCCTGGCCAACGCCGTGATGCAGGCCCCGCTGGAAAAGCTCTCGCTCGACCGTTTCATGGGCATCTTCAACTCCGCTTCTTTCAGGGACACCATCGGGCGCACCCTGGGGGCGATGGGCTCCGAGTTCGTGACGGAATACCTGCAAAAGTACCCGGAACTGGTAACGAACCTCTGGGGACTTGCCGAAAAGCAGGGGACGGATCCGGCTGATCAGATAGCCTGGTTCGGGCGGACGCTGTTTGATGCCGATACCCTGGCACAGGCCAATCGTGAGGGGCTGTACGAAGGCCTGATCGGCGCCATGTGGGGCGGCCTTGGCGGTGGTGTCCGGTCTTTGGCCGTCCGTAACCTGGAACGGCAGCGTGCCCGGGATTTTGTCCGCCAAAATATCGAGTTGCACAGCGCCGTGGAAGCCAGCCAGACAAAGAAGATCGCTCCGGACTACATGGAGGACGCACTGGACAATGCTGCCGGGGTGCTGTCCCAGTCCGTGTACATCCCGGCGCAGGCAGCCCTTGACCTGGCCGGGCAGGGACAGGACGTGCTCACGCCGCTGGGCATCAGCCAGGAAGCTGCCAGACAGGCGGCGGAAGCCGGGGTGGATCTGGAGGTCAAACTCTCCTCCCTGCATGCCCGTCTGGATGATGAAAGCATGGCGGCCGTGGCACCGCTGCTGCGGCAGACGGCTGATGCTCCCAATGCGCAGGAAGCGGAACGTGCGGACGATGCCGCCCGGGTGCAGGCCGTGGTCGAGGATGCACGACAGCGTCGTCGCAGGACGGATGCCGTACGGCAGGAAGAACAGCGTCTGGTACGGGAGATGGTGCCACTGGTGGGCAAGGAGGCCGCAGAGACCTACGGCAAGCTGAACACCGCGCAGGCCCGTGCTTTCGAGGCGGCCTACGGCGTGGATGCCGCCGGATTGATGCGGCGGAGAAGCGTGGGGCTGGCGGGTGAAGATGCGGATGGTGACGCCTTGAGGCAGGCCGCACTGTACGAACAGACGCCCATGGGGGATGCTGCCCGCGCCAGCCTGGAACGTGACGTCCATGATTTCGGTGTGGCCGTGGACAACATCGTGGCGGCGGGGAAACTTCCGTCCGATCCGGTAAAGATGCTGGGGCAAACGCCGCTGGTCATGCAACTGCTGGGCAGGGATACCGTGACCGGCAAGGCCGCTGCCCAAGGCGGCATCTATGCCGCACCGCACGTTTTTGACGGCACGCATCCCAACATGACGCCGGAGATGTGGAAGCAGATCCCGGCGGCCATGGCTGACCCCATCGCCGTGTTCGATTCCGACAGCCCGGCGGGCAGGGCCAAGGGCGACCTGGTCTTCATGCTGGAACTCACCGACGCCAACGGAGCGACGGTGGTGGTGCCGGTGGCTCTGGATGTGGCGAAGGGAAGAAAGCAGGCGCATGTCAACATCGTAAAAAGTGCCTACAGCAAGGAAAGCGGCGGCGTACCTTCCAACCATTGGTTCATGCGGCAGCTCAAAAAAAATGCCCGTTATGTGAACGGGCAAAAAATGGAGCCTTGGCTGCGGGCCGCCGGGGCTGCTTCCCCTTTGGGGTCTTTGAAAGACGTAGCCGCAACCAATACTTCCGATAACAGGATATATACAGACGCCGACCTTGTCAATTTGCGGCAGGGCAATGCGGCGCTGTATCAGCCGTCTGCGGAGGCGCGAGACCTCAAGCAGCGCTTTGCGGCCATGCCCCTGATCGAGGCCGACAGCACGCAGTGGTTCGGGCCGGGAAAGGCTATTGATGCCGCTCCCCTTACTGAGACGCCCGAACAAGTCAAAACCTTGCGGGAAGCTGTCAAGGTATGGGCGCGGGAGCGGTTCCCCAATGGGACGACCACCACAAATGTGGATACCGGCTGGGATGTACAGATCACGCCAAAGGGGGTACGGGATTCTCTTTCCCATGGCTTCGACGCACTTTTGGCCCGATCCGTGCCCTTCATCCCGCAAATCATCGAGAGCGGTATCCATCTTGATTCCATAGAGAAAAAGCCTGGTCTTATGTCGCATATCTTTGCGAACAAGATCAGGCTGGACGGTCAGGATTATGTGGTGGGTTTCGTGCTGCGGGAAGACGGTAACGGCAACCGTTTCTACGACCACGAGCTGACGAAAATTATCAGTTCTGACCAGCTCGTACCGGGAAAACAGCGAGAAGCAACCGCAGAACTCCAGACTGATCAGAACTTATCACCCGGTTCGTCAGAGCTTCTCTCGAACCGGGGTGATGTGATGAACATACTCCGGGAACGTCTGGGCGTCAATGACGGGACGGGGCAGATATTGTTCCAGCCTGATACCGCCGGAAAAGATCGCGCCCAGGTCCAGCTCGATTCCCGGACAGCGGCCATCCGCATCTTCAAGGGCGCGGACATGTCGTCCATCCCGCATGAGACGGCCCATATCTTCGTGGATGATCTGCGGCGCGTGGCAGAGAATGACGGCAGCATCGCCCGTGATCGTCTTCGGGCCGATCTTGAGCAGTCCGGGCTCGATGCGACGCCCTTTGCCGCCATCCTGTCCGGTGATGTGGATGGAGAAGGCGCCCGGGCCATGCTGCGGGATGTCCGTGAAGAGCTGGCGTCCCTGGAAGACAGCGAGGCCGGTCTGCGTGACGCTGCCGCAGCTGCCGGAAGGGGAGCTGACAGTGCCTCCATGCGTGAGGACATCGCCGCTGCACGCAAGCAGAACACGGAACGCCGACGCGAGCTGCTGCCCGTGGAGCGGATGCTGTCCGGCTATGTGCGTCATCTGGATGGTCTGGCGCAGGCCCGGCGGGATATGGCGACCTTGCGACGCTTTGCCGGCATGGCCGAAGACGGCGACCTGACCGCAGAACAGTGGCGCGAGGTACAGGAATACGCGGCACGCGGCTTTGAGCAGTACCTTTGGGAAGGCAGGGCCCCTGTGAAGGAGCTGGACGGCGTGTTCTCCCGCATGATGCGCTGGCTGAAAAATCTGTATGCCAACTGGCGCCAGTATGTTGGCGCTGACCTCGACGACGACGTGCGCCGTGTGTTCGACCGTCTGCTGGCGACGGATGACCAGATTCGCAACGATCCTTCGCTGCGGGCCGCCCTTGAGCTGGAACAGGAGTTCCTTGCGGATGCCGGTTTGACTGCCGCGGAGCGCCGGGAGCTTGAAGACCTGCGCGACAGGGCCGAAGCCGAAGTGATGGCCAGGATGGACAGGGCCGTGGCCCGGGAACGCGGCAAACGGTATCGTGCGGCGTTCGCGCAGGCGAAGGAGAGTTTGCAGGCCTCGCCTTTCTGGACGTTCATCCGGGAAGTGTCCCGCAGGGACAAGCCCCTGACGGACGGCGAAGCCGGCACAGGCGGCATCGACCGGGATTCCCTCGTGGAATACCTGGGCGAAGACATGGTGAAAGATATCGCCAGAAAGATGCCCAAGCTGGTGAATGCCGGGGGCAGGGGAGATACGGTCGATTCTCTGGCCATGCAGTATCCCTTGACGGACGGCGATGCCGATGCCCTTGCCCACCTGATCTATGACAATCTCGTGGTCGAAGACGCCAGTGTGAACAAGCTGGCGGCACGTCAGGCGGAACTGGCTCTTGCGGAGCAGGACCGTGCCGTATCGCCCGAGGACGGTCTGCTGGCCGGCGATGCCTACGGTCAGTACCTTGAGGCAGTGGAAAAGGCCATGCGCAGGCTGGGCAAAGACCGGCAGGCGCAGAACGAGCAAGCCGCGGCGCGGCGCATGGAACAGGAGAGCCTGCCCGACCGTTACTATCGGGACATGGCCCGGCGGGAAGTGGCAGACATGTCCGTGGCACAGCTCAATCCCCAGCGCTTCGTGGCTGCCCTGCGTCGAGCCCTAGGCGAGCGTTCCCGCGCCGTTGTGCGTGGCAAACCTGTTGAAGCCGTGCAAGCCATGCAACGGGCGCGCTTTGCTTTCGCCATGATGCAGGAAGTGCGCAAGGCCCGCGAGCTGGTGGACACAGTGCAGAAGAAGGCGCGCAAGGCGGCCCGCGTCAAGCCGGGGACGTATCCTGCGGCCCAGACGGAAGCCATCCGCAAGCTTGTGTCCGCCTTTGGCCTGCCCGCGCCGCAACAGGCCTGGGATGCCCAGTCCGGCGAGATGAAGCTGCGCGATCTTGTGCAGCAGAGCGTGGACGATACGGAAGCCATCGACCTCATGCCCCTGTTCCCGGACTGGCTGCTGGATCTGGCAAATCCTGATCCAGCGGCAGCCCGGCGCGGCATGGCGCTGGACTGGAAGGCGCTGCGTCCGCTGGAAGTGGAGCAGGTGGGCAATCTGCTGGATTTCCTGGTGCATTCCGGGCGTGAGCAGAGCCGCACCGGCAAGGAGAGCCTGCGTGCCCGTGTGCAGGCCATCGCCGATGAGGCGGCGGCATCCATGAGCGGCATGAAGACCAACTACGCCAGTCGCCGGGATTCCCTGGGCGACGATCTGGACAGGGGCTTTTCCTCCATCGACACCATCGAATGGCAATGCCGCAAGGCCGACGGGTTCCAGAACGTCATGGGTCGTGACGGCAGCACGGAAGGCGTCATGGAGCGTGAAGTCTACGGTCCGTTGCGGGCGGCCACGGACCGTTACCATGCCCGCCTGAACAGCACGCACAAGGCCGTCATGCCGCATCTGGTGCGTCTGCTGCAAAGCGCCAAGGCCTGGGAAAAGAAATACGGCAGCAAGACCCTGAACGTCCGGGACGAGAAGGGGGCCGTAGTGCCTGTGCCCGAGGCCATCAGGCAGGCAGGCGATCCTGGATGGACGGCGGAAATGGTCATCGGTATGGCTCTGAACATGGGCAATACCGGCAACCGGGAGCGTCTGCGTTCCAGTTATATTGACGGGAACGGGAAGGGGGGGCTCACTTATGACATGGTGTCGCTGCTGCTGGGCGATGATGCGGCGGCCACGCTCTTTGAGCTGGACGCGGCGGCCATGGCGCAGATGACGGCCGGCAGGGCGCGCCGGGACGGTATCCTTTCCGCCGCGGACTGGCAGGCCATCCAGGGCGTTTGGGACGTGCTGGGCAGCCAGTGGGCCGATACGCAGGCCGCGCACAAAAGGCTCTACGGTTTCGCTCCACAGGGGATCGAGCCCGGGGCCTTCGCCGTGCGCGTTGGGGACGAGACCCTGCGGTTGCCCGGCGGCTATTATCCCATCAAGTACGATCCGCGCCTGGATATGAAGATGCGGGCGCAGGAAGGCAAGGAAGACGTGCTCGACCGTTCGGAAGGCATCTTCGGCATCCCGGCGGCCCGCAAGGGCTTCACCATGGGACGTGTCACGCATACGGGCCGTTCCCTGCGGCTTGGCGTCCAAGCGCTGCAGAAGCATCTGGTGGATTCCGCCCGTTTCATCGAACTGGGATACGACGTGCGCATGGCGGACAGGATCATCAATAACCCGACGTTCGCTGCCGAATACCAGCGGGTGTTCGGCATGCAGGATTACGACCGGTTCCGGCCCAACCTCAAAGGCCTGGTCGTGGATGAAGCCGTGCCGGACAGCTCACTGCTGAAGGCGGCTGAAAAGGCCCGCAAGCACTTGGTCTACTATGCGCTGTCCATGAACCTGAATACGGCCCTCATGCAGCTGACGGCTGTCTTCCCGGCCGTTGGCGACGTGGGGCTGGTCAACGTCTCGCGCGGACTGGCCCAGCTCGGTACACGGGGCATGGGCCTGGTGCGGGAGGTGTTCGCGGCCAGCCCCTACATGGAGCGCCGCTTCCGCAATATCGACGATGACCTGGCCCGCAAGGCCATGAAGTTCGAGCCGGGGCGGGGCATGACGCTGATCCGTGACGGCCAGGTCTATACCTGGGAGGATGTGGCGAACCTGGGCATGCTGCCCATCGCCGCGGCGGACTGTGCTGTCACCACGGCCATCTGGGCAGGGGCCTACCACAAAAAGATGAAAGAGCTGCGGGGCACGGCGGGCTGGAAGATGGACAGGGATTCCGAGTACCACAGCCAGGCCGTAGCCTATGCGGACAAGATCATCGCCCAGTCCAACCCGGACAACGACGCCCTGAGCAAGTCGGCCTTTGCCCGTGACAAGGGCATCGTCCGGCTGTTCAACGCCTTTTCCGGGGCCACGACGAAGTTTGCCCAGCGCACGCGCTACATGTGGCAGGGCGTGAAGCGGGGCCGGGTGACCAAAGCGGAATTTGCCCGCATGGAGCTGTACGACATGCTGTTGCCGGCCCTGGGCATGGTTGCCATCAAGGGGCTGGCGCAGGGCTTGTTCACCGGTGACGATGATGACAACAAGGAGCTGGCCAAACTGGCGCTTTCCATGACCACGGAGCAGTTCGCCATGGCAGTGCCGGTGCTGGGTAATCCCGCTGCCGACATGCTCGTGGCTGCCATGGGCGCAGGCGGCGGGCGCCGGGCCGGTCTTTCCACAGCGCTGGACACGCCCATAGAGCTATTAGGAAAGGCCGTAGGCCAGGGCGGCAAGGCTGCCCGTGATGGAGATGTTGACGGGGAAAAATTGGTGATGTCCGCCCTTGATCTGGGCAGCTACATCTCGAAGATCCCTGTCGGTCCGGTGACGCGCCGGGCACGCCGCGGCTATGAGCAATGGATGAAGGGCAAAGGAACGCCGCTATCCGTCATCATGCCGCGGGCCAACTAGGCACGCAAAAAAGCCCCCGTCCGTGATGGAGCGGGGGCTGTTGCAGCATGCCTTGAAGGCCAGCAGATTTTTCCATATACTTTTTTCGCCTCCCCAGACAGCGCGAAGTCCTGCCCCGTGAGGAGGTGGTGCACATGCTGAAGATCAGCGTGTCCATCAAGGTCACTGCCGGTGCTGTGGCCCTTCTCCTGACTGTCCTGCTGCGTTCGTGCAGCTAGCGATATTGGATAAGGTTCGGCCCCGGTAGTTCGCCAAAACTACCGGGGCCGCTAAATCAGATAGGTCTAACCGTCTGGTGAGGCGCGGGGTTCGCGCGGGGCGGAAGGTGTTACCAGCATCTTCCGCCTTTCTTTTTAGATAGCCATCTCTCCGCCGGAAGTCAACGGCCCTTCCACTACCAGATAGCCACTTCCTTCCATCGGTCAGCGGGCAGGCAGCTGTATTTGCAGCCGTAGCGTTCCCGGATCAGGGCATAGAGCCGGTGTTGTGCCGTGCGGCGTGTCGTCCTGTCCACGGCCACGCGGGCCGTCTCCACATCCATCAGGGCCAGAAGGGCGCGGCGCTGGAGTTCGTTGATGCGCATGGCTCCCCCCTATCGGCCAAGGGCCAGCATGGTGCGGGCGGTGGATTCCAGGGCAGCCCGCCCTTACCTTCCCAGCGCCACGGCCACGTTGAGGCTCAGGCGCAAGTGCAGGCTGGCGTCATCCAGCGCTTGGCGGAAGCGTTGCTCGGCTTCCGTACGGCTCTGGAACAGGCTGTCCAGCAGGCACTGCGTGCTGAACATGGTATCCGCATTGCGGCCCAGGTCGGACACGGCGTAGCTGAACAGGTCGCCGCGGCGGGCGTCCAGTTCCCGCAGCATGGCCATGAACTCTTGCCGGAGGCCGGCCTCGCGCCGTGTCCAGTCCTGCCACAGCTCCAGCAGCGCGGCCTCCTGCGGGCCGGGGACGTGGCTCCGGTTGCGGTGCGGAGGGTAAAAACAGCCGTTGCGGTACAAGGGCAGGCGCTCCGGTTGCGGTGGCAGGGCCTTGGGCAGCGCGTCGATCTTGGCCTGCACCCACGCCAGAGCGTCCGGTATCCATTCCTGCGGCAGCTCCTTGATGTTGGCGAGGTTGAAGGCGGCCTTGAGCTGGTTCCAACAGGCATCAAAGGGCGCGTTGGACAGCTTGGCCCACGAGCCCACCAGCGCCCGCAAGGGCTTGCGGTCGGCCACGCTGGACGGCGTGATGGAGAGGGTGCCGGGAAAGTCCACGATGTCCTGGGTGATGTTGCGGGCGGCTTCCTTCTGCCGGGCCAGTTCCTCTTCCATGCGGTTGAAGGCTTCGATGTAGGCTAGCTTCATGGCCAGGGCCTTCTTGCCGGTATAGCCCATGACCAGCAGCATGAAACCGTCGCGGTAGAGGATGAACATGGGGCGTGGCTTGCCCTGCTCGTCAGAGTATTCGGCCGCCCCAAAATTGGGGGCGCTAAATGATTTCGGTGTGTTAGAGATTAAATCTTGAATGGAACGGACAACATGGTCGTGGCGCTTGCTGAAGAACTTGGCGACTTCCAGTGATGTTGTGGCCGGACGGCCGGAGTGGAGAGAGACGGAAGGGGAGAAGTGTTCCGAGGGGAGAAGGGGAGCCTGACTCATGACGAGCCTCCTAAGTTTTAGTAGTGTGGCAATTATGTGAGAATGCCGGGACTCAACTACCGCTTAGGACGGCTGCCTTTATTCCCCCGAAGGGTATTGTATTAGAGGCTATCGACCCGGCAAAAATATGCGAAGGGACAGGTCTTGAGAAATGCTCAATACCTGAAAAAGAAAGACCCAGCATAGGATGCCGGGCAGGGGCACGCGTCGTTTAAAAAAAACAGTGGCGTGGACACTGCCTAAGCTGTAGTGCAGTTACCACGCCACAAAATGGGGGGAATGTCAAGACTTTTTTATTTTTTTCTTAACTATTTTTTTTACTTTCAACCATGTTT
>ERZ773136.2689-NODE-2689-length-14391-cov-4.216867_pt1 | contig 14391 bp, 11 predicted proteins | sample MGYA00580855_ERZ773136 | MGnify/ENA primary metagenome ERZ773136 (study PRJEB29015, sample SAMEA2737860) | human gut metagenome | biome: human gut; feature: human-associated habitat; material: faeces | place: China | collected 2012 ... | reverse complement strand
GTTTTACGACACGGAAACAGATTCGTGCGCTCGCGCCTCATGCCAAAAAGCTCCGCTTTTCGACACTTGCGAATCTATCGGTGAAAAATCCGTGGCGCATGTCCCCGGATTTTTCGTTTTTTATTGAACTCGGCTTCGCCCGAAAAGCCTCATAGACTTTTGCAACAATCTGAAACGCGGAGAATTTAAATTCTCCGCGTTTTTATCGTTACATTTTAACCAGCTTCATACTCGATCGAAGCAAGCTCATTCATATCGCTGTCATATAGCGTCGCCTTGACCGTTCCGCTCGGCGTAAAGGATTTCGGTGCGATGATACGGTATTCGCCCTCTCCGTTGCTGATAAGGCTCATTTTTCCCGTGCTGACCACCTCGCCGTCCTCAATCGCTTCATAAACGACCGTGTAAGTTGTCTCTTCGAGAACGGTAACATACACGCTGCCGTCTTTATACGTGATTCCGTACTCCAATTTTTCCGGCGGCAGAAGCGGCTTTAAGACGCGTATTTCGCCGTATTCCGACGTATAACGCACCCAACCCTGCCGTGTGGAGGTTGACGAAACTTCCGTTTTTCTTTTCCAAACCGACGTATCCAACACGGTCGGAAGAACAACTTCCTCTTTGACCTCCGGATAACCGTCGAGTGCGCGTTCTGCCGTGCCTTCCTCGGTTTCGGTCGGCGCCTTGGTGATAACCCACGGCTGCCACCAATGCGCATACAAGGTCACGTCGTCACCCTTGATTTCGTCAAGTGATTCGGTCTTTGTGCCGCCGTCCTTTTCGGTATACCAGCCGCCAAAGGTAAGGCCCTGACGCGAAAGCGTCTGGAGCGGTTCGTCGCCGGCGTGCCAATAAGCGTTGAGATAATAGCAGCTTGTCGTTTTGCCGCCGTCGTAGTTCGGATCAAAGGTCACATGCCGTTTTTCGGTGCTTGTCGGAAGCTCGACCTTTGCCTGTACGCCAAAGCCCCACGGCATCGAATATTCGGTATCATAATACTGTCTTGACACTTCCACGGTATTGCCGTTTTGCCGCAGGATGCAAAAAATAACGTTCGGAATGTCTTTAATGCCCGTATAGGTATAATATTCATCGGCTTCGATATCATACAAATACATGGGGTAGTGACTGGTCACATAGTCGCTGAGGAAGAAGCAGATATATTTTCCGTCCTCGGTACGGATAGCGGAGCTTGCCTGACTGGTACTTACAGAATCCAACGTGCCTTCTAACTCCGTTGTAAACTTCACCTTGTCAAGATCCACATAATAGAAGCCATTTTTGCCGTCTTCCCAGAACAGCGGCAGAGCGTTGAAGGCAAACAGCCACCCCTTTTCATACCGCCTGTCGGAGCAATGCACTTTGTAATCGTAATGTTTGACCAACGCCGCGTCGCTGACCAAGAAAAATGTGCGTCCGATCGTTCCGGCTATATCGGGAACCGGGTCATCCCACGTGACATCCACATGGTACTTTACGCCGTCAATGGTGACAACGCTCCATGCATGAAGTCCCATGCCTTGACCATTGTCAGCAAATCCGACGACCTGCTCCGCCTGAATGCCTACGCGGCTCAGCAAGTCGTTATAGCCCTTGGTATAGCCGTCGCAGACCGCAAAGCCATCGACGATCGAGCCGTATTCGCTGTGACTGTATTTCTTCTTATACGTCAAGTCATACGTGCAGTGTTCCACCAACCAGTCATGGAGCCGCAGAGCCTTTGCCACATCGGACAATCCTTCGCCGAGATCGTCGCCGAGCGCTTCACGGAGCGCTTTCTGCACAGCAGCTTCGTAGACAGCCTTATCGTAGCTCTTCTTTTCGTTCGAAGGAGCGCCTTTGCCGGCATCGACGTTCGGCTGCGTTTCATCCGACGGATCAGTGCTGTCGTCTTTCTTGGTATTATCGTCCTTTTTGGTATCTTCGTCTTTCTTGTCGTCCTCCGCCGGGTCGGTCGGTTTTGCCGGTTCATCCGAATCATCCGGATCATCGGAATCGTCCTTGTCGTCGGGGTCAGGCTGCACCGGTGTTACAGGCACCGTGGACGCACGCTTTAAGAACGTCACGATCTGACCGCGCGTACAGGTATCGTCCGGTGAAAAGGTGGTTGCGGACGTGCCCTTCGTCACACCGTTTTTCACCGCCCATGCCACAGCCTGCGCATATTCCGCGTCTGCTTTGACATCGGTAAACGTCGAGAGCGCCTCGGTTTTCGGACTGCCGGCGTTTTTCCAAAGATAGATCACCGTCGAAGCACGGGTGCAGGGCGTGTACGGCTCAAAATTGCGGCCCGTAACCATGGTATGATCCTTAGCCCACATGGCCGGTTCATAGTAATATTGGTTGGCGCTCACGTCATCAAAGATGATAAAGCCATCTCTCTTGGGACTGCCGGCGGCACGCCACATAAAGGTGAGTATCTGTGCGCGCGTGCAGGTGTCGTTCGGCGAAAAGGTGGTTGCCGTCGTTCCCGTTGTGATCTGCTTTTCCACCGCCCAGTTGACGGCTTCGGCAAAATAATCGTCCGCCTTTACATCGGTAAAGCCGGAACGCACGGTCGGATTATCCGTTGACGTGTTATCCGCCGCGGCCGAGTTTGAAGTGCCAGCGGCCTTAAACGTGTACGTCACGATGACGTTAACGCCGTTCGGCGTGACATTCGTCGTTTTATTGCCGTTGACCTTGACGGACATTTTGCTCATATTGGAGGTAAACTTTTTGTCAAGGCCGGGCTTTATGCCAAGCTGCACCGTAACGGTATAGTCGCAGTTTTCCTTAAAGGTCGCATCCGACGGCGACCAAGTCACGCTTAACACCTGGGTACTGGCCGTAGCCGGTAAAGAAGCCGTGTTTGCCGGGACTTCACCGACTTTTGGTGCGGCAACGGTCAAATTGATAATGGAAACGATTCCGGTTGCAAAGGCAGAAGCCGATAGCAGAACCGCAAGCGTTACCATGAGCAAAAAACCGTTAACGCGTTTCATGAATGTGTGTTTCACACAAACCCCTCCTCTATATATATATTCGTTTTTACAGATGGCGTTCGAAAATATCCGGTACATTCAATTTATCCCGGCTGCCTATCTCAAAGCAGTTTCGCTTGATACCGATATACTTCCCGTCTGCGATGATATAATGGTCGATAAGGCGCACGGCAAGCGAGCCGAGCAACTCCCCGACCTCCACCGTCATGCTTTTATCCTCATACGACGCCGCAAGCGTGCCGCTGGGATGATTATGCGCCAAAACCGCATAGGCTGCCGATGAGGATACGGCGCTTGCCACGATCTTTTTGGTTTTGACCGGTGCAAGGTCGTCCGTGCCGTCCGAAATAACGACGCTGCGGTCGATACGGCCTTTTTTGTCGAGTAACAGAAGCATTAGCCGCTCGGTCTCAACGCCGGTATAGAGTTTAACGAGATAATCGCCGATCTGCTCAAACGAATGAAACATCTCATTCGGGTCGCAGGCGGACGAAATGCGGCGATGACATTCAAACACAGTCTTTAAGAGCACGGCGGCATTTTCGCCGATACCGTCCACCTGCATAAGCTCCGCCGCCGACGCGGCAAACAGCTTATCGAGCCGTCCGAAGCGTTCGATAAGACGGTGCGCTATCGGATTGGTATCGCGCCGCGGAATGGCATAATACAGCAGCATTTCCAAAAGCTCGTGATCCTGTAAGATCTCCGCGCCGGCGTCCAAAAAGCGAGCACGCATGCGTTCACGGTGTCTGGTGTGCGGATTGGCCGCAGTTTTGGCGCTGTCCGGTTCAGGCTTTGTAAAATTTTGGGATGATAAATTCTTTTTCATAGCATTTAATCGACATTCAAATATGAATTTTATGGAAACAACTGTATGATAGCACGATTTGGATAAATTGTCAAGAAGAGAAATCAAAAAATGCAGTTTGTCTTGACAAACAAGAAAAAACTGCGTATAATATTAAGACATGCTTTTGCATATGCTTTAGAAAAGATTCCTATAAATATAAACGGAGTTGTTGCAGCAATGGGTATCATAGAATTATTGCTTCTCGCGGTCGGACTTTCCATGGACGCTTTTGCCGTATCGGTCTGTAAGGGACTGGCTACGCGACAGATAAAGTTCAAGCATTATCTCATTATCGGCGCGTGGTTCGGCGGTTTTCAGGCGCTTATGCCACTCACCGGTTATTTTTTGGGTACTTTGTTTGAAAAATATATTGTAAGATACGACCATTGGATCGCTTTCGGACTTCTTGTCTACATTGGCGGCAACATGATCCATGAGGCGCTTTCGAAGGACGAAGAGCCGTCGGACGCGTCGTTTGCCTTCAAGAACATGCTTCTTTTAGCACTTGCCACGAGCATTGACGCGCTTGCAGTCGGTATAACGTTAGCGCTTCTTTCCGACGTGAATATTTGGTCGTCGATCGCCATTATCGGCACGACCACCTTTATCATTTCCGCGATAGGCTTGAAGATCGGAAATGTTTTCGGAACGCGCTACAAATCGCGTGCCGAGCTTGTCGGCGGTATCATTCTGATTCTCATCGGCTGCAATATCCTGTTTGAGCACTTGGGCGTGCGGGAATTTTTAGCAAAGGCTTTTGCATAATTGTAAAAAGAGCGTTCTATACCAAGTATAGAACGCTCTTTTAAATTCCTAATATTTCCTTGTGATGCCCTATGTCTATTAACAGAATTATAATGCCATTTTCATAGCGCCACAAAATGCGAATATCCATGTTGACGCTCATTTCAAACACATTGTCAAGTCCCTTTACCTTTTTTGTACGAAGCGACGGGTGAAATGGATTTTGCATCAAAAGCTTTATTTTGTTTGCTGTTTGCTTTTGTTCTGCCGCAGACAGTTTTTTCAAATCCCTTTCAAATTCCTTTGTATATTTGAGCTTATACATTGTTTATGTCGATACCCATATCGGAAAACAAATCTTCAACGCTTTCAAACGCTGTCTTTTTTTTCGTATCGCTTTCCGACTCTTTCAGTATTTTTGCGATTTTTGCAATTTTGTCTTTTGGGTAGACAACGACAGGGCAAAGGAATATACCGCCGTCTTTCTCCATAATGTCGAACTTATCTCCCTCCGAAATACCGAGCTTCTTGATAATTTCAGCTGGTATGGTTATTTGGGAACGTCCTCTGATTTCCGCTAACATGAAAAGCACCTCTTTCGATATTTCTGATTTTCTGAATTTCTTATACTATTATTATATGTTCTTTTTCCGAAAAAATCAAGTAAAAATCTTAAATTTCCTGAAATTTGAACATATAACTTTTTATTGTCCCGCCATTTTGCATATTCGCTTTCACTTCGGACATACTATCTAAAAACAAACCTTTCAGGAGCCGAAGTATGAATAACGAACGCAAAAATCTAACGGAAAATCCCTATGCCGCAGCCGGCAAAAGCGAGAGCGGACCCGACAAGGAAGAAAATGAAGAAAAAGAAACCTCCGAGGAACGCGAAGAGATACGCCAAGCCAAAAAGCAAGAGCTTCAGTTCGGAAACATTTCCGACAGCGGCAGTATTACCACCAAGCACGACGACGTCACCATTCATTCTTTGGTGATTGCCGGTCAGATTGAGGGACATTATCTTCTCTCCGGTCAAACCAAGACCACCAAGTATGAGCATGTCATTCCCCAGCTTGTCAGCGTTGAGGAAAGCTCCGAAATCGACGGTCTTTTGATGCTCATCAACACCGTCGGCGGCGATGTGGAGGCAGGACTTGCCATTGCGGAACTGATATCCGGCATGAAAAAGCCGACCGTATCGCTTGTGCTCGGCGGCGGCCATTCGATCGGCGTACCGCTTGCGGTCTGCACGAAAAAATCGTTTATTGTGCCGTCCGCCACCATGACCATTCATCCGGTGCGCATGAACGGACTTGTCATCGGCGTGCCGCAGACCTTCACTTATTTTATGCGCATGCAGGAGCGGATCATCGATTTTATCGTCAAGAATTCGCATGTTTCCGAAAAGCAGTTCCGGGAGTTAATGCTCGAAACCGATGAGCTTGCCGCCGATATCGGCACAGTCATCGACGGACTGCGTGCGGTGGACATCGGTCTCATCGACGCAGTCGGCAGTCTTTCCGAAGCGCTCGACGCATTAAAAGATATGTGCCGGACGGCGCGCGAAAATCATAAGAGTGAATAAAATAAGAAAAGTCCTGTCGCACTTATTCTTGCGACAGGACTCAGACCGCTGCAAAAGTCTATAAGGCTTTTCGGGCGAAGCCCGATTTCAATAAAAACGAAAAATCCGGGGACATGCGCCACGGATTTTTCACCGATCGATTCGCGAGTGTCGAAAAGCGGAGCTTTTTGGCATGAGGCGCGAGCGCGCGAATCTGTTTCCGTGCCGTAAAACGTAGTTTTACGACACGCTCAGTCCTGTCGCACTTATCCTTGCGGCAGGACTTGAATTTTGCCGAAAGCAGCTAACTAAATCATAGCCTCCATAGCCTTTTCGTCCTCTTCGGTGATCTTGCGTATCACCTTGCATGGAACGCCATAGGCCACAACGCCGGCCGGGATATCATGCGTCACGACGCTGCCGGCGCCAATGACCGCACCGTCGCCGATCGTAACCCCGGCGCAGACAATAACGCCGGCACACAGCCACACATCGTTGCCGATGGTGATCGGCTTTGCATAGCACGGAACAAAAGTCTCGCCCTTTTCGTTTATCATGCCGGCACGCTGCTTGCCCGAAAGCGGATGAAGCGGCGTGGAAAGCGTAACGTTAGGCCCTGCCATGAAGTTGTCGCCGATCGTAACGCCGCCGTCGTCCTGAACGATAAAATTATAGTTGGCGAAGAAATTCGAGCCGACCTTGGTATGCATTCCGTAATTGAACTGCACCGGACCTTGGAAATTCACGCTCTCGCCGTGAGCACCGAGCATTTCATCGATAATTTCCGCACGTCTGGGATTGTCCTCGGTCAGCATATTGTATTCCACACAGAGATTGTGCGCCTTGTGCTTGACCGCTCTCAACTCCTCGCCGCGCGGATTGAACATTTTACCGGCAAAAATCTTTTCATGCTCCGTCATGATAAATTCCTCCTAAGCATCGGATATATTCGAATAATTTTATTTCAATAACAGCATAGCCGCGCTGTAGTTATACGCGCCGTGCGGCTTATAGATCATGCCGATACCGGCATATTTTTTATCGGACAGCATAATGGCACGATGCTGACGGGAATTGCGCCAGCCATTCATACAGGTGAAGATATTCTTTGCTCCGGCACAGATGTTTTCGCCCCATGCCTGCCACTTGAAGCCGGGATTATACATCTGATACCGTGTAATCGCGCTTTCACCCGATGCGCCCGTGTGCGTCAACTCTCCGATATCGGCCATATAGGCAGCATGGTCGAGAGAGCAAGCCGCCGCCGCGTCGTCCCAAGTGAGTGCCGGGAGATGATTGGCGGCACGGAAAGCGTTGAGAATATCTAATCCCATGCGTGCGCCGCCGGCAAGCGCCGTATTGATATCGTGCAGATTGTAATAGCCGTCTGCTGCGGCATAGACCGCACATAACTGCTTTTCGATCGTATCATAATATTTATGCAGATTGACGTGCTCCGTGTGTACATATTCATACTGTCTGCCGTCTGCGGGAGCCGCCGCACCGTACTGCAAGCCCTCCGAGGTGGAAAAGCCCGGCGTATTGGTATAATACGCGCAGATAATACCGCCATCCGAAGCGATCGCAAGAAAAGCGTTCGGATTGGCATAAACATGCCACAAAAGACCGTTTTCTGCCGAGACCGAATAGGTCGGCAATCCGTAAAGGGCCACGAACGAATCGTAGGTCTGACCGATTGTGACAGTGCAGATACCAAGCGTCAGAGAATGTGTTTTTTCACGCGAATAAATGCCGGCCGTCTGCGTTTTTTCGTCCCATCCGACCGTCGCGTCGAGCGATTCGGACACAGCGCGCAGGGGAACATACGTCACCTCACCCACCAAGATGGCTTTTGCCGGGATCTTTTTCTTTACGCCGTTGACCGTCATTTCATCCGAATCGATGACAAGCGTTATATTTTTTCCGGCCGAGGTAATAAGAATGCTTTGCGTTTTCTCCACCCATTCGACCTTGCAGCCGAGGTTTTCCATGACCGCGCGAAGCGGAATCAACGTATAGTCGCCCAAAATAAAAGGCGCATAGGCAAACGACGGCGACACGCCGTTTATCTTGACGCTGACCTTTTCGAGGGCAGGCTCCGACGAGAAAATTGGCGTATTCTGAAGAACCGAGGAGAACGAATTTAGGGAAGCGGCGTTAACGCCTCCTGCAAATAGTGTCAAAGAAGCCGTAACAGAGAGGAAAAGAGCCGAAAGTGCGCCGAAACGTTTGTATTTTCCGCTTGGCTTTTGCGCAAAAAATTTCATGTGCATGCGTATCCTTTCCCGATAATTTAAGCGATACGGCATAAGCCGTTTCGCCGTATACCGATATTATACAGGATTCTTCGGGATTTGTACAGTCTTTTCACAAAAATTTTCAACTTTTTTGTATGGGGAACGAAGTTTTGCAACACGCACATAAAAACCGCTTTTTCCCAAGCGAAATTTGTGAAAAAAGGTTTGACAGAACCACATGGTTGTGATATACTTAAAATACGATAGGTATGCTGTAAAAATTCGGTTTACGGCATAAGCCGTTTTTGCTTTTTGCATGTTTTTACACATGCGGATGTTTGGCTTTTTATTTAAAATCTTCAACTTTCAATTATCACGATTCGGAGGTCGTTTCAATGAGAATAAAAAAAGGGTTCCGTCTTGCCGCGCTGCTTCTTATTTTGGTCAGTGTCTTTGCCGTTTTATGCGCCGCAGACGGTACATATGAGGAATTGTATCCGGCAAGCGATACCGGCGCATACAACTATACCTACGCCGAGGCATCCCCCGGCGCGTCATATCTTGTTTACATGCTTGCCGGAACCTATACCGACGGGGAAACGCCCTCCCTTTCGGCAGCCGACAGCAATGTTTTATACTACAATCATGTCCGTGCCGATGAGAACGGAAATCTGAATCTGTCGTTTGTGCCGATGCGCTACATGGACGCCACCGTTTTTCTTTCGTCCGTTTCTTTCCAAACGCCAAAGATCTTATTTTACGCCAAAGCCGGCGAAGCGCTCGATGTAGCCGACTTTACCATTACGCTCGACGCCGAGGAATATGTTCTTTCCGGCGGAAGCGTCACGACCTATGTCCGCTATTATGTAAAAGCCGTCGATTCTTTCGGCTTTGCCTCTAAGCTGCCGTCCTTTGCCTCGCGCGAGATTGCCGACTACGACGGCGATAAGATCAGCTTTCTCTCCGGTAACGCCATTGCCCTCTCTCCCTCCCTTGAGCAAGGCGTTTATACGCTTGCCATCACCTGCGGCGACATCACCCGGACAGCCAACATCGTCGTGAAGCACGCCGCCGCAATTCCCTCCGATCTGCAAGTCACCGTTGACGGCGATTCCCTCTACACGAGCTACTATATATACGCAAAGACCGATTTGAACGAGACCGTCTTTGTGCCGGAATATCTGTTGATCGAAGCGCAAACACTCGACCAATACGGCGAGCCCATGGAAGACCGCTACACCTGCACCTATGTTCCCGTCATCGGCGATGTGGAGGGTAAACCCCAACAGCTCATCGGCACGGACGCAGTGCAGAAGTTTTATCCGCTCGAAATTCCCGATATCGGTCAAGAGCTGAACTACCGGTTCACCGTAACAAGCTCCTACAACGACCCGTCCTCTTCGGACAACAGTCCTTTTTCCTATTCTTTTGATATTACCGTCGTCGGTGAATCGGCCTTCGAAGGCATGGCACAAAAGCTGTTTGAAAACTACTTAAAGGCAAAGGTCTATATCGACCGTTTGAATCGGGAAGATATCGTCATTGCCACAAGCTCCGCCGAAGTGCCGCAAAGCAAAATGTGGTCGAAGAAAGCACCAGCTGACCGGCTGCGCACGGCATACGAACAAGCGCAAGCCTTACTGGAACTGCACCGGACCACGCCGCAGGCCGACAGCACCTTATCTTCGCAGGATTCGGCGCTCACCTCAGCCTTATCTGCCTTTGAACGCGGACTTTTGAATGGCTCGTATGCCATTATTGAAAAGCTTGCCTTTGCAGACGCCGCCTATTCGATTCCGCTCGGCGAGACCAAGTCCATCGCGGTCACCGCCACGCCCGTCCGTCCGTCCGAAAAGATCCTCTATACCAGCGAAAATACGGAAATTGCCACCGTGGACAGCAGCGGCACGGTAACTCCGCTTGCTATCGGTACGACCCGTATCACGGCCTCCAACACAGACGGCTCCATTTCAGCCTATTACGACCTGACCGTTTATCAGCCGATCACCTCCGTTTCTTTTGCCGAAAAGGAGATCACGCTTGTAGCCGGTGAAACCATAACGCCGGTTTTCCGTGTCTACCCGGAGGATCACGGCGATACCTACAGCTTCTCCAGCGCCAACACCAAGATCGTGCGCGTTGACGCCGAAACCGGCAAGCTCCTTGCACTTGCCGAAGGTACGGCCGTCATCACCTTAAAGGCAAGCGGAAAACCGCAGGCCACGCTCACCGTAAACGTCGTTATGCCCACCTTTGCCGGTTCGACAAAGACGCGCACCAAGCGTTCGTCTGAATTTACGCTTTCTTATACCGTCAACAATGCCTATCATTTCGGAAAAATGACGTTGACTGCTGTCTATGATGCGGACGTTTTCACCTTAAAGAGCACCGAAAGCACGGAGCTTTCCGAAAACTTTACCGGAACGGATACCGAAACTGCCGGAAACGCCGTCTCCACATGGACCTTCGATACGCCCTACGAAAGCGCCGGCGCGGAGATCGTCACTTACACTTTCACGACCGCTGAAAACGCTTCTTACGCCAATCACAACATCCGTTTCGTGTTCCAGGCGCAAACGCCCGACGGCGCGGATATCTTAGTCAACGATTTTGAAAAGACAGCCGTTGTCACGGTCGGCGAAACAAGTACCTATCACGTTTCGGTCATCGCCTCCGGCTACGGTACGGTCGAGGGCGGCGGCGATTACGAATACGGCGAACAGGCAACGCTTACCGCAACGCCGGAACGCAATTATACCTTAAGCGGTTGGTATGTTTCCAATAAATTAGTCTATTCCGAGCTGAAATACACCCTCACCGTTACCGATGATATTACCGTAACCGCAAAATTCGTCAAGAAAACGCCGAGCGGCGGTGGCAGCACTGGCGGTGGCGGCGGTACCGGCGGCGGTGGCAGTACCGGCGGAAGCGGCGCCGGCAGCGTCACCAAGCTTGAACAGGTTAAGCCTGTCACCTGCGATACGCCGAGCGGCCTTATCACGCCCGGCACAAAAGTCACCTTAAGCTGCGCTACCGTGGGCGCCGTCATTTACTACACATTAGACGGCACGCCGCCGACCGGTGCATCTATCCGCTACACCGAGCCGATCGAGATTACCCAGAACGGCACGCAGATTCGCGCCGTGGCAATCAAAAACGGCATGACCAACAGTGAGATCATCGCCTTCAATTTCCGTTTCCCGGATGAAGAACCGACTGATCCCGGTAAAGAACCCGACGAACCGGCCGGAAACGCGGTCGTTACATTAAAGGAAAACGCCGCGCAAATCAAATATCTTGCTGCTCCCTCCTCTTACATCCGTCCGAACGACCCGGCCAGCCGCTATGAAGTGGTGGACATGCTTGCAAAGCTGTTCGACATTGCCGGTGTAACCGCCGGAAACCGCTTTGCCGACGTTTCGGAAAATCACAAGAGCACAGTCGAGCTGTTTGCGGCAGCCGGTATCATCAACGGCTACGAGGACGGCACCTTCGGCGGTGCGCGTGAGATCACCCGTGCTGAACTTGTTAAGATCATTTCCCTGCTTTTAGGGCTTGATAAGACCGAGGTCGAGGGTGAAAGCGCTGTCGCGCTGTCGGATATTTCCGGACATTGGGCAGAAAGCAACATCCGCAAATTTGTGGCAAAGGGCTACATCCTCGGCTATCCGGAAGGCGATTTCCGTCCGGACAAAGCCGTTTCGCGCGCCGAAGCCGTTACCATCATCAACCGTGTGACCGGACTTGTCAAGGTGAGTGGACTTCCCGAACGCTTCCGCGACCTTGCGCCGGATTTCTGGGGCTATGATGAGATCATGAACGCCGTCGAGCCGCAGGCGTAAAACAGCGTGAATCCATTAACCGATAAAAAAGGCCGTGCCGCGGAATTCGTTTGGAATCCGTGGCACGGCTGTAAAAAATACTCGGACGGCTGCAAAAACTGCTATGTTTACCGGCGCGATGAACGCGTGGGACGCGATTCATCGGTTCTTTCGAAAAACAAGTCGTTTGCTCTGCCGCTTGCCGCCGACCGGCACGGGAATTACAAAATTCCCGCCGGCTCATCGGTCTATATCAGCATGACAAGCGACTTTTTTATCGACCATCCGCTTGCCGAGGTCTGGCGGCGCGAGGTATGGGATATCGTCCGAAAGCGGCCGGAGCTGTCGTTCACCATCATTACCAAGCGCATTGTCCGCTTTATGCAATGCATTCCGGACGATTGGGGCGGCGGCTACCCGAATGTGACCGTCTGCTGCACCATGGAAAACCAAGCCGTGTGCGATACCCGGCTGCCGGTGCTTTTATCCCTTCCGATAAAGCATAAATGCATCGTATGCGAGCCGTTGCTTTCCGACATCGATTTTCACGGAAATCTCTCCGGAATCGAAAAGTTGGTTGCCGGCGGCGAAAGCGGCGACACGGCAAGAGAGTGCCGGTACGAATGGATATTACATCTGCGTGACCAATGTACGCAAGCCGGCGTACCGTTTTATTTCAAGCAAACCGGTGCGAACTTTGTCAAGGACGGCAGACGATACCGTGTTCCGCGCCGTTTACAGCACGCACAGGCACGCAAGGCCGGCATCAATACCTGCGATATTTTCGGAACAGCTGCACATTTCGGTATTTCATTTGATTCCGAAAGCGCGCCGGAAAAAACAAATAACGGCAAAAAGCTTTAGCGGCGGCCAAAAACCGCCGCTTTTATAACAACCTTGGGAGGGATCTTTGTGAAGGACAACCGAAAAAGCTTCATTCTATTAGGCATCACCGCTTTTCTTCTCTTTTTGGCGGCACGATACTGGGGCATTGCCGAAAACGTATTGGGCACGCTGTTTTACGCCATAACGCCCTTGCTTGGCGGCTTTGTGATTGCCTATGCGGTCAACATTCCCATGAGCTTTTTAGAAAAGATCTTATTTTCCAAAGCGAAAAGCAAGCTTGCCGTCAAGGCGAAACGTCCGGTCAGCATGACGCTTGCGTTTGTCTTGTTAGCTGCGTTAGTGTTCTTAGTCATCACGCTTATCGTTCCCGAGCTCGTTTCGTGCGTTAAGGTGCTTGCCGAAGAAGTACCGCCGGTATTCAACGAATGGTATCGGAAGATCGAGGCCGAATACGGCGTTTCGGGCATTTTACAGGAAAAACTCGCAGAGCAGTTCGGTAACGGTACCGATTGGAAGGATTTAGTCGAAAAGGCAGTTGATTTTGTCATCAACGGGCTCGGCGGCGTCATGGGCTCGCTTGTCACCTTTGTATCGGCGGCTTTCTCAACGGTATTTTCCGTATTTGCCAGCTTTGTTTTTGCCGTCTACCTGCTTAGCGGCAAAGAAACGCTGACGGCAGGCTTAAACCGTGTCGTCAACGCTTACATAAAGCCGGAAAAGGTGCGCGGCGGCTTGAAACGCGTGTTTTCAGTACTCGACGACTGCTTTCACCGTTTTATTGTGGGACAGTGTACCGAAGCAGTCATTTTGGGCGTTTTGTGTATCGTCGGCATGACGATCTTCCGCTTCCCGTATGCCACCATGATCGGAACGCTCGTCGGCTTCACGGCGCTTATCCCGATTGCAGGCGCTTACATCGGCGCGGCAGTCGGCGCGTTTATGGTGTTTACCGCCGATTCTCTTATCGGTGCGGCGCTGTTTATTGTGTTTATCGTCGTCTTACAGCAGCTTGAAGGAAATCTCATCTATCCGCGTGTGGTGGGTGCGTCCATAGGCTTGCCCGGCATTTGGGTGCTTGTGGCTATCACGGTCGGCGGCGCGGTCGGCGGCATTGTCGGTATGCTGGTAGGCGTACCGGTGTTTGCGGCTATCTACAAATTGGTAAAAAGCGACTTGCAAGACCGCGAAAACCCAAAAGAGCCGCCGGTCACAGAGCAGACAGAAGATGCGGCCGATACGGCAGCTTTATAGAAATAAAGAGGGCAGCACTTTGTGCTGCCCTCTGTTTTCGTGCGCTCGCGCCTCATGCCAAAAAGCTCCGCTTTTCGACACTCGCGAATCT
>ERZ773136.2686-NODE-2686-length-14398-cov-4.179460_pt1 | contig 14398 bp, 12 predicted proteins | sample MGYA00580855_ERZ773136 | MGnify/ENA primary metagenome ERZ773136 (study PRJEB29015, sample SAMEA2737860) | human gut metagenome | biome: human gut; feature: human-associated habitat; material: faeces | place: China | collected 2012 ... | reverse complement strand
TATTTCACATTATATCACATTCGGATTTGACTCTTTCCTTTCGTACGGTGCCATCGAATGGATGTGCTTTGTTCTGTTCATTATTGCCGGAGTATATTCTTTCTATTCGGTCATAAAGACATTGCGTGGAGACAAGGACTGTATCAGCTCTCTGAAATGGTCTTTAGTTTTGGTATTCCTGTACACGCTGATGGATCCAACACGAGGACAAATTCCAACATACAACATTGTGACTTGGAGTGCTATATTCCTTGTTAGACCGCTCTTCTACCTCATATTCTACCTTTATCTCTGTTTTGCAAAAGGAATAAAGCGTAGGTTCCCCAAAACCGAAAGACGGTTTGGCCCGTCGGGATGGGTCTGGGTCGGTTTGATGACCGCTTTTCTTGGTGTAGGAATCTATGGCGGTTGGGAGCAATATCAAATATCAAAATACTGCCAGCGAGTTGATGTCACGGCATTGAATCTCAACCCCGGTGAAGTTAGCGATGGATATGTTCTATTCAGTTCCGACCGTCAATGGAAGACATGGGTAGAACCATCCGATACCCTCTACATTGATGATAGATTGGAAACAGTGCCCACAATAATGTCTGTTGACTCTCTAAGTCAGATTTATATCGCATCAGGGCGATGCGAGAAATCGGACGCAAGAACATACAACCAGGTTCTTGTGAAATCGCTGGGAGTAATATCGGAAAATTTGGAAGGAAATTGGGGTAAACTGAAAGAAACGTCATTCACTGATACTATCGTATCTGGCAAAAGACTTTTCTCAACTGTCTATGAAACAACGGTTGATTCGGTTCCTGCATATTTTGACGTGGCGATGGTTGTGGAACTTGACAGTCCAAAATGTTGCGTTGTGATTAAAGCTGATAAGCAGTCAATCGCATCTGATTGGGCTGTGAGATTTGCAGAGAGCTTACGATTCGACTTACAGAACGTCGCCAAGAGTAAGGATGATGAAGACGGCAATAATGCCAAGGATAAAGATACCCACAGGACTGCCTACGGTAAGCACCAAACCAATGCCAATGTGCTTGCTACCCTCTTTCATCGCGTCTGTCCACGTCATCTTTTCCGTATAGTGACGTTGAAGGACCACGAAAGAAAAGTATACTATCGCAAATGCGATAACATATTTTACAACTTGTAGTGCGCTCATACTGAATACAAAGTTATGAAAATTATTGAAGATAATCAAGGGTCAGTCAGGAAGAAGTTACTTTTCAGTAGATTTTTCGGTGAATTGTACTACTTCTTTGCCCTGCACATATATGCCATACTGTCAATACTCGGAGCCGCACTGAGCATTGCAATCCTGCTTTTCTTTGCCGAGTTGATATTTCCCAAAGCGGTTCACATCTTCAACTATTCCATGACGGATAAGGTTTTCACCGAACTTGTAAGCGACCACAAGTATCATGCGGCGATTGCTTTCATGGATACGAAAAAGGATTTGATTGAAAATTCAAAAGAACCATACACATTCCGTCAGGAGCTTGCCGATTGCTATGTTCACATCGGTGACTATCCAAAGGCATTGGAGCAATATCGTCTGGTACGACAATGGTTTGACAAAAAGATTGTTGAGGATGCTCCAAAAGACTGGACTGCTAAACAAATTCATCAATTCAAGGATTTTATCAATATCTGTTATCTACAAGAGGAATTCCGTATTTATCTGAAGATGGGCGACATTGCCAGCGTTAGAGAGAAATATGGTATGATGCAGAGTCTCCACGAATCTACAGATTGGAAGCATCTATTTGATTTCTTTGATGACGAAGAGAGAGAAAAGTTGAATAGTGTTCTTAACGGAAGAAGGTTTGAGGATGGTTTTAGATATGAATTGATACAAGGCAAATATCTCACAGACCCCGATGCTGCCATTGCCGAGATGGAGGATTATGCGATAAATATAGCCAATTCCAGAGACTTCAATCAACGATACAAACTCAAACTTTTCAATGAGTTGATTCGTATGCTGATTGAACAAGACCGACGTATATCAGCACGCCATTATCTGGAATTTGCCTTGCAGATAGCAGACGAATTGGAGTATAACCCTATAATCTATGACCGTTTGGGAGACCTTTCGGAATACTGTTATCAACTCAATGATATAGAGGACGGACGCAGACTACTGAAGAAATACCTTTATGACATTGACGACACCTATGACAAGAGTGACATTGATTATGCCGTTGCTCATGCCATGGAGTTCAAGTATCTTGAAGCAGATAAGGATTGGGACAACCTCTCCAACAAGGTTTCCGAAGCGAGCCACGCACTCAGAGAGCAGATTGTAAATAACTTCACCGGCATGACTTCCGCCCAGCGGGAATATTTCATTGAGCAGTTCAAGCCATTGCTATCTTATGCCAACAGATTCATGGAGTTGCATCCTTCCGATGATTTGGTACAGACTGTTTTTGAGAACAATATGTTCATGAAAGGCTTGTTACTGCGTTCGGAAACTTCGGTTGGCAATGCTATTGCCGCGATGGGTGATAAGGAATTGACTCGAAAGTACAATCGTTTCATTGAGGCATCGCAAGAACTCGTCTCACGCCAATACATAACCGGGCCCGGTAACTATTACGCCAAAAAGAGACTTGAAAGTGAGATAGCGTCATTGGAAACGGATATAGCCAATGCCAGCCGTGACTTCAGGCGAGAGAATGAGACCGCAAATCTTTCCATCGCTCAATTAAAGAAAAGTCTTGACAATAACGAACTTGCTATGCAGATAGTCGAAGGGAATAAAACTGCGTATGCTCTTCTGCTTGATAAGTCAGGCAAGGTTATATATAAGCCTATTGCAACAAAAGAAAGACTTGCACAACTGACCGAAAAGACTGGGACCATATACATAGACAATAATGCTATCTCCGAGATGTTTGGTTCCATCACGCCATTGATTACAGACAAAAATGTTTACCTTACCACATCCGGCATCTTCAATCAGATTGCGTTAAATGCTCTCCCAATCGACAACCAGCGTCGTATCTTTGCAGATATAGCCAAGATTCATTTAGTAGGCTCACCAACGGATATTCCGACCGTCAAATCAACGGAAGCCATGGATCTCATGGCTAAGAATAGCATTCTCTGGGGCGGTGTCGATTATGGATCAATAGACTCCATTGCCAATGAGTATTCAGAGACAAGAGGCATCATGCGTGGTGATAGACTGGGTAAATTGCCTAATTCTCTGACGGAGGTCAATCAAATCGCCGGACTACTTCGGAACGGAGGTGGTAAAGCGACTGTCGTTTCAGGTAGTGGGGCAACGGAAAAATCATTTACAGCACGTAACCATAAGAGAGACTACATACTCCATGTCTCAACCCACGGTTTCTTCCATGACTCGGGTACATTTACGAATCCGATGCAAAACTCCGGACTACTATTTGCCAATTCTCAGAAGTATTGGTCATCAGATAGTCTTGCTTCATCACTCAATGATGCAGACGGCATTCTTAGAGCTGATGAAATAGCCAAACTGGATTTGAGCGGATGCCGTCTGGTGGTTCTATCAGCTTGTCAAACCGGTCTCGGCGAGTATAACTCTGAAGGTGTTTACGGTCTTCAACGAGCATTCAAGTTAGCCGGAGTACAAAGCGTTTTAATGAGTCTGTGGAGTGTCGATGATAAAGCCACAAGTGAGCTGATGACGGAGTTCTACAATGGCCTCCTTTCGGGCAAAGAACCAGATGCAGCTCTCGTCTTAGCACAACATACCCTTCGAGCAAAAGGATATAGTCCTGACAAATGGGCAGCCTTCGTCCTGCTCAATTAGTAATTTATCAGAATTATGTAGGATGCGATAATGACAAGAGGAGTCAATACCTGTGTTAGGTAGTATCTTGCTGAATGGAGCCTCAAAGGCAGATTCTTAGAATATACATTGCTGACGAAATTGCCAATGAAGAAAGCAATCAATACTTGCCACCAATGATTCGCATATATAAAGGCGACTACAGTGAGACCCACAAAAGAGAAAATGACAAGGACGCTATAGAAGGAAAGAAACGTTCCGCTCCTTAATCCTTGTCGTTCATAGTTCATGGGGAACATTCCGGGATCCGGAACTTCGTAATGAGTCCTTCCTGTTATGGGATCTTGTACCATGTTCTTCTTTGAAAAAGCATGGGATATAAGATTCGTCAGATTTATAACCAAGGCGAAAGATAGGCAATATAGCACCATCCAAAGAATTGTAAAGTTCATAGTGTTTGTTATTGGCGATTCATCATTCGGAGCATTGAGTTGAAGGCGAGACCGGTGTTTTCCGAGATGTCTACCTGTCGGCGACCTCCAAAACGGACAAGTTGAAAGTTATGCCACCAGCTTCCACCTCGATGGTCTTTTGCGCCACTGCTCCAAGGCAGAGGCTTTCTGCAAAACTCGATGTTGGCATCCAAAAATGGATAGATTGCACTTGCATTAGCCACTCTCTTCTTAACGCTTTCAAACACGTTTAACGCGCTCTGATACTGTTGACACTGCATCAAAGCACTTCCATATTCAATGGCAGTCATAGGATTGCTTGAGTCTTCTTGATATAGCTGATGCGTAAACTCACACATCATCTTATCCATCTTGTATCTTTTGCGGAACTTGACATAGCTAAACAGCCACATCACCGCCAGTATTATGATTATGTAGGTCATAATGTTCAGAATTTTAGTTGGGTATTAGCGATTACAAAGTTACAAATAATTCCTTTATTTCACCAGATTATATCAATATATTGCGGAATTTTTTATAACTTTGTGGCATGATATGATATATAAACCATGGACAAACAATTCAATTGCATTAAAGAAGTAATGGAAGCACAAGGCGTTAAGCAAACTTGGCTTGCCGAGCAAATCGGCAAAAGTTTCTGTATCCTAAATTCTTATGTGTGTAATCGACGACAACCGAGTATAGAAGTTTTATTTGATATTGCCAAACACCTTAGGGTCGACCCGAAAGAATTATTAAACTCACCTCAACACATAGAAGAATCAGAAAAATGTTGACCTTTCTTCTAAATCCGATATATAGAAGAAAATAATACAGAAAAAAGCCATGAGCGAACCGCTAAGATTAACAAAACTCTTCCATATAGATGAGGTAAGTGGTCATTTCTCTCACGATACCACTTACGTCGGAATAGACTTTGGGACCAGTACTACTGTTGTTTCATTGGCTACCTATAATCCCTTGACTGAAGAAATTGAATGCCGTAGCCTACAGTTACCTCAGAAGGATAAGTTCGGTGCCGAAATGTATGGCGAACTATTCCCTACAGTCATAGCCGTCAATCAAACCACAGGCAAGCCTATCTACGGACAAGGAGCCTATGACCTCAAATGGAATCCGGATTTCACATTTGGTGTAAATTTGTGGCATTCGTTTAAAATGGAACTTGGAAAAGATCTTGGCCCCCGGTGGTACGAAAGTCTACAAAGCAAAATAAAGTCTCCACAGGACGCGACAACAATGTTTTTCAAGTTCCTGAAGAGGTCAATTGAAAAGGCTATTGAGTCCGAGGGATTGCCCTCAAAGATAAAATATGCTGTCAGCATACCGGCATCCTTTGAAAGTAATCAGCGCAAAGACCTTATGGATGCTCTTGCTGCCAATGATATTATAGTTGATGGTTCACTCTTTATTGATGAACCTAATGCCGCCTTCCTTGGCTACATCAACAGTGGCGAAACAGATCCCATTGAGCTAAGCGAAGAATATAACCCCAAAGTTCTTGTTTTTGACTTTGGTGCCGGGACCTGTGATATTTCATTGTTGGAAATCACAGCTGACCATCATGGAATGCACTCCAACAATCTTTCCATATCTCAGTTCGCAGAACTCGGAGGCAATGATATTGACCGCTATATAGCGAATAATATACTGCTCCCTCAGTTGTTGAAAGCCAATAATCTGGATGGCAAGAACGACTTGTTTACAACCAAGCAAAAGGAAGCTATTGCCAACCAGCTTCTGGGAACAGCAGAGAATATGAAGAAACGTCTTTGCAACGAGGACTTCAACTACCTTCTGTCTGACCCAGAGGTAATGGATGAAGTCGTTGCTGCAGGTCACGGCATTACCGTAGAAACTCCAGAGTTATCAATATTGACCAACAACGGAACTCTCACCATCGAAAAACTGTGGTTGAGCTACGAGGACTTCATCAAAACTATGAAGGTATTTTTCAAGAAGCCTTTGTTTGGTAATTTCGGCTCATATACAGTCAAAGGACAGCAGAAACGTTACAATAGTATACAATCGGCTATTGATACTGCGCTTGCAAAGGCTCATGTGGATAAAAATGAAATTGACTACGTCATTATGATTGGCGGCAGCTCGCGAAATCCATTCGTTCAACAACGCATAAAGAAGCTATTTAGCGATGCGACAGTAATGATTCCGAGAGAACTACAAGCACTGGTTTCGCAAGGAGCTGCACTGCACTCCATTCTTATAAATGGCATGGATATTCAGGCAGTACGTCCTATCGTCGGTGAATCTATCATAGTAATCTCGCAGGCTGGAAATGTTCCGGTAATTAAAGCTGGAACAGAAGTTCCATTTGAAGCTATTGCTAAAGATGCTTTCACCACTGGAACAAAAACATATCGTGAAATAGAAATTCCTGTATGTGTCGGCAGCGACAAAAAGATGCTGTACAATCTGAAACTGAGGCGCAGTAACGGAGAATCGTTCCCCGAGAATACGCTTGTTACATTAAACTTTGAAATGGATAGCGACAAGATTCTCCACGTTAAGGCAGAAACATTAGGTGAAACATGGGATGCAGTATGTGAGAATCCGTTGGATAATGCCGCAATGACCGATGGTGAAGCGAAGGTACTTAAGGCTCAAAGAGCATCCTACGTTTCAGCAGCCAACAATGGGAATAAGCCTACAGCACGAGCATTGGAAGATTTAAGTCGTGCCTATGAGGACAATGATCAGGAGTTCATGGCGGCTGAGACTTTGGAAGAAAAGCTTCAATACTACCCGGATCGTTCGATATACAATCGTATCGGAGTGCTATTCCATAATAGCGGCAATTATAACAGAGCCATAGCATATTTCAGAATGGCTTTGAAAGAGAATCCCAGCAATGCAACGGTATTAAATAATCTCGGACACGACCTTTACATCATAGGTGAATACAAGGATGCTCGTCCACTTCTTGAAAAAGCAGTTGAGCTAAAGGGAGATTACGCAATAGCAATCACAGTTCTTGCAAAGCTCGAAGAAGCCGAGAAGAACAGCGACAGAGCGAAGGAACTGTATCAGAGGGCATACAACATCTTTAAAAGAAGATGGGATGAAAATGGTCTGGATAATTGCTCAAAGGGCTGGTTTATTTCAGTGGCAGAAAAGGTCAATGAACATGACGTAGCAAAGAAGCTGAGAGAAGAACTACGGAATAACACTCAATCGCGTGGATATTCTTTGGAAAATACCCTATTTGGTACTGATAAAGCAGGAAAGATATGAAATGGTTACCAGGTGAAAATGATTTGGTAAAGGAACAGATCGACTTCCGAAATCAAGTATGGACGGAGAAGGGAAACGTATATGTTTCCGGTTTCCCCGGTTCCGGGAAAAGTGTATGTCTTCTTTATGCCGTTAAGACTATCCGAGACAAGGAACCCAATGCATCAATTCTTTTCGTTGAGTTTACTCATTCCTTGATTAAAATGATTGAGGCAGCTCTGTCTGAACTTAGATTGAAGAACATTCAGGTCGTGACCTATGCCGATTTTGAACGGAACTATCGAGGTTCGTACGACTATATAATCTGCGATGAGGTTCAGGACATGTCTGCGAGTCTACTGGAACTGATGAAACGCAGAGCCAAAAGAGTTATTGTAGGTGGTGATCCCAATCAATCCATCTACGAAACAATGCCCAATGGAGGTCCTATAGTCGGACAGGATGAGATGAAGAGGATTCTTACGCCCAAAACATCTGAGTTGACAATACTTCATCGTCTTAACAAATTCATCATCCGCGGCATCAACAGTTTTATGCCTCAGATGCGAATGCTTGCCGAGAAGTCTTCGATGTTGAAGAAACATAAGCCCGCTTATGTGTGGCATTGTATTGACCAAACTGATGAAGTTAAGCGTATAATGGATGATGCGAAAACCGCACTCAACTATGGAGAAAGCGTCGCAATCCTTTTACCTGCTCATTGGAAGATTGAAAACTTTGTGAACATTTATCTCCAGTCTATCGGCAAGCCAACATTTGACTTCACACAAGATAGACAATATGGCAAGCCTAATTATGGTCTACTGAATGAGCATCTGGAGAAACATGGTGTAAAAATGCAGAGCATAACCAATGGCTACGGTTCATTGGTAACGGATTCTGACAAAATAATATTATCAACCTATCACAGTTCCAAAGGACTTGATTTTGATAAAGTCTTTATGCCTTTCTGTAATCAAGGGAATGGAAATGAAGATGACCCACGGCTATTCATGGTGGCGATGTCAAGAAGCCGAAAAGACCTAACCCTATCTTACACCACCAACATGAATAGATTTATCCAACAATTTTTCAATAATCGCGAAGCCTGTCAGTTCATAGACTTTAAGGATATGGCTAAAGGGCCAAGCATATTTGGTAACAACGCATCGGACGAGGAGGACGATTGGTAAAATATGGCAACAAAGTATAATCATTTGGCACTTGTGCGCCGAGATGAGGTAGTAGAATTGTTCAAGAACGGCATTCTCTACCCAGCGTCGTCGCTGCAATTCAAGGGGAGTATTGAAACGCTACCGACAAAGACCACGGATGTGGCTAAAGTTTTTGACAAGACTCCTTCAATAGAGTATAGCATAAATTATTTTCTGGTTTATGCAGAAACAGAAAAGAAGCAAGACCTTCTTAAACAAGGCCTCAACATCAGAGACCTCGTTGCTATTTACCCACTTGATGAAGAGGCTGCTCGGATGGGGTTATCTCTTATGCCACCTATCAGATTAGAGAATCCAATCTTCGCCGAAAATTATGAAGACTATCAGGAAAGAACCGCTGTAGGAAATGCTAAGAGAGGCATATCTAATATAGGGCAAATTTTTGGATTTGACGACTTGATGAAATCCGTTAAAAAGTTTACCGAAAAGAAAAGTCTACCTGTACTCGTCTCGCTGATTCTTGATGAGTCCGGAAGCCGCCAGCCGGAATCGATTTGGGAATACCTTATCAGCTACACCCGTAGTCAAACTTATCCGAATGATACACGGGGTGCATTCCTTGATACAATGTCGGTTGTAAATAATTACAACAAAGGACATGTTGACTTCAAAGATCAGAAACAGACAACAACTGGTAGGGCAATCTTAGGAATGGATCGTCCAACATATAGGACGTTGATAGACTGTCTCGGAGCATCCACAAACTTCATAAAGATTGCAAATAAAGCCTATCCGGACTTCTGGAAGATTGCTCCTCTCTATTTCATCCTCCTTGATATTCTGTCAAATACATCAGAAAATGGAGCTATGGTTATGGGCAAGCCAATCAATGAGTTTGTCGCCAGTGTAGTCAATAATTATGATGAGAAATACCTTAAACCGGCACTTCTCATGCTTGGAATCACTCTTGGGCAAACAAGCACATACAAGATGCTTTACGCCATAAAGAAAGATGAACTGCCATTTTTACAGTGATTGATGTTGACTTCTTCATCCATTTTGGTATGTAGAATAAACTAAGGACAAAATGTTTGACTATAAACCAGAAATAAAAGACTCGTTTAGGGTGGCAATTATTGGACTCGGCTACGTCGGGCTACCTCTTCTTTGCCATTTTGCGACCAAATATCAGTGCGTGGGCTTAGACTTAACGAGCAACGCATCCTCCAGCTCTCACATGGGATCGATTCAAAGAAATGTATCAATCCGAATATGCTTTCCTCATTAAAGAATGTGATGTTAACTTCTGACTGGATGGATTTGCGAGACTGTAATTTCCTTATTGTCACTGCACCGACTCCCATTGATGGAACAAAACAGCCGGACTTGCATAGCCTGAAAGACATATGTGCTCAACTTGGAAAAGTAATCAAGCGAGGAGACATCATTATATTTGAATCTACCGTGGCTCCGGGAACTACGGAAGAACTTTGCGTGCCGATTATTGAAGAAACGTCATCATTAAAACTTAATGAAGATTTCGCTGTAGGATACTCTCCTGAAAGAATCAACATTGGAGATGCTACACACACTCTATCGAATGTCCCAAAGATTGTCTCGTCATCCAATCCGGATTCTTTGAATATAATTTCAGACCTATATCATGCTGCATTAGGATGTGAGATAGTAACTGCATCTTCAATAAAAACAGCAGAGGCTGCAAAACTATATGAGAACGTTCAGCGAGATGTATTGATAGCACTGGCTAATCAATATTCGGAATACTGCAAAGCTGAAGGTATAGACATTCGAGAAGTCACACAATGCGCCTCCACCAAATGGAATTTCGCAGAAGTATATCCGGGGTTGGTTGGAGGCCATTGTATCGGCGTTGACCCCTATTATTTGATTTCAAGAGCAAAAGGCAAAGATTTATATCTGGAATTAGTAGAAAAGGCTCGTGAAATAAATGAGTCAGAAACAGATAAGGCTATTTCAGCTATATTGACTACTCTTCAGGCTAAAAAAGCGAATAGTGTACTTCTAGTTGGACTTACATATAAACCAGACACATCTGATGTAAGAAATTCTAAAGCAATTGAAATCGCAAAGAATATTGCGATTCGGATGAAGGGTGTAAGTATATATGACCCCAACATTAGGCCGGAGGATTTACCGACGGAAATTAGGGATATTTATTGTAGTGAACTACAAGCAGACTATATATTCGATGCTGTGGTAACTTTGGTTAAACACTCAGCGGTTATCACTCCGTTAGGTAAAGTCGTCAACTTGAATATTAACAAATAAAGTTTTCTGAGATATGATTTCTTTACCAGACATAACCGAAGCGTCAATAGATTTTTCGACTATATGCCAGTTAAGATGTGTTGAATGTTCCACAGCAAAAGGGATAACGCATTCCGGCATAGTCGGCAAAGGCCAACTGTCCCTTGAAAACTTTAAGAGATTCGTCTCAGAAAATCCTCAGATAAAGCGCATTGAAATGTCTAACTGGGGAGAGATATTCCTTAATAAGGATATATACTCTATAATGTCTTATGCTTATGAACACGGAGTGACACTCTATTGTGGAAATGGCACCAACTTCAATGATGTTTCAGACGAAGTGCTGGAAGGATTAGTCAAATATCAAGTTCAGTATCTCAACCTTTCCATAGATGGTGCCTCTCAAGAGACATATTCTACATATCGTCGTAATGGAAATTTTGATAAAGTTATGAACAACATCAGGCGTCTGAATTACTACAAAAAATTGTATAATTCAGAATATCCTAAGCTGTCATGGCAATTTATCATTTTCGGTCATAATGAACATGAGCTGCCACGTGTTAAGCAGTTGTGCGAAGAACTTGGAATGGCTTTTAACCCCAAACTCAATTATTCCAGTTTTTCACCTGTCATCAATCGCGAATTTGTTAGGATAGAGAGTGGACTTGGTGTTGCTGACCGGAGTGAATATAAACAAAAACATGGTGCGGAATACAAAGCACCATGTTACCATTGTTTTTCCAGTCCACAAATAAACTGGAATGGCGACATTTTAGGATGTAGCGTAAACAAATGGAGAAGTCTTGGAAATGTCTTTGCGACTACATTATCTGAGTGGCAACAGTCTCCAGCCTTTATGGCACTTGTATCTTTACTTTTTGAAGGGCAACACACTGATCTGGATATTCCGTGTAAACACTGTCCCAATCTAAACAAGGTTATAGAGCACCCTCTCACGGTAGAGGGACTGGCTAAGTATAATGAATATATAGCTCCGGCATTAAAAGTAGGCATCAATGATACAGCAGACTAATAACAAAAACTCTCGTAAAGTTCACAAGACCCAGTTAGCGAATTCTGACGTGGATTTTCTTATAGACTATTTTGAAAAAAATGGTCAGTATCCGCTGTTTCAACAGGTTTTAATCGAGACAAGAACAGATTGCAATAATAATTGTCCCTTTTGTCCTCATCATTTCAATGAAAAACCATTGGGAATAATGAATTGGGATACTTTTAAAATAATCATTGATAATCTTGTTAAAATTGGCTTTTCCGGGAGAGTTGCCTTAATGGTATCCAATGAACCATTGTTGGAAGAACGTCTTATTGACATGATTGATTATGTCAAAAATAAAACCCCAAGATTATTCCTTGACATAACAACTAATGGAAAAATTCTTACTCTTGAGTGGGTAGACAGACTTTTCTCGCATGGGTTAGACAACTTAAATAGAAATGACTATCGAGGTGACAGAGCACTACATCCCGAAAAAATAAGTTCCAACTTAAGTCCTATCATAGAGGCCTATACGAATAATCCTAAATTAACTATTCAGAAAAGGAGTTTTGACGAGAAACTTCCTAATTATGGTGGCAATATACCTCAAGAATCCATCATAAATACAGAATGTGATTTTTGTAATTTCCCATTTAGGAAATTGGTAATTGATTATTCTGGTAACATTATTTTGTGCTGTAATGACTTTATGAGTGAAACATGTATGGGTAACATACACGATAAATCGCTTATTGATTGTTGGAACGAGCCCGTGTTTAATTATTATAGAACCTCCTTGTTAAAACACAAGAGAATAGGTTTATGTTCAAAGTGTAACGATGGTCAGGATTATAATGTATTCATATAATGGTATTAAATAAAGAACAGTTTGATGCGTATAGGATGGAAATTGCCACATTCGGCAATATTCCTATCCTGAGTCAATATTGTGGTATTGGTTGTGTCTTCTGTAAGGTACACACTGACTCCTATTTAGGTCATTACCCCAAGATACCCATGATTGATAAGGAGGATTTAATCGAAGGATTCAAATATATTAACCCAAAAGTTAATTATGTTCGTCTAGGTGCGGGAGTGTTAGTGGCACCACATACAGATCCGTTTTTACATCCAAGTATATACGAATTTATAAAACTCGCGTCAGACCACTTCCCAACAAAAAAGATAACGACAGTAACGACCGGAGCTTATATCCGATTGGATATGCTTGACTATCTCAATTCGATCCCTAATTTCGGAATTGATCTGTCGCTTATTACTATGCAGGAGCAGCGAGAGGCAATAATTCCACGTTCTGAGAGAGAAAGGACAATGGAACTTTTGAAGTACGCCCCGCTTAACAAATGTACGCTTATGTTCACCGGCAATCTTGATGACGTTAAGAGAGACCTTGAACTCCTGTATTCTCTTGGTGTGAATAAGAAGGTTCGACAGATTCTTGTAAGACGTATGGAACATACTGCCACCAGTCAGCCTCGCTTAAAAGAACTTTCTTCCCGGTGTATTGAGCATTATGAAGAGTGCATCTCATGGGTTAAAGAAAACTACCCGGATGTTATCTTCACTGTTCCTGTTTTGAAAGATGTATTTAGAGGAGGAAATAATGAATATTTCATCGACGCTGATGAGAGGATTGCTAATATCAAAGCGATTATCCATGAACTTCCAGACAATACATGTGTAAATCTAATCTGTCCTCTTTCAGGGTATGATTATTTCACCCTGGCATTTAAGAAATATAAGAACGTTCATACTAATTTAATTCAGAACAATCTTTATGGAGGTTCTGTGTCCGTTGCCGGCTTATTGAATCATCAAGACATTCGAGCACAATTCCATCCTATTGGGAACGACCTTATGATAATGCCGAATGAAATGTATAATGCTGACGGTCTTGACCTTTTGGGAGAACCTATGTCAGCACTGTCTGAGTATTATAAAACTAAAATTATCTTGGCATGACAACAATAGGTTGGGACAAAATACGAGTGCTCGTTACCAATGGGTGCAACTACCGCTGCCCATTCTGCCATAATGAAGGACAGGAGAAAGGCGGTAAAGCATCGCTCATGTCTGTTAAGGACTTTTATCAATTAGTAGATTTCTTGAAAAAACATCCAATAAGTGAATTTGTAATCAGCGGTGGAGAACCTTTTCTACATCCCGATATTGTCGAGATGTTGGTGTATGCATGTCAAAACCTCGATTGCGATGTTAGTTGTGCTACTAACCTATCCAAAATATCAGATTCCGATACTCTAAAATTGGCAGACACTCGTGTGAAATTTAATATCCAATTCCCATACATCGATGATATAAGATTCAAGCAGAGCACCGGCAATGGGTGTCTTTCAACGATTTTAGTTAAGTACATGACAAAAATTTGAACACATCGAATTTCGGCTTGTAGAGCGGTCTT
>ERZ773136.2679-NODE-2679-length-14421-cov-9.264096_pt1 | contig 14421 bp, 16 predicted proteins | sample MGYA00580855_ERZ773136 | MGnify/ENA primary metagenome ERZ773136 (study PRJEB29015, sample SAMEA2737860) | human gut metagenome | biome: human gut; feature: human-associated habitat; material: faeces | place: China | collected 2012 ... | reverse complement strand
TTGACGGCTCGTATACCTGGACTCCCAAAAAGGCGGAGCCGCAGAGCTTTGAAGAAATGATGAACCGCTTTAAGCAGACAAGCGACGAAAAGTTCTCCGATTTAAAGCGTAAAAACCCGGAGGCAAGGCGCACCAAGCGCGGCGCGGGTAAATAATTTTTATGGATAATATAAAGCTTATTGCCCCATGCCTTTTCGGTGTTGAAAGCATAGCGGCTGATGAATTTCGCCGTATGGGCTTTGAAAGCGTTGCTGCCGAAAACGGCAGGGTAAAGCTTTCAGGCAGCCTTAATATGCTGGCGCGCGCTAACATTTGCTCACGCTACGCAGAGCGTATTATGATAGACGTGGGCGAATTTCGCGCTGCAACCTTCACAGAGCTTTTTGACGGCGTTAAGGCGCTGCCGTGGGAAGACTATATAGGTAAGACAGACGCTTTCCCCGTAAACGGCAGGAGCATTGATTCGGCGCTTTTCAGCATACCCGATTGCCAGTCCATAATTAAAAAGGCTATTGTTGAAAGGCTTAAACAGAAATATCACATATCGCATTTTGAGGAAACCGGCGCGGAATACCGCGTTCGTTTCTTTATTCATAAAAATGTTGCCTCGCTTATGATTGATACCTCGGGCGAGGGACTGCATAAGCGCGGCTACCGCCCTGCGCACAATGCCGCGCCCCTCAAGGAGACCATGGCTGCGGCCATGGTAAAGCTCTCGCGCTACCGCGGGCGTGACGATTTCTGCGATCCTTTCTGCGGCAGTGGGACTATTCCCATCGAGGCCGCACTTATCGCCAAGAACCGCGCACCGGGGCTTGACCGCGGCTTTACCGCGATGTGCTGGAAGAACATCGACCGCCGCGTATGGGAACAGGAGCGCGAGCCCGCCAAGGCCAAGGAGTACCACGGCGATTATAACATCGTCGGCGCGGACATCGACCCGAAGGCTATAGAGATCGCCCGTGAGAACGCGCAGCGCGCCGGTGTGGACGATGTTGTCCGCTTCGAAGTCGCGGACGCGATGAAGTTTGACCGCAAGACTGAGCGCGGCGTCATCGTCACGAATCCACCCTACGGCGAGCGCCTCATGGAAAAGCGCGAGGCCGAGGCGCTCTACACCGCCTTCGGCGCGGCGTATGCCAGGACCGAGCATTGGCGGCTCTATCTGCTGAGCTCGCACACGGAGTTCGAGCGTGCATTCGGCCGCCCGGCGGACAAGAAGCGCAAGCTCTACAACGGCACGCTCCGCTGCGACCTGTTTCAGTACACGCGCGACGTGTGAGGCCGCATACCCGACACGCAGCCGCATATATTTAACACCGGTAGTTAAAAATCCGCAAATATTCACGATTTCCCTCTTGCGCGCCCCCGCCGCGCGGGGTATAGTAATGGTATTATTTTGTCGAAAGTGCAGGAATGGAGCTATGAAACATCTGTTCATCGTCAACCCCGTCGCCGGCGGCAAGGACCGGCACGAATACGTGGCCGAGCAGGCGCGCCTCGCGCTCGAGGGCAGCGCGGACGCCTATGAGGTCTATATCACCACCGCGCCCATGGATGCGTGCGCAAAGATCGAGTCGGAAGCCGCCTCCGGCGAGGAGCTGCGGGTGTATGCCTGCGGCGGCGACGGCACGCTCAACGAGTGCGTCAACGGCGCCGTCGGTCATGCTAACGTCGCCGTGACCCACTTCCCCTGCGGCACGGGCAACGACTTCATCAAAATGTTCGGCGAGGAGAAGGAGCGCTTTTTCGACCTCGCGGAGCTCGTGCGCGGCGAGGTGCGCCCCCTTGACGTCATGGAGTGCTGCGGACGCTATGCGATCAATATCTGCTCGGTCGGCATCGACGCGCGCATCGGCACCGAGGTGCACCAGTACCACGACAGCTATGTGCTGTCCGCCGTGGCCAACCTCTTCAAGGGCATTGCCCAACCGCTGACCGTGCGTGGCTGCGGCATGGAGTATTCCGGCGGCACGTCGCTCATCTGCGCGTGCAACGGCCGGTTCTACGGCGGCGGCTTCAACCCTATCCCCGACTCCATGCCTGACAACGGCAAGCTCGAGTTTCTCGTCGTGCGCGATGTGTCGCGTCTGACGTTCATCCGGCTCGTCGGCAAGTACGCCAAGGGCCGCTACCGTGAGCTGGCAAATCTCATCACCCACCTCGAGGGCGATCATCTCGAGATTGACAGCGAGCAGGAGCTCGTCGTGAACATCGACGGCGAGGCCCTCTGGAGCAAGCACGTGAACTTCGACCTCATCCCCGGCGGCGTGAACTTCCTCGTGCCGGCAAACATGGCCTTCTTCCACCCTGAGACTGCCGGCGGCCACGAGACGCGCGAATTTGTCCACGCGTGACGAAAAACGCGGTCACAAAACGTTTACAAAAAAATTTCGCCAGGGGCTTGATAATCCGAAAAATTGTGGTATAGTATGATGCGTTAGCACTCCTAGGAATTGAGTGCTAACGCATCACTTTTTTGTATTCAATATTAGGAGGCATATAGATCATGAAACTCAAACCGTTGGCAGACCGAGTGATCCTCAAGCAGTTCAAGGCCGAGGAAAAGACGAAGAGCGGCCTGATCCTGGCAGCGTCCGCGCAGGAGAAGCCCGAGATGTTCGAGGTCGTGGAAGTCGGCCCGGGCGGCATGGTGGACGGCAACGAAGTGAAGATGACCGTGGCCGCGGGTGACCGCGTGATCGTCGGCAAGTACTCCGGCACCACTGTGAAGGTGGACGGCGAGGAATATTCCATCGTGCGTCAGGGCGACATTCTGGCCGTCGTCGAGTAATCCAACCGCTTTGATTTTAGGAGGCTATCATTATGGCAAAACAGATCATTTATGGTGAAGAAGCACGCAAGGCGCTGCAGCGCGGCGTGGATCAGCTTGCAGATACCGTCAAGATCACCCTCGGCCCCAAGGGCCGCAACGTGGTGCTGGGCAAGAAGTTCGGCGCACCGCTGATTACGAACGACGGCGTGACGATTGCAAAAGAGATCGAGCTCGAGGACCCGTTTGAGAACATGGGCGCGCAGCTCATCCGCGAAGTGAGCACCAAGACCAACGACGTCGCGGGCGACGGCACCACCTCCGCCACCGTGCTGGCGCAGGCGATGATCCGCGAGGGTCTGAAGAACCTCGCCGCCGGCGCGAATCCGATGGTCATGCGCCGCGGCATCCAGAAGGCGACCGAGGCGGCCGTCGACGCCATCCGCACCAACTCCCAGCCCGTGAGCGGCAGCGGCGACATCGCGCGTGTCGGCGCGATCTCTTCCAGTGACGAGCACATCGGCAAGCTCATCGCCGAGGCGATGGAGAAGGTCAGCCAGAACGGCGTCATCACCGTCGAGGAGAGCAAGACCGCCGAGACCTATTCCGAGGTCGTCGAGGGCATGCAGTTCGACCGCGGCTATGTCACCCCGTATATGGTCACCGATAACGACAAGATGGAGGCCGTCATTGACGACGCGCTCATCCTCATCACGGACAAGAAGATCTCGAACATTCAGGAGATCCTGCCGGTGCTCGAGGCCGTGCTGAATGCGGGCAAGAAGCTCGTCATCATCGCCGACGACATCGAGGGCGAGGCGCTGGCCACCATCATCCTCAACAAGCTGCGCGGCACGTTCACCTGCGTGTGCGTCAAGGCCCCCGGCTTCGGCGACCGCCGCAAGGAAATGCTGCAGGACATCGCCATCCTGACCGGCGGCCAGGTCATCTCGACCGACCTCGGCATGGAGCTCAAGGACACCACGCTGGCCCAGCTCGGCCACGCACGTCAGGTCAAGGTCACGAAGGAGACCACGACCATCGTCGAGGGTGCCGGGGCCAAGGACGACATCCAGGCCCGCATCGCGCAGATCCACGCCCAGATCGAGACGACGACCTCCGAGTACGATAAGGAGAAGCTGCAGGAACGCCTGGCAAAGCTGTCCGGCGGTGTTGCGGTCATCAAGGTCGGCGCTGCGACCGAGACCGAGATGAAGGAAAAGAAGCTGCGCATCGAGGACGCGCTGAACGCGACCCGCGCGGCTGTGGAAGAGGGCATCGTCGCCGGCGGCGGCACTGCCTATGTCAATGCCGTTCCCGCTGTGGAAAAGCTCATCAGCGAGGTCGAGGGCGATGAGAAGACCGGTGTCCAGATCATCGTCAAGGCCCTGCAGGAGCCCATCCGTCAGATCGCGGCCAACGCCGGTATCGACGGCAGCGTCGTTCTTGAGAAGATCAAGACCAGCGGCAAGGTCGGCTACGGTTTCGACGCTTACAAGGAAGTCTACTGCGACATGATCTCCGCCGGTATCGTCGACCCCGCAAAGGTCACGCGCTCCGCGCTGGAGAACGCTGCGTCCGTCAGTTCCATGGTGCTGACCACCGAGGCGCTCGTCGCCGACAAGCCCGAGCCCCCCGCACCGGCCGCTCCCGGCGCCGGCATGGGCGACATGGGCGGCATGTACTAAGAGACACCGCAAAGCCTTGAAATTGCTTGATTTTTTGAATGCGGAAAAGCGGATTTACGCCAAACTTACGCCACTTACGCCAAAAATTCGAGCGCATTATAGGGTAACAGAAATCGGCACCTGCCTGAAAAAGCAGGTGCCGATTTTACTTATTTTCGTTTCCGTTTTCCCTTGCCGTGGGTCATGATCGTTTTCCCGCGCTGGTTGATGGGGCTTTTCAAGTACTTGGACAGCTTGAGTATTTCAATCAGCGAGACGAACTGCTCTTTCGAGAGCTTGTCATAATCAATACCGAATGTGGCAAGAAATGAACGGACTTGCTTTTCCTCGGAACTGCCCTCAAAGTTCATTGCATCCTGCAACTGACCCTGCACGGTTGCAACAAGGGATGTTTCATCCGCAGTCATGGTGTCGGGACGATGTTCATTCCGAATATCACGGAGAATACCTTTCAGATCATCCGCAATCAGATTTCCGAAATACTCATCCTCTTGAATCTGCGCGATTTGCAGCGTCCGCAGGTGCAGATCATTTTCATTGCCACCGTTCTTCATCAAAGCCATCTGCCGGACTGCTTCCAGCACGGCGTTCATATCATTGATGCGCATATCCGCGATCCGGTCAACGTAAACCTCGGCGTCCAGCATGAAGCGCTGAAAATCCTTATGACAGATCAGCTCCGACAGCAGCCGGTGGTTGAACTTGCCCGTTCTCAATACTTCGATTGTATCATCACCCAAATGCAGGGCATCCAGCTCTGTGTTTGGGTGATTTTTTTGTTCTGTCAGCCCCAGCAGGTAATCGGTGGACACCCCGTAGAACTTCGCCAGCTCCACCATGCTGAACGGGCTGATGTCCTTAAAATCGTCGGCTTCGTATTTTCCCAGCGCGGATTTTGAAATGCCTGTTTCCGCAGAAAGCTGTTCCAGCGTCAGACCGCGCTCTATGCGCAGATCTTTGAGCCGTTCCTGAATGGTGAGCTTTGGCTGCATAGCGGCGTCCTCCCTTCAAATTCCTGCCCTTTTCCGGTCTTGTCCATAAGCGTGGAAATCCGTGTTTTTCGGCGCGTTTTCCGACCTCTTGGATATACGGGAGAGTGCTATATTTTTCGCTAAAATGGTCTTGCAATCGCACCTGAACCTTGAAAATTGCATGACCGTCCGAACGGGATATGTCCCCCAGCGAAGTGCCGCATCCAGCGCACCAAGGAGGACAATACGCCGGGAGCGATCCTCCGGGCAGGAACGACGTTCGGAAAGAGCGGCAAAATCGAAAGTCAAAATCAAAGCAAGTGAAAACGGCGAAATAGTTTTCTGCACTGTATGGCTATCTGCACGGAAGAGAGCGCTATTCAGCAGCAAATGACGTTTGCCGTTCAGAATGATGTTTCGCCGTTTCACGCAAAGACACATCAAGCGGCAAAAGCGGAAGGTGCCGCCTGTGACCAACGTATCATTGGCAGTATTTCCAGCCGAAAGCCGTGCATCAAAAACCAGCGCCCTATGGCGAACGGGTGTCACGATTTAACAAACCCATTTTACCATAGGGCGCATCGAAAAAACAGGAGGAACATTTGAATATGAGAAAATCTGAAACCTATCGCAATGAGATCAAGTCCTACATCGTCCGCACCGGCATGACCATGACCGAAGTGGTGGACTACCTCTCCGACGAATACGGCTGGAGCCGCAGCGTCCCCAATCTCTCCGGTAAGCTCAAGCGCGGTTCGCTCCGCTATGGCGAGGCGGTAGAGTTGGCGGACGCGCTGGGGTATGACATTGTGTGGCAAAAGCGGTAACAACTTTCGAAATGGTAGTTGCTGCTTTTTTTATGCAGGAGGTTTTATGAGAACAGGGCTTACCAAAAAGCAAAAGACAACGGTGATCTATTTTGACGAGTATGGCGGTATGATCGAAGTGCAGACCCACAACACCGATCTCAAAAAGCGGCTGGCAGCATTTGCGGCAAAGTACCCGCAATGCTGCCGCCAGACCGACGATGATGAGCAAGGCGGGCTGACCTTTGAAATTGAGAAAGGGCGGTTGAGTTTTCGGCTGACCGCCCCATATAGCGAGGAACGCCGCAGGGCGGCAAGTGAGGCAGCAAAAAAGTGTGGCGTTCATAGATATGCTTTTTAAAGTTTTTGTTCGGACTCACATTTTCCCAATAAAGCTCTTTAATTTTCCGATTCTCTGATTGCGTCCACAAAAGCTGTGATTACATTGGAATATTGTCTTGTACTGGTAACACGCAGTATTCCATTATCATTTTCCAAAGCATCAACTAAAGCACATACGCTGTCATTCAACGTATTCAAAAATGAAACCTCGTCAGGAGTCAACGGTTCACCATTCTGATTTGCTTCAACCATTACGCGGATTCTCTCTTGGCAGTGCACTAAAATGGACTCGAAGTCCTCAAATCCCATAATTTCTGATTCTGCAATTCTCTTTGTCTCTAACGCCGTACTTTTAAATGAAGCGAACTGCTTCTTTGCCATATCCAGTTCAATTTCAACATCAATGCTCTTTTTATCTGTAACATCTTGGATAGAAGATGAGAGCAGAGTTGCTTCTTTAATGAGCGGTGTCAAGTAAATGTCAATCTGCTCTTTCTGTTTGTGAATATGGGATAAGTAAATTGTAGCGACTAATATACTAATTGCGACTACAATACTGCCAATTAGAACGCTGCGTTTGATTTTCATATTGTATCCTCGCTTCCTTAGAATTCAGAGTCCCCATGCTCTTTCCTCAAACAAATAATATCATAAGATCTGTGAGCAATTCCACTATAATTTTACTAAGATAGAAAAAGCATGAAATTCTCTGACATATCCACATAACCAGCACTTCGCATGAAGTTACTCGTTGAAATATAGGAAGGCCACATGATATAATTAAATAACTGACACAATAAATGGAGGAGGGTAATCAGATGAAAATCGCGTCTAAAGCAGCCTTAGGGCTTATCCTTGTAAGTATTTTATTTGTTGGCCTGCTTTATACTCATAATGATATTGGCATAACAACAGCCAAAATAGAATCAGATATTCGCAGTTCACAAAAAATACAAGATGATTGGATAACTGATGGAACCGTATCCAACACAATGGCAGCCTACATTTCTTATCCTCAAGATATGACTAACCATACATTTTCCATCTATGTTAATCGCCCCGGACTCTCCTTTGGATATTTCTTTCGAGGTGGTGGAAATCTTTCAGGAGTTGCAAGTGAAATTACAGAGTTCACGGTAGAGGGGTATGAAGAACGAGCGTTTATTTCTATGAATCAAGAACAAGTGGCTCAATTAAAAATAGATGATGGAAACTCAGTTCAAACAATCGACGTTGATAGCAGCAGTCCCTTTGCAATTGTTCTGCCTACAGATGCCGGCAATATTGCTTTTTATGACGTGAACGGGAAAACCGTGAAATACCGGAATAACCCTCTTTGAAATCTCCCGATATATGGTTAATCATTGAACTAAACAATTTGCCCCCAGTCCGCTGGCTATGCCGTGTGCGCACAGTCAGCGGTCTTTTTTACCCAAAATCAAGAAAGGAGCGACCACCCATGCCAAAGAAAAAACTACCACAGACCATTGAGGAATGTAATGCCGAACTGGAACGCACACAGAAGCTATTACAGCAGTATGAAAACCGAAACAAGATGCTTAACCGCAAGCTGTCCGCCGAAAAACGCAAGGAGCGCAATCACCGTATTTTCCTGTTTGGCGGCTTCATGGAAAGCATTGTGCCGGAGCTGAGAACCATGACGGAGGACGAGGGAAAGGACTTCTTGTATCACATCGCAAAGAGTACGGAAGCACAGGAGTATTTGAAAAAACAAGCCGAGGGGGTGGGAGCCGGATAATACCCTTGGTAACAAGGGCGCACTTCTATACTCTCCTGACGGGAGTATGTGCGCTCTGCGAGGCAGACAGCCCGGACACTTGGAAGTCCGGGCTGTTTTGCGTCACTTCGTTCCGTACAAGGGGCTTCACCCCTTGCGCTGCTTACGCAGCTATCCCGGCGCACTTTGCGATTGGCGCAATTTGCTGACGCAAACAGCGCCACTCACAAAGTTTTGATTATGTACCATGACCGTTTACCGATTTTCGGTAGGCGGTCTTTTTATATCCCCACATCAAATCAAGGAGGTCATTCACTATGGCAAAACAGAAAACCATCCCCGAACTGCAAGCTGAGATCGCTGACAACGAACGCCAACTCGTCCAGCTCCAACGCAAACAGCAGCAACTTGAAAATCGTATCACCTACTACGAAAAGGGAGAACGGCGCAAGCGGGCGCACCGACTCATCACCCGTGGCGCAGCCATCGAGAGTGTCGCACCGCAGACGAAGGATTTGAGTGAAAGCGCGTTTTACGCTTTTGCCGAGCAGGTCTTTGCTCTGCCGGACACACAAAGACTGCTCACGGAAGCCGTCAGCAATCACGCAGGAGGTGACTGAGTATCGCGTTATTTCATTTTCATGTAACGCAGATCAAGCGCAGCGCGGGGCAGTCCGCCGTGGCTGCTGCCGCCTACCGTGCTGGGGAAAAGCTGCACAGTGAGTATTACGGCGAGGACAGTGACTACACCCGCAAAGGCGGCGTGATCTGCTCTGAAATCCTGCTGCCGTCCCACGCCCCGCCAGAGTACGCAGACCGCGAAACGCTCTGGAACGCCGTGGAAAAAGCCGAGCGCGGCAAGAAAGCACAACTTGCCTACAGCTTTGATATTGCCTTGCAGAACGAGTTTTCCATGCAGGAGAACATCGCTCTGGCAAGGCAATTTTTGTTGGAGAACTTTGTGAGTCGCGGCATGGTGGTGGACTTCGCTGTTCACTCGCCCGACAAAGAGGACGGCGGCATTTCCAACCCGCATTTTCACGTCATGTGTCCGATTCGTCCCATCGAACCGGACGGCGGGTGGGGAAGCAAGCAGCGGCGGGAATATGTGCTGGACGAGCATGGAGAGCGCGTTCTGGATGAGGCGGGCAATTATGTATTCAACGCCGTCCCCACGACGGACTGGGGCAAGCCCGAAACGCTGGAAGCATGGCGGCAGGCATGGGCTGACCTTTGCAACGCCAAGTTTGCTGAAAAAGGCTTGGACTGCCGCATCGACCACCGCAGCTTTGTCCGTCAGGGCGTGGAGCAGATTCCCACCCAGCACGAAGGTCCCACCGTCCGGGCAATGGAGGCAAAGGGCATCCGTACCGACAAGGGCGATCTCAACCGCTTCATCCGGAAAACCAATGCGCTGCTGCGGGAAGCCAAAGAAAAAATCGCCGTGCTGATCGGCTGGCTGAAGGACGTAAAAGCCGAGCTTGCCAAGCCACAGCCGCCTACGCTCAACGATCTGCTGGCGCTGCATTGCAGCAACCGCAACAGGGGTGCGTACAGCAACAAAGCAAAGAACGCCAATTTGCAGCGTTACGCCGAGGCGTTCAGCTTTCTGCAATCCAAAAACCTTTACACTGTGGACGATCTGGATAACGCACTTCACGCCATGCAGGATAAGATCGACGCGCTGAAAAAGTCGGCATCGGCAAAGCAATCCCGTATTAAGGAACTGGACGGGCTGCTGCGCATGGTGGACTACTACAAATCCGGCAAGCCCGCTGCGGATAAGCTGAAATCCATCCGTTTTGAGAAATCACGGCAGAAGTACAAAGCGGGACACGATAACGAGCTGCGGACGTTCTACATGGCAGAACGCAAATTAAAACCGTACCTTAAGGACGGCAAGCTGCCCATCACCGCATGGCGCAGGGAGCGGGAGCAGTTGGAGCAGGAATACAAAGACATTCAGACGGAGCTTTCACCGCTCCATGCCGACGCGAAAAAGCTCTGGGCGATTCACTACAACATCTACGAGGTGCAGCATGAACAGGAACGCCAGAACACCGAGCTGCGGCAGAAAAAGCAGGAAATCGGACACTAAGGAGGGCATTGCCTATTGAGCATCTTTGAAACCGTCAAGCAGTCCGTGACCACCCGGCAGGCTGCGGAGCGATACGGCATCCGGGTGGAGCGAAACGGAATGTGCCGCTGCCCGTTCCACGATGACAGCACACCCAGCATGAAGCTGGATCGCCGGTATTACTGCTTCGGCTGCGGTGCCACCGGGGATGTGATTGACTTCGTTTCCCGGCTTCGCGGAATCGGCAGCAAGGAAGCTGCAATTCTGCTGGCACAGGATTTTGCTATTCCGTATGAGGATGGCACGGGCAAAATGAGCAAGCCGCGACAACAAAATACGGACGAACAGAATTATCAGCACATGGAACGCTACTGTTTCCGTGTGCTGTTGGACTATTACCGGCTGTTATGCCGCTGGAAGGAGGATACCCCGCAAACGCCGGAGGATGGCTTTGATCCGCGCTTTGTGGAAGCGTTACAGAGAATTTCGCTGATTGAATATCTGTTGGATGAGTTGTTGTGCGGGGATATACATGCGCGGGCATCCGTTGTGATCGAATATGGAGAGGAAGTGAGGAAACTTGAGCAGCGAATGGCAGAGCTTGCCGCCGCAGATGAGGCAGCAGCTCAAAATGCAGGCGGGCAGTATAGCACCGCCGATGAGCGTTGAAGAAGTAAAAGCCATGTTAGACACCACGGAAAAGGGTGGTGTCCGCAACAGTATCAAGAATTGCCTGACAGTGTTTCAGCACGATCCGCTGCTCTCCGGCGCGATTGCCTACAATCTGTTGACCGACCGCACCGACGTTGTCAAGCCCATCGGCTATGACCGAAGCCCCAGCGCCTCCATGACCGACGCGGACATGAAGTATATCCGCCTGTATCTGGAAGAGAATTACGACCTGACAAGTGAGAAGAAAATCATAGACGCTGCCGATCTCGCCGCTCACCAGAACAGCTATCACCCTGTCCGGGACTATCTGAACAGTCTTGCATGGGACGGCACGGAGCGCATTCGCTATTGTTTGCACCATTTTCTCGGCGCGGAAGCAGACGAGTACACCTTTCAGGCGCTGCGGCTGTTCCTGTTGGGCGCGATTCACCGGGCATTTCACCCCGGCTGCAAATTTGAAGTCATGCTCTGTCTGGTGGGCGGTCAGGGCACAGGAAAGTCCACCTTCTTTCGCCTACTGGCAGGCAAGGATGAGTGGTTTTCCGACGATCTGCGGAAGCTGGACGATGAAAATGTATACCGCAAGCTGCAAGGGCACTGGATCATTGAAATGTCCGAGATGATTGCTACCGCCAATGCCAAGAGCATTGAGGAAATCAAGTCGTTTCTGAGCCGTCAGAAGGAGGTCTACAAAATCCCGTATGAAACCCATCCGGCAGACCGATTGCGGCAATGCGTATTCGGTGGCACGTCAAACGCAATGGACTTCCTGCCCCTCGACCGCTCCGGCAACCGGCGTTTCCTGCCCGTGCAGGTCTGCCCGGAACAGGCAGAGGTTCACATTTTGGAGGATGAAGCCGCATCCAGATCCTACTTGCAGCAGGTGTGGGCGGAGGCAATGACCATCTACCGGGCAGGCGGCTGGAAGCTGACGTTCAGCCCGGAAATGGTACGTTATCTCAAGGAACATCAGAAGAACTTCATGCCGGAGGACACGAAAGCGGGCATGATTCAGGCGTTTCTGGACAGCTACACGGGCGATACCGTCTGTTCCAAGCAGCTTTACAAGGAGGCGCTGAACCATGCTTTTGATGAGCCGAAGCAATGGGAGATCCGCGAGATCAACGAGATTATGAACCAGTGTGTGACCGGCTGGACGTATTTCTCCAATCCCCGCAGCTTTGCAGGGTACGGCAGGCAAAAGGGCTGGAAGCGTGAAAAGGCTGCAACGGGCAGCGGCAACCAAGCCGCAGAAATCCCGGACGGATTTTTGGAGATCACAGAGCAGATCGAGATGCCGTTCTGAAAAGCACGGCTGGTTGCAAAGTCTGTTGTTATCCCGTTGCCGGGCTGGTTGCCGGAGAAATCCCTGTCCTGTCAGGCTTTTTCTGCCTTTGACAACCAAAACAACAGAAAAATAGAAGGAAAGGATAATCGTAAATCAACCGTCAGACCGGGTATGTTTCGAGGTTTTTGGAAGTCCGTTGCCGGACTTCGTTGCCGCCTCGCCCTGTCTGGCTATTTTTGTATGGAGGGTAAACTGCCTATGAAGGAAATCCCAATTTGGGAAAAGAGCAATCTGAGCTTGGAGGAAGCCGCGGCTTACTCCGGCATTGGTATTAACAAACTGCGCGAGATCACCAACGAGGACCGGTGCAAATTCGTCCTCTGGGTGGGCAACAAGCGCCTGATTAAACGCCGCCTGTTCGATCAGTTCATCGAGCAGGCGTATTCTATTTGAAGAAGTGATGTGAAAATCTATGACACAGCGACACTTTGAAAAAGTTGTCTGTTCCTGTTCAATATCAGTGGAAATCGCATATTCGGTATGATATACTTGTATCAATCCCTATAATCGCGCTTTTCACGGAAAGGAGTTTCTGAATTGTCTGAAAAGCGCAAAGATAGCAAGGGGCGTGTTTTGAAGGATGGCGAGAGCCAGAGAGCAAACGGCACCTATGACTATCGTTATACCGATATACACAAGAAACGGCGTTGTATTTACGCCAAATCCCTGACAGAGCTGCGAAAGAAAGAGGACGAGCTGCGGCGCGACATGGCGGACGGCATCGACTATGCAGCGGGTGATATGACCGTGGCTGAACTGGTTGACCGCTATATGAACCTGAAACGGGGCTTGAAGCAAAACTCCCTGCGGTCTTATGGTTCTGCGGTCAAGCGGATTCATGCTGACCCGTTTGGGCGGAAGCCGATCAAGACCGTAAAGCTATCGGACGCAAAGGGCTGGTTTGTGTTCCTGCACGACAGCGGCATCAAGCAAAACACCATCGGGGTACTGCAAAGTGTTGTCAGACCGGCGTTTGAAATGGCGGTGGATGATGACATCATCCGCAAGAACCCGTTCAAGTTCAAGCTGTCTGACGTGGTGCCAAAAGACGCCTATGTACGCGATGCGCTGACCAAGGAGCAGCAGGAGAAGTATCTGCAATTCATGCAGGACTGCGGCGGGAACTACTATGATGACATTGTGATCCTGCTGGGAACCGGTTTGCGTGTGAGTGAGCTGTACGGTCTGACGCGGGCAGATATTGACTTCGACCGGCGCTGTATTCACGTTCGGCGGCAGCTATGCCGGACAGCGGAGAAGCCCTATTTCGTCACGCCGCCCAAAACCAAAAGCGGCATCCGAAACGTTCCTATGACGGACGCGGTTTACATGGCGCTGATGCGGGTGGTGAAAGCCAGAACCGCCCCGAAGGTGGAATTGCTGGTGGACGGTCACAGTGGGTTCCTCTTTCTGGACAAGTCCGGGATGCCGAAGGTTGCGATGCACTTGGAGAACTATATGCGAGGGCTGCAAGCGCGATTTGAAAAGGCATACGGCAAGCCTGTCCCTCGGATCACGCCTCATGTGCTGCGACATACCTTCTGCACCAACGTCCAACAGGCGGGACTTGACGTGAAAAGCCTACAATATCTGATGGGACATTCCAACGCCAGCGTGACGCTGGACGTCTACACGCACAGCAGCTTTGATTCCGTCGAGAGAGCCTTTGAACAGATCGCCAGCAGCCTGTAATTTTCATTGTACGAAGTTGGTTGGCTTACGCCACAACTTACGCCAATTCCTTGTCAAGCGGCGTAGATTTGCGTAGAAATGTGTGAATTTCACCAAAATATAGGAAGCTGCAAAAAGTGGCTTAAAGCCTTGGTAACTCTACAAAAATCTACATTTTGCGTTATATGCGTTTTGCTTCAAAAAGTTGTGGTTTTGAAGGGCGGCATGTACTAAGAGATAGCCGCTTTTTCCAAAAGGTGATAAAAAAGGCCCGCCTGCGTTACAAGGGTGCTCATAAGACAGTAATTCTAAAAATTACGATTATGACATCTGTC
>ERZ773136.2674-NODE-2674-length-14437-cov-8.239883_pt1 | contig 14437 bp, 15 predicted proteins | sample MGYA00580855_ERZ773136 | MGnify/ENA primary metagenome ERZ773136 (study PRJEB29015, sample SAMEA2737860) | human gut metagenome | biome: human gut; feature: human-associated habitat; material: faeces | place: China | collected 2012 ... | reverse complement strand
ATGGCGAAGCCATGTACACCGCACTTACATTGCGCAGCGCGTGCAGCTCTTCAAGCTGCAATCTGCCAATGTCGGGGTCAAGGGGCAGTGCCCCTTGCGTTCTCTTGGGGGATCAAAAGGGGGCCATTCTCTCACGTGAGAGAATGGCCCCCTTTTTCCGTGCCCCTGCACGGTGCAGGGATAGAAGCGCGCTATCGCGCTGCCTTTTATGATGTTCAGCAGAACTGCACTGGCTCAGTGGCCGCCTTGAGCCACTCCAGCTCATCCCCGCTCAGATACGGCGAGATCGCCGCAAAGACCTTAGCGTGATAAGCATTCAAAAGCTCCACATCGCGCGACGAGAGCAGCGACAGATCGATCGCATCGCGGTCATACGGCACGAGCGTCAGCGGTTCGAGCGCAAGGAAGCGGCCGTACTCGTTGACCTCAGCCTCGCGTACAACGACGAGGTTCTCAATGCGCACGCCGAACTTGCCAGCAAGGTAAATGCCCGGCTCGTTCGAGAAGATCATGCCCTCTTCAATGACGCAGTGGCGCTTCTGGCGCTTCACATCCCAGTGTACGCGCTCAGGGCCCTCATGCACGCCGAGGACGAAGCCCACGCCGTGGCCCGTGCCGTGGTTGAAGTCGAGGCCCGCTTCCCACAGCGGCGTGCGGGCCAGCATGTCAAGGTTTTCGCCCATGCAGCCGTGCAGGAACTTGGCCGCGCCCAGCTGTATGTGTCCGCGCAGGACAAGCGTGTAGATGCGCTTTTCCTCGTCCGTGAGCGGCCCCAGCGCGATGGTGCGGGTGATGTCGGTCGTGCCCTCCAAATACTGCGCGCCCGTGTCGGCGAGGCAGAGGCCGCGCGGCTCCATGGGAATGTCGGTCTCCTCGGTCGGCTCGTAGTGGACGATCGCGCCGTGCGCGCCGTAGGCGAGGATGGGGTCGAAGCTCTGCTCAAGATAGTGCTCACCCTCGGCGCGAAGAGATTCGAGCTTTTTCGACGCGCTGAGCTCGGTGATCGGCTCTTTGCCGATCGTGTGCTTGAGCCAGTAGATGAAGCGCGTGACGGCCACGCCGTCCTTGATGTGGGCAAGGCGCTCGTTCTCCTGCTCCGCGGACGTCTTCACCGCTTTCATCAGCTGAATGGGGCTCGTGCGGTCGAGGACTTCAGCGCTCTCCGGCACGCTTTGCAGAATGCGGTAGTTGGCGCGCTCGCCGTCGAGCAGTACGCGGGTGCCCGTGGGCAGCGCCGCGACGAGGCGGTAGATGTCGTCATAGGGGGCGAGCGTTACGCCGTCAGATTTCAAATGTGCTTCGATCTCTGCACTCACGGCCTCTCTCTGCACGCAGAGCGTGGCCGTGTCCTGCTCAAGCAGCAGATACGAGAGGAACACGGGCGTGAAGAGCACGTCGTTGCCGCGCAGATTCAGCAGCCACGCGACCTCGTCGAGAGAGGGGATGACGAACACGCTTGCGCCCATCTCCTTCATCTTGCCGCGCACCATTTCGAGCTTTTCCCTGCGCGTCAGACCTGCGTACTGAACATCCAGCTCCCAGAGAGGCTCGCACGAGAGTGCGGGGCGGTCCGCCCACACAAGGTCGACAAGGTCCTCGTCGCCCGCAAAGCGGATGTGCTTCTCGCGCGTCTTTTCGCCGATCGAACGAGCGAAGTCGTTGCTGATCGTGCGCGAGTCGAAGCCGATCCAGCCGTTTTCAGGAACGTGGTCGCGCAGGAACGCGGGGATCTCAGGCACGCCGGGCTGGCCCATGCGCATGAGCTCAATACCGCTGCCCTCTAACTGCTGCGAGGCCTGCAAAAAGTAGCGGCCATCCGTCCACAGTGCGGCGGCGTCCGGCAGCACGACGAGCGTACCGGCAGAGCCGGTGAAGCCGGAGAGAAATTCGCGCGCCTTGAAGTGCGCGCCGACATATTCGGATGCGTGAAAGTCATCGGTCACGACGACGTAGGCATCCAAGTGGCGCTTTTTCATCTCCGCGCGCAAAAGTGCGAGCTTTTCGACAGGATTCATCACAAAATCACTCCAATTCTTTGTTACGATAACGATTGCCTCATTCGGCAAAGCTCTCCGTCAGCGTGACGAGCACGTTCGTCATGGCCTCAAGGCTGTCCGCGGGGATCCACTCGCGCACGCCGTGGTAATTGTAGCCGCCGGTGGAGAGGTTGGGGCAGGGCAGCCCGTCCCAGGACAGGCGCGCGCCGTCCGTGCCGCCGCGGATGGGTACGCACTGGGGCTCGACGCCGTTGGCGCGGAAGGCGTTCTCCGCGCGCTCGATGAGGTGGAAGTGGGGGAGGATCTTCTCCTTCATGTTGTAGTAGCTGTCATTGATCTGGGCCTCGGCCGTGCCGTCGCCGTAAATTTCGTTGAGGCGCGCGGCGCAGTCGGCGAAGAGAGCCTTTTTCTCTTCAAAGCGCTCGCGGTCGTGGTCGCGGATGATATAGCGGAGCGTCGCCTCGGTCACGCTGCCGCTCATCTCGGTCAGGTGGAAAAAGCCCTCGTAGCCGTCGGTTTTCTCCGGCACTTCGTCCTCAGGCAGCATCGCGTGGAAGATCATCGCTGCGGTCGCGGCGTTGATCATGACATTTTTGGCGCTGCCGGGGTGGACGCCGACGCCGTGCACCGTCAGAACGGCGGACGCGGCGTTGAAGTTTTCAAATTCGATCTCACCGAGCGGGCCGCCGTCCACGGTGTAGCCGTAGTCACAGCCGAGCTCCTGCACGTCGAGCCCGTCCACGCCGTTGCCGATCTCCTCGTCGGTCGTGAAGATGACGCGCACTTCGCCGTGTTTGACGTTTTTCTCAATCATCGTCTCGACCGCGGCCATGATCTCGGCGACGCCGGCCTTGTCGTCCGCGCCGAGGAGCGTCGTGCCGTCGGTGACGATGAGCTCTTCGCCGACATGGCTTTCAAGGCCGGGGCAGAGCGCCTCGGTGAGGGAGACAGTGTCGTTGAGCTTCAGCTCGCCGCCCTCGTAGCGCACGAGGCGGGGCTTGACGTTTTCGCCCGAAGCGTCGGGAGCGGTGTCCATGTGCGCGATGAGCGCGATGACGGGCGCGTCCACGCCCTCGCTCGCGGGGAGCGTTGCAAGCACATTGCCGCAGTCGTCCATGTGGACGTCCTCGAGCTTCAGCGCTTCAAGCTCCTGCATCAGCGCGCGGCCGAGGTCCTTCTGCCGCTCCGTAGAGGGCGAGGTGCCGGTGAATTCGTCCGAGGTGGTGTAATAGGTCACATAGCGCAGAAAACGCGATTTGGCAGATTCCATTTTGGGGTACCTCCTTGCAGTCATGCTGCGTGATATTTCACGCTCAGTGTACCACAAAAGGGGGCGAACTGTAAAGCCGCAGCGCACCGATCCGCGCAAAAGTGAAACGGTGCAAAAGATTCTTTTGCTTGACAAAGGGCGGCAGTTGATAATATAGTGTGATACATATTAAATAAGAAACTGGGAGGGAAGAGGAAAAATGAACGTGGAAACCATCACGAGCCGGCAGAATCCGCTGATGACGCACCTGCGCAAGCTCGCTTCCTCCCGGTCTTACCGCAAAAAGAGCGGCGAATATCTCTGCGACGGGACAAAGCTCTTGGACGAAGCGCTCAAGTGGGACGCGCCGGTCCAAACGGCGGTGTTCTCCGACGGTGTGGAGATTCCAGCGCTTCCCGATACCGTGCGCGCCGTGTGCGTGAGCGAAGACCTGATGCGCTCGGTGAGCCCGATGGAGACGCCGCAGGGCGCACTGTTTACGGTCGCGCTTCCCGAGACGAAGCTGCCCAAAACGCTTGCGGGTAAGCACTATCTCGTGCTGGACGGTGTGCAGGACCCCGGGAACGTGGGGACCATCCTGCGCACGGCGGACGCGTTTGAGTGCGACGGCGTGTTCTTAGTCAACGCCTGTGCCGACCTCTTCAATCCCAAGACGGCGCGCGCCACGATGGGCGCGATCTTCCGCCGCGAGGCGTACAGCGTCACGCCGGAGGAGCTTTTCGCGCTGCTCAGTAAAAGCGGCGTCCCGCTCTACGGCACGGCACTGCGCGAGGACACCGTGCCGCTGTCTGACGCGAACCTGTCCAAAGCCGCTGTCGCCATCGGCAGCGAGGGGCGCGGACTGTCGCAGCAAATGCTGGATGAGTGCGCCAAAACGCTCAAAATTCCCATGAGCCCGCGCTGCGAGTCGCTCAACGCGGCCATCGCGGCGACGGTCGTTCTGTGGGAGATGTATCGCTGAAACAAACAAGGAGGTGCTCTTCATGGCGGGCCTTAAATACTGGGTGTGGCTCTCGGAGGTCAAGGGACTGACAAACCGCTCAAAGCTTCTGCTGCTCGACTATTTCGGCACGCCGGAGAACGTCTACTATGCCGACGAGGACGAGTACCGCCTCATCGAGGGCATCGAGCCGCGGCAGATCGCACTGCTCGCGGAAAAATCGTTGGAAAACGCTGACCGTATCCTCGGCGCGTGTTCGCGGCTGGGGCTGCGGCTTCTCACGATGCAGGACGCGGACTATCCGATGCGCCTGCGCAATATCTTTGAGCCGCCGTGCCTGCTTTATGTCAAAGGCCAGCTCCCCGTTATCGACGAGGAGGTCGCTGTCGCCATGGTCGGCACGCGCAAGGCCTCGCCCTACGGCATCGAAGCGGCGGAGAAGATCGCCTACGGCCTGTGCAAGCAGGGCGCGGTCGTGATCTCCGGCGCGGCGGCGGGCGTGGACAGCGCATCTCACCGCGGCGCGCTGCGCGCGGGCGGAAAGACCATCGCCGTGCTCGGCAACGGGCTGGACATTGTCTATCCCGCAGAGAATGAATGGCTGTACCGCGATATCGCGGCCTCGGGCGCGCTCATCAGCGAGTATCCGCCCGGGACGGCGGCCGAGGCGTGGCATTTTCCCGTGCGAAACCGCATCATCAGCGGCTTGAGCCTCGCGACCATCGTGGTCGAAGCGCCGGAAAAGAGCGGCGCGCTCATCACGGCGAATACCGCGCTTGAGCAGGGACGCGATGTTTTCGCCGTTCCCGGTCCGATCGACGCGCCACTCAGCCGCGGCTGCAACCGTTTGATCGCGGACGGCGCGGCGGGCCTCATCACCGACAGCTGGGATGTGCTGCGCGAGTACGAGGCCATCTATCCGCATAAAATACTCGGCGAGCGCGTGGAGCTTCCGCGTACGCTCGGCTATCAGGCGCGCGAGGAGCAAGCGCGCGCCAAGCAGGCCGCGGCGGAGGAAATACTGTCGCTGCCGACACTGAATTTGAAAACCAACGACGCGGGGCTGACCGACGACCAGATCGCCATTCTGCGCACGCTGAAAGACGGCGCGCTGCAGGTGGACGATCTGATCGAAAAGACGCAGATCCCCACGCGCCGTGTTCTTTCCGCGCTGACGATGATGGAGCTTGAGGGCTACGTCGAGCAGGGCAGCGGCAAGCATTTTTCTTTGACCGTCACACTACTGGAGGAATAACATTCATGGCAAAAAAGCATCTGGTGATCGTCGAGTCTCCGGCAAAGGCGAAAACCATTGGAAAATATCTCGGCAAAGACTACGAGGTCAAGGCCAGCATGGGCCATTTGCGCGACCTGCCGAAAAGCAAGCTGGGCGTTGATATCGAGCACGACTTCGAGCCTGTCTATCAGCCCATCCGCGGAAAAGAGGAGCTCATCAGCGAGCTCAAAAAGGCCGCCAAGAGCAGCGACACCGTGTATCTTGCAACGGACCCGGACCGCGAGGGCGAAGCCATCTCGTGGCACTTAAAAGCGCTTTTGAATCTGGACGATGAAAAGGCCAAGCGCGTGACTTTCAACGAGATCACGAAAAAGGTCGTCTCCGAGAGCATCAAGGAGCCGCGCGCCATCGACCAGGACCTGGTCGACGCGCAGCAGGCGCGCCGCGTGCTCGACCGCATCGTGGGCTATCAGCTGAGCCCGCTTCTGTGGAAGAAGGTCCGCCGCGGCCTCTCCGCGGGCCGCGTGCAGTCCGTCGCTGTGCGCATGGTCGACGACCGCGAAAAGGAAATTCAGGCCTTCGAGGCGCAGGAATACTGGACACTTGACGCCGACCTCACCGACGAGGCGACGCACAAGACCTTTGAGGCGCACTATTACGGCAAGGACGGTAAAAAGGTCGAGCCGGCCTCCGGCGAGCAGGTGGACGGCATCATTGCCGACATCGGCGACAAGGCCTTTACTGTGACGAACATCAAGCGCACGGACAAGCAGCGCTCCCCGTCGCTGCCGTTCACCACTTCCACCTTACAGCAGGAGGCCTCGCGCAAGCTCAACATGACGCCGCGCCGCACCATGGCCATCGCCCAGCAGCTCTATGAGGGCGTGGACATCACGGGCGAGGGCACGGTGGGCCTTATCACCTACATGCGTACCGACTCGCTGCGCATCTCCGAAGAGGCCATCGCCGCAGCGAAGACGTTTATTTTAGGACGCTACGGGCAGAGCTACTATCCCAAGACCGCCCGCCACTACAAGGCCAAGGCCGGCGCGCAGGACGCGCACGAGGCCATCCGTCCCTCGAACGTCAACCTGACGCCCGAGCAGATCAAGGGCGATCTGACGGGCGAGCAATATCGTCTGTACCGCCTGATCTGGAGCCGCTTTTTGGCCTCCCAGATGGCGAACGCCGTGTATGACAGCGTGAGCGCGCAGATCATGGCGGGCGGACACGAGTTCCACGCGAGTGCCAGCAACTTGAAATTCTCCGGCTACACCGCCGTTTACGAGGAATCCCGCGACGACGACAGCAAGGAGGAAAAGGAGGGCACGCTGCCGCCGCTCGTCGAGGGGCAGGGCTTGACGCTCGAGGCATATACGCCGCTCCAGCACTTCACTCAGCCGCCCGCGCGCTACACGGACGCGACGCTCATCCGCGCGATGGAGCAGAACGGCATCGGCCGCCCGTCGACCTACGCGCCGACGGTCTCGACGATCTTAGACCGCGAGTACGTCATCAAGGACGGAAAATACCTGCGTCCCACGCCGCTCGGCGAGGTGGTGACGGGCCTGATGGAAGAGCGCTTCCCCGACATCGTGGACATGAAGTTCACCGCCCGCATGGAGGAAAAGCTCGATACCGTCGAAGAGGGCAAGACCGCGTGGAAGGACGTCATCCGCGACTTTTACGGCGGCTTTGAGCGCGACCTTGAAAACGCCGAGAAGGCGCTCGAGGGTGTGAGACTCAAGGTCCCCGATGAGGTCAGCGAGGAGAAGTGCGACGTCTGCGGCCGCAACATGGTCATCAAGAGCGGGCGTTTTGGCCGCTTCCTGGCCTGCCCGGGCTACCCTGAGTGCACGTTCACCAAGCCCCTTGTCATCGAAATGCCGGGCCGCTGCCCCAAGTGCGGCGGGCGCATGATGAAGCGCACCGGCGTGAGCAAGAAGACGAACAAGCAGTACACGTACTATGCCTGCGAATTCTCCACCAGCAGTGATCCCGAGAAGAAGTGCGACTTCATGACTTGGGATGTGCCGACGAAGGACGACTGCCCCGAGTGCGGCCAGACGATGTTCAAAAAGGCGGGCAAGGGCTTTAAGCGCCCGTACTGCATCAACCCCGCGTGTTCGCGCTTTGTGCCGGAAGACCAGCGCGGCTATGTGAAAAAGAAGACCACCGAGACCGCGGAAGAGGGCGCGGAGAGCGCCGAAGCCGCCGATGCGGCGGAGACCGCGGCAAAGAAGACCGCCGCCAGGAAGACGACGGCTAAGAAGAGCACCACCGCAAAGAAAACGAGCACAAAAGCGGCGAGCACCAAGAAGACCGCGACGAAGACCGCCGCAGCGAAGAAAACGACAAAGAAGGCCGCAGCCGAGGATGGTGCAGAAAAGCCCGCAAAAAAGACGGCGGCAAAGAAGACCGCGACCACGAAAAAGGCGGCTGCTAAGAAGACGACCGCCAAGTCCGCGGCCAAAAAGACCGCGGAGAAAGAAGAGAACTGATGCAAGTAACTGTGATCGGCGCCGGCCTTGCCGGCTGCGAGGCTGCCTGGCAGCTCGCGCAGCGCGGCATCGCCGTGACGCTGCATGAAATGAAACCCGAAAAGACCACCCCCGCGCACCACACGGCGGATTTTGCCGAGCTTTGCTGCTCGAATTCGCTGCGCTCGGACCAGATCGAAAACGCGGTCGGCCTTCTCAAAGAGGAGCTGCGCCGCCTCGATTCGCTGATCCTTGCCTGCGCGGACGCGACGCGCGTGGAGGCGGGCGGCGCGCTGGCGGTCGACCGCTGCGGCTTTTCAAAGCTCGTGACAGAGAAGATCCGTTCGCATCCCAATATCACGGTTGTCCCCGGCGAGGTGACGGCCATCCCCGAGGGGAACGTCATCATCGCCTCGGGCCCTTTGACGAGCGACGCGCTCGCCGCCGCCATCGCCGAAAAGATCGGCGACGGGCACACGCTGAACTTTTTCGATGCCGCCGCGCCGCTCGTGACGTTTGAGAGCGTCGACATGGATTCGGCGTTTTTCGCCTCGCGCTACGACAAGGGGACGGCGGACTACATCAACTGCCCGATGACGGAGGAGGAGTACGATGCCTTCTGGCAGGCGCTCACGACCGCCGAGGAAGCGAGCGTACACGGCTTTGAGGATAAAAACGTCTTCGAGGGCTGCATGCCCGTCGAGGTCATGGCGCGCCGCGGACACGATACGCTCTGCTACGGCCCCCTCAAGCCGCGCGGTCTGCGAGACCCGAAGACGGGAAAAGAACCCTATGCCGTCGTCCAGCTGCGGCGCGACAACGCGCAGGGCAGCGTCTATAACCTTGTCGGCTTCCAGACGCATCTGCGCTTTCCCGAGCAGAAGCGCGTGTTTTCGATGATCCCCGCGCTGCATGATGCGGAGTTTGTGCGCTGCGGCGTGATGCACCGCAACACCTATCTCCGCTCGCCGGGGATGCTGGACCGCTACTATCGCCTGATCGCGGATGACCGCATCGCCTTTGCCGGGCAGATGACCGGCGTGGAGGGCTATATCGAGTCCGCGGCTTCGGGCTTTCTGGCGGGCATCGAGATGGCAAGAAGACTCGAAGGCAAACCGCCCGTCGATTTCCCACGCGAGACGGCCATCGGGGCGCTGGGGCTTTACATCAGCGATACGACGGTCTCGGACTTTCAGCCGATGAACGTGAACTTTGGTATCATGCCGCCGCTGGGCTACCGCATCAAGGGCGGCAAGCGCGTGAAAAATGCGCAGCTCGCCGCGCGCTCGCTTGAAAAGATCGACGCGATGCGCGAGGACGTGCTGAGTGACAGAAAAGGAGAGTGACCCCATGAAGATCATCGTCGACGCCATGGGCGGCGATTTCGCCCCGCTCGCGCCCGTCAAGGGCGCGCTGATGGCGCAGGAGAAGTACGGCGTGGACATCGTCCTGACCGGAAAAACGGAAGAGATCTTGAAGGCCCTGCAGCAGTGCGGCTGCAAGGAGCTCCCCAAGGGCATGGAGATCGCCAACGCGACCGAGGTGGTCGAGATCTGCGACGATCCGGCGACGGCCTTTAAGCACAAGAAGGATTCGTCCCTCACCGTGGGGCTCAATATGCTGCACGCGGGCGACGCGGACGGCTTTGTCAGCGCGGGCAGCACGGGCGCGCTCCTCGCGGGCGCGACGCTTCTCGTCAAGCGCGTCCGCGGCCTGCGCCGCGCGGCGCTCGCGCCGACCATCCCGACGGCCAAGGGCAAGGCGGTACTCATCGACTGCGGCGCGAACGCCGAGTGCACGGTCGAATACCTGCTGCAATTTGCGTATCTTGGCAGCTACTACGCGCAGAAGGTGCTCGGCGTCGAAAATCCGCGCATCGGTCTTTTGAACATCGGCGCGGAGGAGAGCAAGGGCGACACGCTGCGCCGCGAAACGTATCAGAAGCTCAAGGAAGCGGGCGAGGCGGGGCATCTCAACTTCACCGGCAACATTGAGGCCAAGGAAGCGATGCTCGGTGAGTGCGACGTCATCGTCGCCGACGGTTACAGCGGCAACATCATGCTCAAGAGCATCGAGGGCACGGGCAAGCTTCTTTCCATCAAATTGAAGGAAATGCTGATGCACAGCACCGGCACGAAGCTGGCGGCGCTGCTGCTCAAGGGACAGCTCGGCGATTTCAAGAAAATGCTCGACGCGAACGAGGTCGGCGGTACGGCGCTGCTCGGCATCTCGAAGCCGGTCGTCAAGGCGCACGGCAGCGCGAGTGAGGTCGGTATCTGCAATGCGGTCCGTCAGGCGATGGAGGTCGCGCGCAGCGGTATCATCGACGACATCGCGCAAAATATCGACAAGATGCGTATTGAACAGAAGGCAGAATAACGCGAATGCCAAAAAGCGGCAAAATGGGTATTGACAGTACAGTGCCTTTGCCGTATCATTTGGAAGAACCAAAACCGTGAGAGGAAGTATAAGACTTATGAGCCCCGAAGAAATTTTCAAAACGATGCAGAAGCTGATCGTCGAGCAGTTCGCACTCGACCCCGATGAGGTCACGATGGACAGCTCTTTTGAGGAAGATCTTGGCGCCGACTCCGTGGATCTTGTCGAACTGGTGATGGCCATGGAGGAAGAGTTTGAGCTCGATGAGATCCCCGAGGAGGAGCTCACCTCGCTCAAGACGGTGGGCGACTGCGTGCGCTACCTGAGCACGAAGCTCGGTTAAGAAGAAAAAAGCCGCCCCGCTTTGCGCGGGGCGTCCTTTTATCAGGAGGAAAAACCATGCAGGCCTTGGAAGAAAAGCTGCAATATCATTTCAAAAATCCGGCGCTGCTCGAAGAGGCGCTGCGCCACAGCTCGTATGCCAACGAGCACCGCGGCGCAAACTTTTTCAGCAACGAGCGCCTGGAATTCCTGGGTGACAGCGTGCTCGGCTTTGTGACGGCGGAGTATCTGTTTGCCAAGCATCCTACCGCGCCGGAGGGGGAGCTGACGCGCATCCGCGCGCTGCTCGTGTGCGAGGACAGCCTGCACGAGGTCGCGCAGCGCCTGGAGCTTGGAAAATACTTAAAGCTCGGCAACGGCGAGGAGAGCTGCGGCGGCCGCACGCGCCCGTCGATTTTAGCCGACGCGACCGAGGCGGTGTTTGCCGCGGTGTACCTTGACGGCGGCATCAGCGCGGCCAGCGCGCTCATCCACCGCGTGTTGCTCGATACCGAGCGCGAGGAGGTCGCCGAGGAAAAGCGCCGCGACTATAAGACCATTTTACAGGAATTCGTGCAGCGCACGCCGAACCAGACGCTTTCCTACCGCCTGTTTGGTGAGAGCGGCCCCGACCATGACAAGACGTTCTATTTTGAAGTGCTGCTCAACGGCGGCGCTGTGGGCAAGGGCGCGGGCCGCAGCAAGAAGGAAGCCGAGCAGATGGCCGCAAAAGACGCGCTCGAAAAACTGACGGACCAGCGCTGAAAAGATGATCACCGACTGCTTTGACGATAAGACTGAACCCGTCATCAGCCTGCGGGACTTTTACGGCGAGCAGAAGCACCTTATCGAAACGTGCCTAATCCTGTTTTCGCAGAAGATTTATCAGCATCTGCTGGACACCTTTCCCAGTGAAAAGATCGGCCTGATCGGTGCGTGCAACGGGAATATCCCCATTTACCGCATGAATTACAAGGGAAAGGACATCGCGTTTTACCTCTCGGGCATCGGCTCGGCGATTGCCGCGTCGGAGTGCTATGAGGCGAGCTGGATCGTCGGTGCGTCGAAGCTCGTGATGTTCGGTTCCTGCGGGAGCTTGAATCGGGAGGCGACGAGGGGCAAATTCATCGTCCCGACGGAGAGTTACCGCGGCGAGGGCTGCTCGTACTATTTCGCTGCGCCGTCCGACTACATCACGGTCGAGAATGCGCGGAAGCTCTCGGCCATCTTTACCGAGCTGGGCGTCCCGCACGTGACGGGGCGGGTTTGGACGACGGACGCCATGATCCGCGAGACCGCGGGCCTCGTCGCGCAGCGAAGAAGCGAGGGCTGTCTCGCCGTGGAGATGGAGCTCGCCGGTGTGCAGGCGGTGTGCAGTTTTTACGGCTTATCGCTCTATAACTTCCTCGAGGCGGGGGACGTGCTGGAGGAGAGCGGCTACGATGTCGCCAATCTTCGCGGCGCGAACCACGACCTCGGCAAGCTCTATATCGCGCTGGAAACGGCGCTGCGCATCTGAATAGAATCGAAAACGCCATGACGAAAGTCACGGCGTTTCTTTTTTGCTGTTTTTCTTCTTTTCAAAGAGGATCGACAGCCCCGCGTAGAGCAGGAACAGCCCGAACGGCTTGCGGAAGACGCTGCTGTCGACCATTGTCGTCAAAAACGCGGCGGCGAGCGCACAGAGCGTGCCGGTCGGGATGGCCGCGCACAGGACGGCTTTGTCGAGATATCCGTTTTTGCGATGCGCGAAGAGCGAGATGCCCGCGGTTGGCAGAAAATAGAGCAGGTTGATGGCCTGTGCTGTGCGCTGCTCCACGCCGAAAAAGAGCGTCATGCATAAAAGAAGCAGTGTCCCGCCGCCGATGCCCCAGGACGAGAGGATTCCCGTCAAAAGCCCGCAGAGCGCGGGAAAGAGCCAGTCCGTCACAGAAGGTACCTCACCGCGCCATAGAGAAGAAACAGCGCGAAAATGCGCTTGAGCCATGTGTTCGGCACGTCCTTGAAGAGTCTGCCGCCGATCCATCCGCCTGCAAGCCCGCCGACAAGGTAGGGGAGCGCCTCTCCGAGCGGCAGCGCGCCGCGGAACGCGTACACGAGTACCGACACAAGGCAGAACGGGAAGATGACAGCCACGCAGGTCGCAAGCGCCGTCTTGTCGGAGAGCTTTGCCCACGAGCGCAGCAAAAACGCGAGCGGGATGCCGCCGCCCCCGCCGAATAAGCCGTTCACCGTGCCTGCGAGCGCGCCGCAGACGCGGTATTTGCCCTTTTCCGTCATGCTGTCACCGCCTTTTTCGATGCTATGTAGCGGCCGCCTTAAGGGGCGGCTGCAAAAATTACTGCTTCTTGAAGCTCTGGCAGTCGGTGCACTGGTCCATGGTGGGGTTGGCCTCGTGCGTACCGACCTGGATGGCGTTCAGACCGCAGTACTGGGCGTCCTTACAGTGGTTGGCGCAGTTGGTCACGGCGCAGCGAATAGAGGTGTTGGGCGTGCAGGAGCAGCCGTTATTGGTATGATCGGTCATGGATTTGTCCTCCCAAAAAATTGTTTTGGCGTTTGCCGCGCTTAGTTTGCGCGCATTTTTGCCCGCTATGCAAAAGGAAGAACATTCCAATAAAAAACGTCCGGCTGATATAGCTGGGTGTACGTAAGACAGCATTGCACCGAGATTGACGAAGCGGCACGAAACCGCATAGAGCTGATCGTGCGGTCACTGGTAGAGCAAAACGGCGTGACCGAGCAACTGAAAGCCGAAAACCAAATGGAATGGGTGCGGCAGATGAACGCTTGCAAGGCACAGGCAGAGGAGATTGTGAAGTTTGAGCTGATTTATGACTGATACTGAGAGCGCCCGGACGAAAAATGTTTAGGCGCTCTTACTGTATGAATAAATTGTAATTTTCCCATGATAAAGAAGTAAATGTTGTAAAGGAAACTTGACAAGATGAGTGTGTCATGCTATAGTAAGTTTGTAAAGGAAACTTGTCATGCAAGGAGGCGTTTTTTTGAAGAATAAAGTTGAGCAGTTACGAAAGGAGCGAGGATTAAATCAAGATGATTTTGCAAAAATGCTTCGTGTTTCAAGACAAACCATTAGTTCAATCGAAACAGGAAAGTATAATCCATCATTGGAATTAGCTTTTGCAATTTCAGACTTTTTTGGCAAACGAATTGAAGAAATCTTTATCTATGAAAGAGGTGCAGAAAATGAAAAAGAGTAATTTGATAACCGGGATACTATATGTGCTTTTCGGCATGGCTTGTTTGATTGTTGCGCTGTTGATTGAAACAAAGTTAGAGGGCATTTTATGGGGCTTTGCGGGCGCAGGTATCTTCCCCGGAATTATGATGATATGCAAATATTTTTATTGGAGTTCCCCAAAAAATAAAGAGCGATACGAAGAGCGTTTGGAGAACGAACGAATTGAACAGCATGACGAGTTGAAAACAAAAATCAGAGATAGAGCCGGAAGATATACTTACAGCTTAGGACTGCTGGTTGTTTGTTTCTCCATTTTGGTTTTCGGTATTCTCGGAGCATTGGAAGTCATTGATAATGCTCGCATGATTGTACTCTATCTCGGCGGATATTTACTGTTTCAAGTTATCGCAGGAATTGTCATTTTTAATAAGCTGATGAAAAAGTATTAAGGAAAAATCCCTTTAGGAACTAAAGGGCGCACTTCTATACTCTCCTATCGGGAGTATGTGCGTCCTGCGGAGCTTCATTCCCAGTCAGCAGAAGAAAACTGCCCGACCGAGAATGTTGCGTCACTTCGTTCCGTCAAGGTGGCTACACCCCCTTGCGCC
>ERZ773136.2670-NODE-2670-length-14456-cov-3.617457_pt1 | contig 14456 bp, 10 predicted proteins | sample MGYA00580855_ERZ773136 | MGnify/ENA primary metagenome ERZ773136 (study PRJEB29015, sample SAMEA2737860) | human gut metagenome | biome: human gut; feature: human-associated habitat; material: faeces | place: China | collected 2012 ... | reverse complement strand
ATGTGGATTATAAGGAGCTGTTTTTGGATAAACCGCTCACACGCAAGCTGTTTGAAGACTATGGCGTGGTTCTTTCCGACGCGATACTGGAAGAAATCTTTGAAGTTTCTTTGGGATATCCGTTAGCGCTCTCACTCATTGCAAGACGTATGCGCGACGGCACGCCTTACAGTGCAAGACTTGGCGACGATGTGGAACGGGAGCTGTTCATCTACTACGAGGAAGCCATATATAACCGCTTTGAAATGCCCATGCGGCGCTTTCTTCTCGACCTTGCCACCTTTGATAAATTCGATACGGAGCTTGCCAAAATGGCGACCGGAGAAAGCCGTGCCGGCGATTATTTAGCCGAGCTTACCCAACGCACGACTATGCTGCTCACCGATGGTGCGTCTGTCTACTACTTTTGGCCGTTTTTCCGGAAATTTTTGCTGTGGGAGCAGTCGCGTGCCTATTCCGACGAGCAGCGCAAGGCGCTTTTCGCACGCGGCGGCCTTTATGCCGAGCTTCATGAGAACTACGGAAAAGCTCTTGAATACTATTCCAAGAGCGGTCAACAGGGCAAGGTCTCCGAATTGCTCATCAAAAGCCTGTCGCTTCATCCGGGCATGGGACATTTTGAGGATCTGGAGGGTTACTTCTATTCGCTGACGGAGGAGCAGATCGAGGCCAGTCCGGCGCTCATGCAGGGCATGAGCTTGCTTTCGTCGCTGTCGCTCGATTACGAAACGTCGGATAAATGGTATCAGAAATTAGCGAATTTTGCCGCTGTTCGCAAAGCCGACGATCTTGCCGCAAAAGAGGCGCGCAGCCGTCTTGCATACCTTGATATCGCGCTTCCGCAGCGTGGAACGGGCGGCCTTGTGCAGACGATAAGCGATGTATTTCGCCTGATGACCGACCGAAAGATTAAGCTGCCGCCCTTTTCGGTGACAAGCACACTGCCGAGCATTATGAACGGCGGCAAGGACTTTTCACCGTGGAGCAAGCACGACGATTTGCTTTATGCAACCATGCGCATTCCGGTCGAAGCGGTTTTGGGCAAAGACGGCGTGGGACTTGCGGAATGCGCCATTACGGAAAGCAAATTCGAAAAAGGCGAGGATGTATCGGCAAAAATGCTGACGCTTGTGTCAAAGCTCACTGAAGTGCAGACGCGAGGCACGCCGGATATCGAATTTGCGCTTGTGGGACTTTTGGCTCGCAGTCAGATCGATTCCGGCCGCGCCGAGGATGCGTTCCGTACCGTACAGGCGCTTCGCGACCGGTTTGCCGAAAAGGGATATACGCGGTTTTTCGGCAATATCGACGCACTTTTGTGTCGGATCGCCTTGCGTACCGGCAAGGATGTGTTTGTGAACGAATGGTATCGTGAAAAAGCGCCGCATAGCCTTGTCAAGCTCCGCACCATGAAGCGGTATCAGTATTTCACGCAAAGCCTTGTCGAGCTTTACTTAAATAAAAACGAAGCCGCGCTTATGACGCTTGCGCCGCTTGAACCTTATTTTATTGCTTGCGAAAGAGTCATCGACCGGATCCACTACAAAACGATCTCTTCCATTGCCAAATACCGCCTGAAAGACGCATCATGGAAAGAAGATTTTGGCGCAGCACTCGACTTTGCGAACGAATATGGCTTTATCCGCACCATAAGCGAATATGCCGGCGAGGTGCTTCCGCTTGTCGAAAACATTAAATATTCCGATGCGGCTTACTTAAAGAAGCTGACGGCGGCCATTCGCACGCAGGCAGTGTTCTATCCCGATTATCTGAAGCCCTCCCGACAGCCGGTCGAGCGGCTTACCGAAACCGAGCTTCAGGTTCTGCGGCTGCTCTCGGCAGATAAGAGCAACGCCGAGATCGGCGCGATACTCGGCATTCAGCTCACCACCGTCAAGAGCCATGTCAGCCATATTCTGCAAAAGCTCGGCGTCAGCCGGCGAAACGAAGCCAAAACCGCCGCCGAAAAGCTGCGGATCATATAAAGTGTAAACCGATTTAGGAGGAAAGCCATGAATTTAAAAAAATTTGGTCGATGTGCGCTCGGCGTGCTTGTTTGCGCAGTCACTCTTGCAACCGCCGCCTTTGCGGCCGGTTCTGTCAAATTCGGCATTGAAGACGGGGATAAGCTCACCTTTGCCGGAAGCGATGAACCCATCGTTTGGAACGTTGTTTTAAGCGACAAAACCAACACCGACGATGAAAGCGGTATGCTGCTTCTTGCCGATAACCTGATGGGAACGGCAGAAAACACCACAAGCAGCGTAAGCGGCTTGAAGGCCGCCTTTACCGCATGCTACGACAAGGAATTTAGCGACCTTCAAAAAAGTGCCACTCTGCGGGTGACAAAAAAAGACGCGCCCAAAAAATTGACGGTTCTGTTGTATGGAGTGCAGCCTTTCAGCGTCTGGTGCGACGGTGCTCTCAACGGCGAAGTGCTGTTTGCCCTTTCTTACGAGGAAGCAAGTCTGCTTCCCATGGCAAAACTCGCCGCCGAAAGCCCTTGGTGGCTCCGCACGGTTGGTGACATTCCGTACGACTGCTACACCTATGTTGCGACAAATGGTGGCCTGTCCACTGCAGGGTACGCTCCCACTTGTTCGCTCCGTCCGGCGGTCAACCTCAAAAAGGCGGCTTTCAATGTGCATTCGGTCGCCGGTGAAACACCGCTTCTTTTGCCGGTCGATGCTGCCGAAAGCTCAAGCACATTTACAGCCGTTACGAATAACGCGACGGCATGGAAATTGAACCTGCCGCAGACGGATATTACGATTTCGAGCGTACAAACGAATGTGGCAAGCGACAATTCCCTTTCTTACGATATTCGCCTGAATGCGGCGGCAGGGGAGAACGGCGGTCTTTCGTTCATCATCGTAAAGCCCGACGGAACAGTCTCGTATTATATGCGCAAGATTTTTGAAACAACGCCGCAAACCGATCTTGCCGGTACGTTTGCGCTTCCGTCCGACGTCGATAAAGAAAACGACAAAATGTACGTGTTCTACGAACGCTCGGTCGGCAAGTTTTCGGGTGAGATCAGTGAGCTTGCCGAAATCTGCTTAAGCCATAAATACGAAGTCAAGGATTTCTCGGATGCTGTACACAAGTACATCTGCACCACGTGCGGCAAGAGCTATACCGAAGCGCACGATTACACGGTGTCTGAAACGAGTGCCGACGGCCATACAATGGTTTGCTCGGTCTGCGGCGGCGTGCATACGATTGCACACACCTTCAAAGCCGTTCAGATCGACAACGCTGACGAACACCGCATGGTCTGCACAGTCTGTAACTATGCCGGGGATTATAAAGAACATACCTATGCGTTTGAGTACGAGGACTACAAGCATCACAAGCGCTATTGTACCGAATGCGGCGCATACGGCTATATGAAGCACAACTTTGACGACTATGTGCCGTATGAGATAGATACGACGCAATGGCATGCGCATACCTGCGTTGATTGTGGTTGGTTTTCTTATTACAAGCACGATATCGTCTGCACAGATTTAGGTTACGACGAAGGGCATGAACGCGCCTGCACCGAGTGCAGCTATAAGGAGACTCTTGCGCATACCTTTGATACGACCGCTTACCCGGATAAGCATATCCAGATCTGCGGTGCTTGCCGCGCCCGGTACGAGCTGCCGCATATCTATGGCGGCGAAGTGACGGAGGTCGATGAGACCTACCACAGCACCACCTGCTCGGTCTGCGGCTATGTGCAGAAAGAAAAGCACGACCTTGTTTATACCGCGCTTAGCGACGGTTTGCGCCATGCCTATGCCTGCGCCGATTGCACCTATGGCGGAAAAACTGCGCTTCACACGTTCGTCTACGATACCGATTACACGGTTCCCGGCTTCAAGACCGCACACTGTGTCTGCGGCGTGACGGGTGATACGGCAGCTGCTCCCGGCAAACCGGCAGAAGATATTGCCATTGTCCGCGACATTATCGATGAGTATTCCATCAGACTGTCTGCCGGGGAATCCACCGGTATGAATGGTTACCAGTGCCTGTTTACTGACAAATATGGCGGCGATTTTCTCGGCCGGAGCGTTCAGGACAGTGGCAGCGACCGCTATAGCATCCGCTTTACCTTTAAGACCAAAAAAGCGTTCACCTGTACCGGTCTTTGGATCCGGCTTTCCGATATTTCTTACGCCGTAGACCCGTACAGCGTGATCCTTTATGGCAGAGAGACCGAAGAGAGCGACTATGTAAAGATCGGCGAAGCCACGCTTTCCTGTTTCGGCACGGAAGACACAAACCGCAACGGCACGTATTTGTTTACCGGCGCCGGCCTCAAAGCGTATGCCGACTATCGGCTCGATTTAGTCGGTTCGACGAATGCCGAAATGAAGCTTGGCAACGCGTATTTGCTTGGATTGCCGACCTCTAACGTAAACTATCAGCTTTCGGGCGTTATGCTTGCGGAGGAAGAGCCTGTTTCGCAGATTGCTCCCGGTGATGATCTTTCCGTAACGCTGCTTTCGCAGAACGGGCATCCGGCAAAAGAAAACGTAACGGTACTTGAAAACGGCGCTTCGTTCTCCAGCTTTACCTATTCCGAAGAAACCGGACTTCTTGTCGTTGACGGCGCGTCGATCGGCAGCGGCAAGACCTATACGGTGAAGGCGACTGCTCCGTCCAAGTTAGTGAGGGTCACCACCGAGCTTGACGGAATTTCCTTTGAGGGCGCTTCGTATGCCGCTTTCGGCACCGAATATACGGCATACTTTACGGATAGCTTGGGCGACACAACATACCTGCCGTATGAGTTTACGGTTACGATCGGCGGCAAAGCGTTTGACGGCTACGAGTTTGCACAGTGGAAAGGCGAGTTTTCGATTCCCGGCAGCGCCATTACCGGCGACATTGTGATAAAGGGCGGAGAAACCGGCCGCGCCAATCCGGCAGACGCCTTTTTCAGCGTCGAACGAGAGGGCGAAAGCATTCGTTATTATGACGATGCCGACGATTTCTACGACCAGATAAATCGTGGTTCGTCTGTCATTACGCTGCTAAAAGACCTTGTAAATTTATCGGATATTTCGAATGACGATGGCACGGTTGTTCTCGATTTGAACGGCCATACCTTAACACAGGATACCGATATCAGCTTTAAGGTTCCCGATAATTCGGAATTGACCGTAAAGAACGGTACGCTGCGTTTTAACGACGAAAGTTACGGTTATGTTTCGTACGATGGAATCCTCTGTTTGGAAAACGTGACGGTGTCGAGAGACGTTTCGTCCGAAGACCCGGTTTTTGCTCTGAACGGCAAGCTGTATTTGAAGGATTGCACGTTCACGTCTGAAATATACGTCGACGGCTTTATGTCGGTTGAAAACAGCACGTTTACGTCCTTGCAGTTAGGGGTGGGTGCCAAAGGAGCATTTTACAGCGGCACGATAGGCGAACTTCGGTATGATGAGTATGAAAACGTGCCGACCATCTTTGACCTGCTTGCCGAAAACACGGCTCTGTACGTGGAAAATGCGACTTCCGAAACACTTGCGGCACTTGTGGATAAAACCGCCTTTGCACCGGCCGGCGGCATTGTTATCAAACCGGCGGACGGCATTCTGACCTCCGAACCGCAGGAGGCCACTGTCCCGTATAATTCCGGCGAAACGGTTACGCTTGCCGTGAAAACGAGCGGAGAGAGCGAATATCTGTGGTATGGACCAGATGGCAAGATCGAAAACGCCGGCGACACATTGACGGTCGGGACGGCCGGTCTTGCGCAGGGCGAATATGACTATACCTGCTATGTCCGAAGCGGCAATTATCTTGTCAAAACGCACGCGTCTGTAACGGTGGAATGCGCGCACGAAACTGTGGACGAAAACGGCGTCTGCGGTAACTGCGGTACGCTCCTATGTATCGAAGTGACCGACGCGAACGGCACGACCAAGCTCTATGGCGATATCGAAGCAGCTCTTGACTCTGTCCAAAATAAGTCCGGTTCGACGATCCGCTTACTTCGTGACACGGTCTTTTCCGGCAACGGTGCTTTCTCCGGAAGCTACAGGGAACTCTATTTGTCCGGTGATAACATCACGTTTGACTTAAACGGAAAGACATTCAAAATCGAGAATCAGAACTCTGACATCTATGTAAACGGCACATATATCGTAAAGAACGGCACGTTGGACGCGCCGGTTCGGTTTACCGATTTCCAGGAAACCGGTTACCTGACTGTCGAAAACGTCGACTTCTTAAAGCTGTTCTTGGTCGATCGGAACAGAGTGTGCCTTGAAAGCGGCAAATTTACCTACTTACGTATGTTATACGGTGATTTTGCGGATGCTCTGGGTGAAGGCAAGGCGTATTACTTCTATGAAGACAACGTTTGGTATGACGGTGCATACAAGAGCTCTTTGGAAAAAGTCGAAGTGCTGCCTGCACCCGTTCGCATCGTGACCCAACCGAAGGAGGTCATCCTTGGCGCGGACGAGAGCGGAACGATGGCGCTGGAAGCCGTTAAAGCTGCCGGCTTTGAGGATAAAGAAATTACCTACCAATGGTACGAAACAACCTATGAATATAGCCTTGAACACGGTTGGAATGGAAGTTATATATTCTCTTCTGGCACTAAGTTAGAAGGTCAGACTGCGTCGGCGCTGGTATTTCCCGATACGGTGGGCGAGAACAAGTATTACTATTGCGAAGTCACCGTGGACGGCTATACCGTAAAAAGCGATATTGCCGCTTATCGCCGCGGCGTGGGAAGTCCGGTGCTGACCGTAGGAAATGCTGATAATTTGCGCTACGGCTTCTTCAGTGTCGATCCGCAGGGGCGCGATTGCACCGTTGTGCTTGCCGGCTTCAAGAACGGAAGATATGTCCGTATGAAGACGATTTTTGTGGACGGCGATACGAAGCTTTACGGTGAAACACTCTTGAACCTTGATTTTGATGCCTCATACTTTGATGAGGTTCGTATCTTTGTCGTGGAAAGCATTGAAACTTTCAAACCGCTTTGCGAAAGTGCGTCGGTTTACAAACCGAAAAACTAAAACCGAAATATCCTATCTGCACAGACGGCCAAAACACAGCCGTCTGTGCTTTTTTTATCGATATTTTCGGGAAATACGCGAAAAACGATTGAAATTATTGTAGATCTGTGCTATACTAATAAAAATATAAATATGCAACCGAGGTGTACCGCAATGGAAATGGATAAGAACAAATATGAAATTGTCCGGCTTCGCATGGAACGCACCGCGAAAGCTCTTCGCCGTAACAACATGGTGTGCGAATGCGCCGAAAATGCCGCTGAAGCGCTCGATATTCTTCAGGATATGCTCGACGATGGAAGCGTTATTGCCGTCGGCGGCTCGATGTCGCTTATGGAAGCCGGCGTGCTCGACGAGCTTCGAGCAGGGGATTATCACTTTCTTGACCGCTACGAAAAAGGTTTGACGCGCGAGCAGATCAAGCAGATATTCCGCGATTCCTTTTCGGCGGACGTCTATATCACCAGTACCAACGCCGTGACCGAAAACGGAGAATTATACAACGTCGATGGCAACGGAAACCGTGTGGCCGCCATGCTCTACGGCCCGGACAGTGTGATCGTGCTCGCCGGCTATAATAAGATCGTCAAGGATCTCGACGAAGCAAAAGCGCGTGTGGAAGCCATTGCCGCACCGGCCAACGCCGTGCGCCTTTCGACCGAAACGCCCTGCCGCACGACCGGTATGTGCATGCATTGCCACAGCGAGGATCGTATCTGCGCAGACTATGTCGTTATGAGCCGTCAGCGTACCAAAGACCGCGTTAAGGTGATTTTGGTTGCCGAAGAGCTTGGTTATTAAACAAAAAGGACTTTTTACCCGATGAATTCATTGAATATTGTATTGTTAGAGCCGGAAATTCCGCAGAATACCGGCAACATTGCCCGTACCTGCGCCGCGACCGGCGCATCGCTTCACCTGATCGAACCAATGGGCTTTACGGTTACCGACGCAAAACTCAAGCGCGCCGGACTTGACTATTGGAATAAACTCGACATTACCTATTACAAAAATATCGAGGATTTCTACGAGCGCACAAAAGGCGGCGAATACTTCTATTTCTCCACCAAAGCGCCGCGCTGTTACACGGATATCGCATATCCGAACCCGTGCTATCTCATTTTCGGCAAGGAATCGGCCGGAATTCCCGAAACGATTTTGAAAAAGAACCTTTCACGCACTGTCCGCATTCCCATGCGCGAGAGTCTTCGCAGCTTAAATCTGTCCAATTCAGCCGCCATTGCCGTGTATGAGGTGTTACGCCAACGGAATTTTGAAGGACTCGAAGAACAGGGCTTTTTAAGCGTGCTGTATGACGAATAAAACCGAATCTGTGGAAAGGAATTACCATGCTTCTTGATTTGCTAAAAAGCGGCGATTTTTCCGCTCAAACGATTATTTCTTTGCTCTTATACATTGTTATCATTCTGATTTCTCTCAGTGTACACGAGCTTTCACACGGCTATGCGGCCTATCTCTGCGGCGATTCGACCGCGCGCGACCACGGCAGACTGACACTCAATCCGCTTGCTCATCTTGACCCGATCGGTACGGTCATGATGCTTGTGTTCGGCTTCGGCTATGCAAAGCCCGTGCCCATCAATCCGCGCCGGTTTAAGCATTATAAGCGCGATCTTTGCATCGTTTCGCTTGCAGGACCCTTTTCCAACCTGCTTCTTGCGTTTTTCGGCACGATTGTTTACTACCTGTTTCTCATCTTTTTGCCGATTTCCGCAAAAGTGAGCATTCCCGGCGAAGTGTGGTTAAGCTTTTGCTTTTCGTTTATCATGGCTAACACGTCGCTTTGCGTGTTCAATCTGTTACCCATTCCGCCTTTGGACGGCTCACGCATTCTTTCGGCAGCATTGCCGGGAAAAATCGCGTATTACTATCTTAAATACGAACGCTATATTATGCTTGCCATGTTTGTGCTTTTGTATCAGGGCGCACTCGACAACATATTAACCTTCTTGTCAAGCGGATTGTTAAACGGCATTTTGACAGTGGTTGGTTTCATTTTTACGCCGTTAATCAAGCTGATCTACGGTTAAGGTGTTGACGATGAACGAAAACAAGGACCTTGCGCTTGCCGAAGCACAAATGCCTGATTCCATCACCATCGAAACGGACGATTTGACGTTCCATCTTGAAATCTTCGATGGGCCTCTCGACCTTCTTTTGGCGCTGATTGCAAAAAACAAGGTGAGTATCTACGATATTCCAATCGCGCTTATCCTCGACCAGTATATGGAATATATCCACCAAATGGATCTGTTCAATTTGGAGGTCGCGTCGGAATTTATCGTCATGGCGGCACAGCTTATGGTGATAAAATCGCGCTTACTTCTGCCCAAACCCGAAAGCGAGGACGAGGACGACCCACGCAAAGAGCTTGTGGATCTGCTTCTTGAATACAAACGAGCCAAGCAGACGGCGGAGGTGTTACACGAGCTGGAATTCACCTACGGCGGCCGCTTTGAAAAGCCGCCGAGTGAGCTTCCTGAAGAGCCGGAGGCAAAGGAATATAAGCTGACGCACGAGCTTTCGGTGCTTACCGACGCCTACCGGCGTGTGTACGAGCGAAACGTCGAGCTTTTGGAGGCAAAACAGAATGTCGGAAAGCTTGATAATCTCATCCGCACGACGCGCCATGTCAGCGTGAACGAAAAGATACTTCACGTTATGAAGCGCCTTGCCAAAGAGGGTCGCTGCGAGTTTTCGGGACTGTTTGAACACGCAGAAAGCCGCAACGAGATCGTCGCCACCTTCCTTGCCGTGCTGGAGCTTATCAAAGGCAAACGCATTCAGGTCAAAGACCTGTCCGAGGATGGCGAACACTGTGAATTAGTACTCATACGCGGCAAGACTGACCGCGAATAAAGTAAAAGAGGTACATAAAATGGCAGATACACTCTATTTTAACGTCAAATTCCACGATGAGCTTCAGGGAAACGCTGGTGCAGATATTGAAATATGCATTCCGCAGGGCGTTATGGCATCGCTTGCGTGGGCGGACGAAAACGGAAACGCGCTCGGAAACTACCTTCCGATTCGCCTTTTGCCGCTTTCGGACGGCAAAGCGGTCTACACGCTTCGTGACGGTACGATGATTCCCGAAGAGGCGAGAATGCTTCTTTGTCGCGTGTATAACGACTGCGCGCATGAGATTGTGCTTCCGGAGCTGCGCTTTACGGTACCTGAAAGCAAGCTTTTATCCAAACAAACGCCGAAAAAGACCTATTTTGTCACCAGTGATATTCATGTCGGCGGCCGGTATTTCCACAACGACGAAAACCGAAGCAAGGCGTTTGCTTTCATGGCGGCGGCAAAGCCGGCGGCTGTTCTCGTTTCGGGCGATATTACCGATAATTCCTATCCCGATGAATTTGCCGAAGCAAGAGCGCTTCTTGAAGCGAATTTTGCGGATATTCCGGTATTTGTCTGCTCCGGAAACCATGATTACAGTCCCTATAAGCCGGGCGCCACGCCGCATTTTGCCGAAATGCATGAATTCTTCGAGTGGCAGTGTGCGCACGACCAAAAGCTTGGTGTGAAGATAGCCGATCTAAACGAGAAAAACTATTTTGAAGGCAGATTATCGGACGGCACACAGGTGCTTGTGCTCAATGCCAACGATGTGAACAATCATTTTGAGGTCGGCGAAGCACAGCGGGCATGGCTGGATAAGAAGCTTTGCGAAAGCGACAGCGAAGCGCTTCGTTTCGTTCTGACGCACTTTCATCAGAAGAATACGGTCGGTTGTTCGGCCGAACGCTTCGGTGAGCAGTTTGTTCGTGACGATGAAGCGCTTTCGGAGATCTTAAACCGTCACCCGGGCGTTATCCATGTTTCGGGCCATACGCATTTCAATTTTGACAGCGATATGCCCAATACCGCTTATGACGCAAAGCATGACGTTCTGTATTTGAACGCCGGCTGCGCGGTATGGAACGGCGTGGACTTCGAACAGCGCCGCGAGTACTATTTGCAGGATCGATCGACCGGCCAGCAGATCGAGATATACGAAGATAAGATCATCACGCGCGGCGTCGATTTTGTCAGCGGAAAATGGATCCCGCGCTGTGTGGCGATCGTAAATAAATAATATACGAAAACCGGGACAGCGACTGCTGTCCCGGTGAGCGTGTCGCAAAACTACGTTTTACGACACGGAAACAGATTCGTGTGCTCGCGCCTCATGCCAAAAAGCTCCGCTTTTCGACACTCGCGAATCTATCGGTGAAAAATCCGTGGCACATGTCCCGGATTTTTCAGATTTTTTATTGAAATCGGGCTTCGCCCGAAAAGCCTTATAATAGACTTTTTCAACAGCTAAAACAGGGCTTGGCGTTTTCTGTAATTACGCTCATCCGCCCGTTTTGGATGGCAATTCTCCGATATATTTCTTATATGTTCTGGTAAAATACGACAGATTCTCAAACCCGTATAACTGCGCCGCCTCAGCCACCGACGCTCCCTCGCGGATGCGTCGCTTGGCCTCCTTGCAGCGTGCGATGTTGATATATTCCACCGCTGTCTGTCCGGTCACACGCTTGAATTCGCGCGCAAAGTAATACTTGCTGATTCCGGCATGCGCGGCAATATCCGCAAGCGAGATCGGCTCGCGCAAGTTCTGCCGCATGTATATCATGGCCGCTTTGACGCGCTCCGCGCTCACATCGGTCGGAACGTCTTTGCTGCGCATTCGTAGCGTATGCTTTTCCCTTAACGTAATAAGCACCTCTAACACCGCTTTGCGGATTTTAGCGGCACGGCAGACGCTGGAATCGGCATAGGCACGGCGCACATTTTTTAAGTTTTCGACAAGCTCCGGGTCGCGGATGACAGTCTCAAAAATCAGATTATCCGTATCGATTCCGCATTCCTTGCAGAAATTGTGGTCAATAATCAGACAATCGTACACAAACACGCCGGTTTCGGCATAGGTCACGTGCAGAACATTGGAATTGACTACCGCAATTTCGTTTGCCTCGAAAAAATGCTCGACCGAGTCTAAGCACACGCCGCCGCGCCCCTTGTTAGCGCATAAGATCTCCAAATTCACATGCCAGTTGGGCAAGTCGTGATTCACGCGCCGCTGGGTATCGGTGTGAAAAATAAACGGTATCTGCGGATTGCCGAAAATATGTGGCTCATAGATCATATCCGCTTTGCGTTCCGACTCTTTCGGCATGGACTCACCTCGGGAAATAGCAATATTGTGTTAAAAAAAGTCAAGAAAAGACCTTGCTTTTTCTCTTGATTTATTATACAATGGATTTGTAAAGAAATCAATGTTTTTCGGCAAATTGCCGACTGTAATTTAAAAATCAGAAAAGAGAGGTAATTCAAATGTATTCTTTCCCGATCGGCGTCATCCTCGAATCCTTCCGTACAGACCGCTCGACGGCTATCAAAAAAGCGGCTGCAATCGGTGCAAACGGCATTCAGATGTATGCAACGCAAGGCGAAAACGCGCCGGAAAATCTTTCGGCCACCGACCGCAAGGCTTTGTTAAAAGAAGTAAAGGACGCAGGACTCGTTTTCTCGGCTCTCTGCGGCGACCTCGGCAAGGGCTTTGGCAACAAGGATATAGCATCAAAGGCCGGATGTCCGGAGTGGGCGGTGCGCAAATATCAGGCGCAGTGCAGGGCATATTCGCTGGATGATTTAAAGAGGGCTGTGAGAGACGGTGTGGCATATGAGGAGGATGTGAAGACCGGCAGGATGAATGACCAGATGGCTGTGGAGCTTTTTATAGTGCAGTACTCTGCAGATATGACCGGCACTCATACGACAGGCAGTAAATGATATAACGCAAATATACAAAAAAACAAATAAAAAAACCCATCGGTATGACGGCACCGATGGGTTTATTATTTATTGCTATATAGTAATTAAGCTAATCCGTTAACAAGCTTTGTTAAACGAGATACTTTTCTGGCTGCGTTGTTCTTGTGGAAGATACCCTTTGAACCAGCGCTTGCGATAACAGAAGTTGCATCCTTTAATGCAGCCTCAGCAGCAGCCTTATCATTTGCAGCTACAGCAGCCTCAACCTTCTTGATTGCTGTCTTAACTCCTGATTTGATTGCTTTATTTCTTGCAGCCTTAGTTTCTGTTACTAAAATTCTCTTTTTTGCTGATTTAATGTTAGCCAACTCGTACACCTCCAAATATTTAATCTAATGTATGCCAAAACAGACACGGACGCTTTGGCACAAACATACTAGAATATAATATGTCAACCTTTCTGCTCTGTCAATACATATTTTGAAAAAAATTGCAAAAAATTAACATATATGTGATTTTGGAATATCATACAGGGGAGGTGTATTGATTTGTCGGCTGATAAATGGTGTGCAAGAACTGATCTGGCGCTTGAGACGCAGGAGAGCCTTAAAAAGGCAAACACAGATATGAGAGGTGTGAATTTCTCTGAAAAAAAGCTGGATAATGGAATCATAGTCAGTGTAGTGACAATTGACTCAGAAAATGCAGTCAGGGCTACAGGCCGTCCTAAAGGAAAATATGTGACAATTGAGGCTGCTATGCTGTCCGAGGGAGATGAGGAGTGCTGTCAGGCTGTGACGAGGGAGCTTTCAAGAGAGCTTAAGAGCTTTGTAAAGGCTGTCTGTGACAAGCGTATATATGCGGCACTTGTTGTCGGGCTTGGAAACAGAAATGTAACTCCTGATGCGCTTGGACCAAGATGCGTTGACAGCTTGTTTATCACCCGCCATATAGTAAAGGAATATGGCAGGGATGCGTTTAGCAACGAGAATGTAAACAGTGTGTGCGGCCTGGTGCCGGGCGTGATGGCTCAGACAGGCATGGAGTGCCTTGAGATAATAAAGGGTGTGGTGAGCGAGGTGAAGCCTGATTTTGTTGTGACAATTGATGCGCTTGCGGCACGCAGTACAAAGAGGCTGGGCTGTACCATACAGCTGACGGATACAGGCATAGTGCCAGGAAGCGGGGTAGGAAACCACAGGGACGGTATCAACCATGGCAATCTCGGAGTGCCTGTTATCGCAATTGGTATTCCGACAGTCATTGATGCGGTGACTATTGTTTCAGATGCGGTAAATGCCAGCCGGGAGAACACCGCAAAGCTCATGTCGCCTAAGTTAAACGGCATGTTTGTGACGCCAAAGGATATTGACGAGACGGTTAAGAGACTGGCAGGGCTTTTGTCTGAGGGTATAAATATGGCTTTTTCAAACGATGAATATGATGACTATAGTGAATAATGTTATTGCTTCGAATATCATTAGAGCCAGCCGCATAAGCTTTATGTAGCAGGGGCTGCCTGATGCTTTAGATGGGAGATGATATTGTGAAGAAAAAAATGATTGTGCTTATAGCATTTATATATATTGCGTCTATGCTGTTTTGCGGTGATGGTGTGGGAAAGAAGTTCGTGGA
>ERZ773136.2665-NODE-2665-length-14482-cov-4.064878_pt1 | contig 14482 bp, 10 predicted proteins | sample MGYA00580855_ERZ773136 | MGnify/ENA primary metagenome ERZ773136 (study PRJEB29015, sample SAMEA2737860) | human gut metagenome | biome: human gut; feature: human-associated habitat; material: faeces | place: China | collected 2012 ... | reverse complement strand
CCTTGCAGGGTGCAGGGACAGCGTCCCTGCTGGGGTCAAGGGGCAAAGCCCCTTGGGTCTTCCAACGCCCTTGTCACCCGAACGGCGGCGGGGGGAATAGCGGTAAATCCGGACAAGTCGGCGCAGGGGTGCCGCACGCTTCCCATCGCGTCATGTAGGCTTCGACAAGCAGTTCAATCGTGCAATCGAACACAGGGGGACGGCAGCCATCCGCACACACAGGCGCGCCGCCGTCAATCAGCCGAACACACGGCAGCACCATCATCTGGTTGCGCCAGCATTCCGCCTGCACACAGCGAATCGGCAGCGCAACATCCGTTGTCAGCACACTTTCGCCGCGCAAAACCTGCCCGCACTCCGCCTGCACTTGGCAAACAACCGGAATATTCACCCGCAGAAGGCACGGCGCGGGTCGAGACGGTCGGCATCCGCGGCAGCCGCACGGGCGCGGTTCTTGGTACGGCGCAATCTCCCAATCCGCGTCACCGCACGCCGTAACGCCGACGAGCTGCAGTCGCCCGTTTGCATCCTCCGGCAAACCGCCGACGTACAGCGCCACACACGCGCGGCGCTGCCACTCCCGCCCGCTGGCGAGGATTCGCGGCAATAAAACGCCCTTCTGCGTCGGCGGACAAGACGGGCAAGCGGGGTTCGGCGGGTAAGGCGGTCTGGACGGACAAGGCGCTTGCGGCGGCATGGGACGGCAGCAATTCGGACGCTGATTCATGGCGATTCCTCCCATCGTGTGAGCTGTTCACTCCCAGCATATGCGCGGCGGGAAAATCGGGCACAAAAAAACCCGGCACGAAGCCGGGAATTTTGCGATTAGTTCAGGGATTCGGTCTCGTTTTCGATGGTCACATCTTCCACCGAGCGAATCGCCCAGCGCGCAACAACCATCGTCTGGTCGCCCTTGCCGACGCTCAGGGTGATGGTGTCGTCCCTGATGCTCTCGATGGTGGCGTAGATGCCGCCGATGGTGCACACGCGGTCGCCCTTCTTCAGGGACGCGAGCATGTCCTGCTCCTTCTTGCGGCGCTTCTTCTCCGGGCGAATCATCATGAAGTACATCAGGACGAAAACCAGCAGCAGCGGCAGAAGGCTGAAGAGGATACCGACAATGCCGCCAGCGGCAGAATCCGTGGTGACGGCGGCAGGGTCGGCCGCACCGGTGGTGGTGGTTTCCGCAACGGCGGTGGCGATGCCTAAAAGCTTGGTCAGAAATTCCATGCGAATTAGCTCCTTTCAGTAATCCGGAATACTTTGTCTATTGTAGCATATTTTTTCGCGCTTCACAAGAGGGGAAAACGGCCTTTTGCGCCATTCACAGAAATTTTGCATGACGGCATCAAGCATTTTTCCGCGAAGCTGCGCTTTCAGGCGCAAATTTGCATCTTTCAGGCACGGAATTGTAAAACTTGCGCATATTCGCTTGCAACAGGTGCTTTTTTTGATATAATGGTAATGGAATGCTGAAAAGCGCACAAACGAATGTCAAGGAGGCTGACGAATGAAGAAGCTGCTTGCGATTCTGCTGACGCTGGCGCTGATGCTGCCGCTGTGTGGTTTTGCGGAGGAAAGTGCGCCCGGCGCGACAAGGACAGTCATTTTCCTGAAAGACTTCAATGCGAAGGTGCTGGGGGCGGACATCGACGAAGCGGAGGAGAAAGCCGTCAATGACTTTCTGGATGCCCTGCGGGTGATAGTCTATCAGCAGGGGACAACGTCAGCCGCCTATGAGGTGACGCTGAACGACCAGCCTATTGTCGATTATGCCGTGCAGTTCAGCGGCGCGGATGTCTATGTCAGCAGTGACCTGCTGGGCGAGACGCTGTATCTGAACCTCGACGAGGACATGCAGCATTTCGGGGAGCTGGTGTACCGCCAGCAGCTCAGCCAGCGCGGTCTTACGGCGGAAGTCATCAACGAGACGGTATCCTCTGGGTACTATGCGGAGCAGATTGCGCAGGTGGGACAGATGGGCGCAATGACGGCGAAGGTACTCAAAAATCCCCTCTTCACGGAAAACGTGCAGGCGGAAGAAGTGCTGAATAGCCTTGCGGCGATTGACTTTACGGAGATGCAGCGCCGCTTGGCGGAATATCAGCCGTCCATGACGATTGACCCTGTGACGGAGCAGCTCGAAGGCTGTGACCCGGCGATACAGGTGTGTACGTTCACGCTGACGAACGAACAGCTGGTCAATCGGCTGGCGATTCTGCTGGAAACGGCGATGCAAGTGCCTGTCGTCCAGAACTTCGCGGATTTGGCGGCGGATTATGACAATCTGATGCAGTTCATGTCGCAGACGACGGCGGAAGAGTATGTGCCGCAGGAAATCGACTGGGCGGCGCAGGTACGTCAGCAGACAATGCTGTACAGCGACGCGCAGGTGACGATGTACACGGATGCGCAGGGGCAGCTTGTCAAGCTGATTGTGAACTATTCCGCGCTCCCGGACTGGGCGGAAAGAATGTCCGAGGTGGAGCCGACCGAGGGAATCCTGAAGCCCGTCACGTTCACGCTGAACCGGAACACGCTGGCGGACGGCTTGCAGTACGACTGGACGCTGGAAAAGGAAGAGAACAGCACGACGGGACGCCTCACCATCGGTGAAAAGAACGCCGAACTGGTGCTTATGCCGGATGACCAGACGCAGACGAAGATTTCGCTGACGGTTGAGCCGAACCGCAGGGGCGGGAGGGTCGATGTAGAAGTGCGCACGACCTCCGAAGCGAACGGGACGGACAGCGGCATACAATTCGGCGTGTTTACGTCTGGTTCGAGCAGCAGTGTACATCGGGAGTCGAGAATTCGGCTCTTGTCTGGCGGTGAAGTCGGCTTGACCATCTACACGACGACCTTTTCGTGCAAACCGCGCCCCCTGCTGTCCGACGGCGACGTGTTGGATTTGGGCGAAATCAGCAGCGCGCGCTTCAACGCCTACATGCTGACCTTGGCGACGAGCATTTCGAAGATTCTGCCGCGCATCCTGATGAATCTGCCGAACAGCGTGCGGCAGCTCATGGACGGTACGACGACGCTGCCGAGCAGCACCATCATTTTGGATAACGCCGACTAACATCAACCGAAAGCATCACTGCCCCGCAGTGTTCGCTATAAAGAAAAAGGGAAACCAAATAACAAGGAGGAAAACCCCATGAAGAAACTGCTTGCGGTACTGCTCAGCATCATGATGCTGGCGATGCCCCTGACCTCAATGGCGGAAAACAGCGTGTGGGACAATGCCGCACGCCAGGAAACCACCATTACCATCCATGACCTGAACGCTGACCTCGTGGCGGCGCTGGGCGGGGATGACACCGTGATGGCTGCCATCAACGACCTGCTGGCGGCGCTGTCCCTGACCGGCTATCAGCAGGGCGACGAAGCTGGCTTTGACCTGAACCTGAGCGGCAAGAGCGTGCTGGGTATGGCATCGCTGACGACTGCTGCGGAAGAAAACCAGCTGATGTATGTGTCCAGCGCGCTGCTGGGCGGCGTGATTGCTGTGAACAGCAAGGACGTGGAAGCCATCAGGGAAAAAGCCCTCCGCGCGACGATGAAGATGTCCGGTCAGAGCGACGAGGAGATCGACAAGGCGATTGAAGAATCGAAGGAACAGCTGAGCGGCAATGCGGAATACACTGCCCTGATGGAAGCAGCGGCGAACCTGAGCAGCATGACGGAAGAGCAGCTCATGGAAGAACTGACGCAGGCGGACACCACGGCGTTCATGACCATGATGAACGAAATACTGTCCGGTGAAGAAATGGCAGAAGTGACCGAGCAGCCCGGCGACTGCGACGCGGCGAAGAGCTACGTCAAAGTCACCGTTCCGCCGGAAAAGATCGTCGAGATGACGAAAGCCCTGCTGGAAATGATCCACAGCGTTCCGAGCGTCGGTGCTTACATGGATGCGCTTTTTTCCGCTGCTGACACGAGCTGGGACGACCTGCTGAAAGAACTTGATGAAGCAGATCTCTACGCGGATGACGTCGTTTACGAATACTGGATGACTGAAGCAGGCGAGCTGGTTCGCATGACGGCTTCGGTGAAGATCAACAACGGCGGCGAAGAACCCTTGCCGATCTCCTTCACGATGACCCGCAACACGGCGGACGGCGTGGCGACGTGGCTTGTGACCATCAAGAGCGCGGAAGATACCGCGGCGACGCTGACCTTCGCAGGCGACTTGGAGAACTTCACGGCGAACCTGACCGCCTATGCTGGCGAAGACCCCGTTGAAATCAACGTCAGCGGCAAGGGCGTCGGCACGGACAGCAGCGTTGTTGATGTGGAAATCAAGGAAACGGTGGACGGTGTCGAGCAGGGCTTCGGCGTTGTGGTGACGACCGCTACGACGATGGACGGCGAACAGGGCGTCCGCAAGGTGGATGTGCTTGTGCGCTTCATGGGTCTGGACGTTGTGACCATCACGGCGGAAACCCGCACCTGCGACGCGAAGGACGCGCTGGACGTGAGCAAGGCGCAGGATTTGGGCGCGATGACGGACAGTGAGTTCCAGACGTGGTTCGTCAAGGTGATGAACAACCTGCAGAACCTGCCCATGACCCTGCTGATGAGTCTGCCGGAGAGCATGCTGACCCTGCTGATGGGCGGCAGCAACTGATACGATTTCCTGCATTCGCCTGTGCCATCTGTTTGCGCCTTTCCCACGCTGGCGTTTGCGTTAGCCAGAACGAATCATTTGCGGTGCATCTCGGCGCATTCTCATTTGGAAATAGTATCCGCATGGGAGGCTGGCTGAAAAAGTCAGCCTTCTTTTTCATTGCCGGAATATGCTGATTTTCGACCGGAAAAGCAATCAAATTGTAAAAATATGCGCGGAACGGTTGACAAGTCGGGCGGATTGCTTTACCATAGTACATGGATTATTCTGTGACTTTACTCCGCACGGCTTGCGGATGATTCAGATGGAGGAACAGGCAAGATGAGGATGCTTGGCAAGCGATTTCTGTCACTCCTGCTCACGCTGGGAATGCTGCTGATGCTGCTCCCCGCGGCTGCGGCATCGGAGCTGACGATGCTGCAAGTGGATTTTCTGGGCATGTATGCCACAAGCGCGGGAACGTATGAATCCCGGAAATTCACGGGCGATTTTACCGTCATGCAGAACGGGGAGGCGGTCGGCACGATTCGCCTGACCGACTTCGGCAGCGACCCGATTTCCGTCTCCGGAACGGGCAATGTGCAGCTTGTCCCGGTGGCGGAAACGATGCCGGAGGACGCCATTATGGCGGCGAGCTACACCGTGTCGATTGTCGGCGGACGGCTGAACAAAGCGGTCATTGCTGTGCTGACGGACACGGGTCTGTTCACCGTGCACACGGAGAGCAGCTCCTCTTTTGACCTGATTAACGAGCGCGGCGAGACGATTCTCTCCTTCGACACCGACAGCCGGGGCGACTATGCCCTGCCGACGGCGATTCACACGGGGCTGTATACCCTGCGAAGGCTTCGCTGGCCATTGAAAGCTGGCGCGACAAGATTATCAACATTGAGCGCTACACGGGTGCGGATTCCGTGACGAAGGTGAACGCTTCCTATTACTATGTGCCGCCGACGATGGCGCCGACCGCCACGCCTGAACCTACGCCTACGCCGACGCCCACCCCGACACCTACACCGACCCCGACACCGACGGCAACGCCTACGCCGACGGCGACCCCGACATTAGCGCCGACGGAAGCGCCGACCGAGAATCCGACGGAAGAACCGACGGAGGAACCCACGGAAGCGCCGACGCCAACCCCGACGGCGACCCCGACCCCGAGCCCGACGCCCACGCCGAGCCCGACGCCTACGCCTACGCCGACCCCCACCCCTGAACCCGTGGACGGCACGCTGACGATGCTCATGCGCGGCGTGAACGCGGCAGTGGCGTACCAGATTGTCAGCGAGGACGGCAAAACGACCCGCACGGGCTACCTGACTGATGGCGAGACGGTGAAGGAAGCCGACCTCTTCCACGGGACGTACTCCGTCACGGTGACGCTGCCGGAAGGCACGCTGCTGACGGGCGTGAACGACTGGCCGAACCTGCAAAAGGGTCAGGCACAGTGGCTGGTGAACATTCAGGCGATGCAGACCAGCCGCTATGAACTGGATCTGACGCTCAGCGGCGGCATGACCGGCAGCATCGACGATCTGTCTGCCCCGGCGGAAGTGACGATTTCCGGCCAGCGGATGAGTGAACAGATGACGGTCAGCGGCGCGTTTGCGCTGAACAACCTGTATCCTGATACTTATCAGATTACGGCAACCCTGCCGCGCGGCCTGTATGACACCGAGGGCTGGACGCTCAGCACGACCGATACGGGCGTGACGGCGAGCATTCTGGTGGAAATCGGCGCGGGCGAAACCGTTGTGCTGCCGGCGCTGGCGAACCATGCCACCGGCGACGCTTCCGGCGTGGTGCTGGGGCTGGACGGTCAGCCGATGAGCGGCGTGCAGGTGCAGCTGGTTAATCAGGCGGGCGAAGTCGCGGCGGAAGCGGTGACGGATGAAAACGGCGCTTGGCAGGCGGAGTTCCTCGAATACGGGACGTACGTCGTCCGCTATGATGCGGGCGTGACCCTTGCCAACGGCGCGCTCGTCATTAGCGACGAACCCGCGACTGTGACCGCGAAGGCGGCGAATCCGGCGGCGCTGACCATCCACGCCTTCCGCGACAACGATAACAACGGTTCACGCGGGAAGTACGAGGAAGGCGTGTCCGGCGCGACGATGAGCCTCATCACCGAAGTCAACGGCGTGGAGGTTGTTGTGGCATCCGGCGAAACGGACAAGAACGGCGAAGTGTCGCTGGCTGTGCCGGCGGGGACGTACGTCCTGCGCAGCGAGCTGCCCGCGGGCTTCGGTCATGGCGCGCACGGCAAAAATGTCAGCGCGAACATGTCCATCATGGATGAAACGACCGAACAAGTGCAAAGCAGCGTGCCGCTGACCCTCGAAGCCGGTTCTGTGACCGACGTGGGCGTTGGCGTGATGACGATGGCGGCGCTGCAGGGCCTTGTGTGGCTGGATGAAAACGACGACGGCGTGTATCAGGACGGCGAACCCGGTCAAGCGGGCATCAAAATCCGCGCCGTCGGCGTGAAAAACGGTCTGGTGTACGAAACCGAGAGCGGCGAGGACGGCAAATTCTACATCGGTCAAATGCGCTACGGCACATACAATGTCGAATACAGCCTGCCGGACGGCCTGGTGTTTGCGCGATACAGCCAGACGGGCGGTAATCGCCGCTCCATCATCACCAGCGAATTCAAGCGCTCCGAAACGGATCAGGTGATTCTTGAACGCGGTGACTTGGAGGAAGTCCTCCTTGGCGTGATGAAGGGCTCTGACATCAACGGCATCTGCTTCCTGGATGAAAACAACAACGGCGTGTACGACGAGGGCGAAAAGACGCTGGAAGGCGTGAAGGTCGTCCTGTACCGTCAGGCCATCGGCAAGGAGCTGCTGAACACCGTCTCCGACGAGAACGGGCGCTTCACCTTCGCCAACATCCGCGGCAGCACGTTCCGCGTCAAAGCGACGATTCCGCAGGGCTATGTGTACACCATCGCGGGCGATGGCGAGTACGGCAACATGTTCGCCCCCGGCAATGATCGCCGCGAGTACACGATTTCCGATGTGGTGCTGGAGAACGACAGCGAGATGACGATGGCCATCGGCGCGATTACCTACGGCAGCATCTCCGGCACGGTGTATCTGGATGACGACTTCTCCGGCAGCCGGATGGACGCGGAAAAGATGGTCAACAACTTCACCGTCACCCTGACGGATGAAAACGGCAATACCCGCACGGCGAAAACGAACCGCAGCGGCGTGTATACCTTCGATGACCTTGCGCCGGGGCAGTACACCGTGAGCGCGACCGCGAACAGCGGCTTGGCGTTCACGCGCACGGGCGACGGCAATATCCTCCGCAACCTCTCCGGCGGCGCGGGCGAAAGTGAACCGGTGGCGCTGACAATGGGCGCGGATTTGACGGGGCTTGATATCGGCATGATTACCCCCGGACATGTGTCCGGCGTGGTGTTTGCCGACAAGAACGACAATGGCCTGCGCGACGCGGATGAAGGCGGCTTGCTCGGCGCGGTGGTTCACCTGATGGACGAAACCGGCGACGTGGCGACCCGCACAATCGGCGCGGATGGCAGCTTCCTGTTTGACGCGGTGCTGCCCGGGACGTACCGCCTGCGCTACGAGCTGCCGGGCGACGGCGTGTTTGCTCCCCTGACGGACGGCGGCAACACCATCGCGCCGGATTCCGACGGCACGACGGATTCCTTCACCATCGGTGTGGGTGAGGAGTTTGCCGCGCCCCTGTGCGGCGCACTGGCTTTGGGAGACATTGAAGGCACGGTGTTTGCCGATCACAACGGCAACGGCGCGCAGGATGCAAACGAAGCGGCGCTTGCCGGCGTGACGCTGATACTGACCCCCTCCCGCGAGGATTTGACGGAGCAGACCGTCCTCACCGATGCGACGGGCGCGTACAGCTTCACCGGGCTGCGGCCGGACACCTACACGCTGACCCTGCGCTTCCCGGAGGGCATGGTGCTCTCCAAGCTGGACGGTAATGTGACCCTGCCGTTGATGCACGGGCTGAACGAGCAGCAGGTGAACATCGAAATCGGGCTGGGCGAGGAATGGCTGAATCAGGCGCTTGGCGGCGTGATTCCGTCGAAGATGTCCGGTCAGGTTTGGGTGGATGAGAATGACAGCGGCCGCATGGACGCGGGCGAAATCACCCCGGAAAACGAGACGCTGACCCTGCTGGATGAAACCGGCGCGGTGTTTGCGCAGGTGCAGACCGATGCGGATGGGCGGTTCGCCATCGACGGCATTGCCCCCGGCGTGTACAGCCTTGCCTACGACCTCAAGGAAGGTACGCAGGCGGCGCGTCTGGGCGACAGCACCTTCACCACCGAGGGCAGTCAGCTCGTCATGACCGAAATTGAAATTAGCGAAAACAACAACTATACTGCGCCGATGCTGGGCTTGAAGATTGACACAAGCATCGGCGGCATGGTCTGGTGCGACAACGCGGGCGAGATTGCGCCCCTGTCCGGCGCGGAGGTTATCTTGCTGGACGAAAAGGGCAGCGAACTGCAAAACGCGACGACGGGCGAGGACGGCATCTACCGCTTTGACGGCTTGATGCCGGGCAACTACCGTCTGCGTGTGACGCTCCCGAACGGCTACGTCGTCGTAGAAAAGGACGACACGCGCCTCAAGGACGGGCAGAACATCAGCGTGATGACGACCTACACCGCCCGCGAGGGAGAGAGCGACCTGATTGCCCTGCGCATGAGCCAGCATCAGCTGGAGCAGAACATCGGCGCGGTGCAGCCGGGCACGCTGGGCGACTTCTGCTGGCTTGACCTGAACGGCAACGGCCTGCAGGACGCGGGCGAACTCGGTCTGGGTGACATGCGCATCGAGCTGTGGCGAAACGATCAGCTCGTCGCGGAAACGACGACCGACGCGTATGGCTACTACACCTTTGAGAACCTGTATCCGGGCGTGTACACGCTCAAGCCCATCTACCCGGCGGAAGTTGTGCCGACGCGTATGCGCACGGATATTCCGCTGATTGCGTCGATTCTGGGCGAAAACGGCGAATCGAACCCGGTGCAGGTGACCTCCGCCAGTACGACCTACACGGCGGATATGGGCTTCGTGCTGGTTGATGACGACGTGCTGCCGGCAAACTACGGCGTCGGCGAAAAGCAGGACTGGACGAAGAAGTAAGGGACAATGCGGAATTGCGCATCCGCGGATGGCGGGGTGCTGCGGGGGCGAAAGCTCTCGCGGTGCCCCGCTTTTTGTGAAGGGGGAGGGAAGTAAAGTCCGCTTTTACGGAAAGAATCAACTGTTTGTTTTTGTGAGAATTGAAAAGTAAATAAAAGTTACTTCACTCGCATTTTCCGAATAAAAATGGAAGCTGCTTCATTCTGAAATCCCAAATCCGCGCGAATCAACCGTTTTCCTGCGCGAAAGCGTATTGCAAAAGCGGCTTGCATTTGGTATCATAAATGTTACCAGATGTGGCTGTTTAATATGGAAAGAAATCAGCCGAATCATGCTGGAAATGAAAGGACGGAAACAAATATGAAGAAACTCCTTGCTCTCCTGATGGCGCTCATGATGTGCTGCACTGCCTTTGCGTTCGCGGAGGAAGAAGCGGAAGTGCCGGCAGTTGAAATGAATGTCAGCTTCAAGGCGCAGACGGTTGCGCTGGGTGACACGGGTCTGACGATGCAGATTCCGGCGGACTGGGCTGTTCAGGAAGTCCCCGCAGGCACGGAAAACGCCGAGAACATCCTGCTCTTCGCCGTCAACGCCGACCAGACGGTCAGCATTACGGCGCAGCTGTCCGCGATGAGCTTTGAAACGCTGCTGCAAGGCATTCAGGACGCGGGCGCGACGGAAGAAATGCTCGCTGAGCTGTATGTCAACGAAAACTATTGCCTCATGTACACGCCGGGCGACACCGTGCTGGCGCTGTATGCTTTCCTTGACGACGAGACGGTTCTCGCCGTGACGTTCCAGGTCGCCAGCAAGGAAGTGGGCGACGCGCTGGAAAACATGCCGCTGGAGATCTTCGGCAGCTTGGCGGCAGCGGAGTAATTCACTTCGTTACCACGATGCAGGACGAATGAGCGTCCTGCATTTTTTTTGTGCGCAAAAATGCACAAGGAGCTGCAGAAAACTTGACAAATGCAACAACATAGCCGAAAATATTCAAAATACACGAGAAAAACATGAAAAAAACACAGTTTGTGCAGCAAAACACTTGATTTTCTCCATACAGTGTTGCATAATAAAGCATCGTCGCGGTGAAACTGGTTGGTTTTGCGCGTCGATGAACAAGAAACGCAGGCAGACGCGGCAGCGCCCCTGCCGGGAAGGTGAAGCGGATGAATTCCAAGATGCTGTTTTATATCCTCAAGCGCGTGCTGCTGGCGCTGCTGACCATCTGGATTGTCATCACGGTGACGTTCTTCGTGATGCACTCGATTCCGGGTGGACCGTTCGCAAGTGAAAAGGCAATTTCCGCGGAAGCGCAGGCGGCGCTGGAGGCCAAGTACGGGCTGGACAAGCCGCTGGGCGAGCAGTATGTGACGTATCTGCGCGACGTGGTGACGAAGCTGGACTTCGGGCCGAGCCTGAAACAGCGCGGCCGTCAGGTCATCGACATTATTCTGGATGGCATGAAGACCTCCGCGAAGCTTGGTCTGATTGCGGCGTTCAGCGCGGCAATCGTCGGCATCGTCCTCGGCGCGCTGGCGGCGCTGCGGCGCAACACCGTGCTGGATAAGATCATTATGGTGATTACGACCGCGTTCGTGTCCATGCCGTCGTTCATTATGGGGTCATTCCTGCTGATAGTGTTCTCAGTCAAGTTAGGCTGGGTACCCGCGAACGGCGCGACGGCCGAAGGCCTGATCCTCCCGATTATCACCCTTGCGCTCTACCCGATGAGCTACATCACGCGCCTGACGCGCTCCTCCATGCTCGACGTGCTGGGGCAGGATTATATCCGCACCGCGCGCGCCAAGGGCGTTTCGGGCAAGAAAATTATCTTCGGTCACGCGCTGAAGAACTCGCTGATTCCGGTTATCACCTATTTCGGCCCGATGCTGGCGTTCATCGTCACCGGTTCGATGGTCGTCGAGCAGATTTTTGCCGTGCCGGGTATCGGCCGCCAGTTCGTATCCAGCATCACCAACCGCGACTATACCATGATTATGGGGACGACCATTTTCCTCGCCTCTTTAATCGTGATTATGAATCTGATCAGCGACCTGCTCTACAAGGTGGTTGATCCGCGCATTGATTACGAATAAGGAGGCCTCTGCATCATGATGATGAACAAGAAAAAGCCCTTTAGCCTGCATCTGGATGTGGATTCCTTCATGCCCGCGACGGCGGAGGAAAAGGAAGTCATCTCCCGGATGCGGCCGTCCTCGACCTTTTTCCGAGACGGCGTGAAGCGCCTGCTGAAGAACAAGGTCGCGACCATCAGCCTGATTCTGATTGTGCTGATTACGCTGTCCTCCATCATTATTCCGATGTTCTGGCCGTACTCGTATGACCAGATGCTGGGGCAGACGAAGGGACGCCCGATGGACAACAGCTACAACAACCTCGCGCCGTTCCAGTACGGCAAGACGGAACTGAAGAAAATCGACAAAGGGGAATCTGTTTTCCCGCACATCTTCGGCACGGACGCGCACGGACGCGACTACTTCATCCGCGTCGTCTACGGGACACGCATTTCCCTCGCCGTTGGCTTCTTCGCCAGCATCATCGTGCTGGTGATTGGCATGATGATTGGCGCAGTCGCAGGATATTTCGGCGGCAGGGTGGACTTGTTCATCATGCGAATCGTCGATATTATCTACTCATTGCCGGACATGCTGGTCATCATCCTGCTGGCGGTCGTGCTGGGGCAGGTGCTGCATGTGGAAGGCACCATCTTAGAGAAAATCGGCTCGAACATCATCAGCATGTTCATCGTCTTTGGTCTGCTCTATTGGGTGGGCATGGCGCGCCTGATTCGCGGTCAGATTCTGTCCCTCCGCGAGCAGGAGTACGTGCTGTCGGCGCAGGCGACGGGCGCGAAGGCGCGGTGGATTATCCGCAAGCACCTTCTGCCGAACTGCATCAGCGTCGTGATTATTTCGACCGCGCTGCAAATTCCGAACGCGATTTTCACCGAAAGCTTCCTGTCCTTCCTGGGGCTGGGCGTCAACGCGCCGATGCCTTCGCTGGGTTCGCTGGCTTCTGACGCGCTCAACGGCATCTATTCCTACACCTATCGCCTGATTATCCCCGCCGTGGTCATCTGCCTCATCGTGCTGAGCCTGAACCTGTTCGGCGACGGCCTGCGCGACGCATTTGACCCGAAGCTGAATGCGTGATGAAAGGAGCTGGACAAAATGGCATTGCTGGAAGTCAATGACCTGCATACATCCTTCTTCACCGACGCGGGCGAAGTTAAGGCGGTGGACGGCGTTTCGTTCCGCCTTGACCATGGCAAGGTGCTGGGCATCGTGGGCGAAAGCGGTTCGGGCAAGAGCGTCACGGCGTATTCCGTCATGCAGATTCTTGCGCCGACGGGCAAAATCGTCAGCGGCAGCGTGAAATTCGACGGGCAGGAGCTGGTCGGCGCGGACGAGAAGCTGCTGCGCTCCGTGCGCGGCAATCGCATCTCGATTATCTTCCAAGACCCGATGACGTCCCTGAACCCGACCTACACCATCGGCCGGCAGCTGATGGAAGCGATTTTGCTGCACACCGACCGCAACCGCCATCAGGCGCGCGAACGCGCGGTGGAGATGCTGAAGCTGGTCAACGTCAACGAGCCGGAAAAGCGCATGAAGCAGTACCCGTTCGAGTTGTCGGGCGGTATGCGGCAGCGCGTGATGATTGCCATGGCGCTGGCGTGCGAGCCGGACATCCTGATTGCCGACGAGCCGACGACCGCGCTGGACGTGACAATTCAGGCGCAGATTCTTGATTTGATGCGCGATTTGCAGAAGAAGATGGGCATGGCGATTATCATGATTACGCACGACTTGGGCGTTGTCGCCCAGATGTGCGACGAGGTCATCGTCATGTACGCCGGTTCCATCTGCGAACAGGGTACGGCGGATGAAATCTTCTACAACCCGCGCCACGAGTACACAAAGGGCTTGATGCGCTCCATCCCGACGGCGGAGAACAACGGACAGCGCCTGGAGCCGATTACCGGTACGCCGATTGACCTGCTGAACATGCCCAAGGGCTGCCCGTTCGCGCCCCGCTGCGAGGCGGCGATGAAGATTTGCCTGAAAGAGAAGCCGGTTCGGATGCTCATCAATGACGACCATATGGCAACCTGCTGGATGAACGTCAAGAAGGGCGTTGAGGACGGCAGCATCACGGAGGAAGGAGGAGTACCCTGTGTCTGAAGCGCAGATGCACCAGCCATTGCTGGAAGTCAAAGGACTGAAAGAATACTTTGACATCAACATGGGCTTCTTCCGCACCAAGCCGCTGAAGGCGGTCGATGATGTGTCCTTCACCATCAACAAGGGCGAAACGCTCGGGCTGGTGGGCGAATCCGGCTGCGGCAAGACGACTGTTGGGCGCACTATCCTCCAATTGTACAAGCCGACGGCGGGCGAAATCATTTACGATGGCAAGCCTGTCAAGACGAAAGCGGACTTGCAGAAGTTCCGCACGAAGGCGACGATGGTGTTCCAAGATCCGTACTCCTCGCTGAACCCGCGCATGACCGTGTCGGACATCGTGGGCGAACCGCTGGATGTGCACCACCTGTATTCCTCCAAGAAGGAGCGGGAGGAGCGCATTTTGCAGCTGCTGGGCTATGTCGGGCTGAACAGTGAACACGCCTCGCGTTACGCGCACGAGTTTTCCGGCGGTCAGCGGCAGCGCA
>ERZ773136.2664-NODE-2664-length-14484-cov-5.598863_pt1 | contig 14484 bp, 9 predicted proteins | sample MGYA00580855_ERZ773136 | MGnify/ENA primary metagenome ERZ773136 (study PRJEB29015, sample SAMEA2737860) | human gut metagenome | biome: human gut; feature: human-associated habitat; material: faeces | place: China | collected 2012 ... | reverse complement strand
TTGGCGCAGCATAACCGTATCTGCAAGCACGGTCGTTCGGAGCCGAAAGACAGCGGAAACTGATGCTTCAGCCCCGAAAGCCAAGGGTTGCTGCAACAGTCCTGAAAATCAAGGGTTGCTGCAACAGTCAAAAAACAAAACCGGGCAGCTCAAAAAGGGTTGCCCGGTTTTTGGCTTTCACATAATTAATTTGAATGAAACAAACAGAAAGCAGGTCCGGAAAGCGGGCTCCGCAATTCAAAGATGTTTTAGCGGCTCGATGTTGACCGTTACGTTTTTAACAATAATAGTCTTTTTTGCCAAACAGGAGCGTTTCAAACTCGTTGCAAGGAGCATATAAGCCGATACTCATTTTTTTTGATATAATTCCATCGCTTTCTTTTTCCGCAGTCGGATCTACCGATTGAATCCATTCGATTATCTCCGGACACTTCAGCGTGAGTTCTTTTCCGTTTACAATTACAAGCGTATCTGAACAGATTTCAATTGCCTCTAAGGCATTTTCAGCAGAGTAAAACAATTGAAAACAGCCGTAGTCATCAGTTGTATTCTTGCTGGAGCTGCTTTTTTTAAATTCGGCATAATCATTACCGAACGCATGTCTTACAACAGTGCGATCTGTTCCAAACGCAACTCCGTTAACGGATTCGGTTAATTGTATTTCGAGTTTTTTCATTAAATTTTGCCTCCTTGTTCCAACTTGTCTACGTATTCAAGCATTTCCTTAATTTGTGCATCATATTTATCGCCGAATTTCCCTCTGATATCATCGATATCCATTTGAATTGCTCCTCTGAAATCACCTTTATCTATCAGCTCCTTTTGTTTCGCTCTATACTCTCGCGCCTCTATGGAGTTTCCGCAACTGGCTGTCTTGCGATGGTCCTCTTTTTTCATTTCGATGCAAGGTCCTTCCGTGCGATCCAAAGTAGAACTTGCATCGGCCGGCATATGGTGCGCTTCCACATTCTCATGTTTGTTTTCCTGAGAGTAATTTTTTACGTCTTCATAGCTTCCGCCGCCATACTTGACTGGGTTGTTTTCTTTATCAAACTTGCTGTCCCAATATTTTTGCGCCTCGTGTGATGTCATTTTGCTTTGAGGCTCAATGCATTTAAAACCGTCCGCAGTTGGTTTCTTCATTTCTGTCAATTCGGAGGACCTATTAATCTCAAGCATTAAAACACTCTCCCTTCTTTGCTGTAAATCTCTGTGAAACGGCAAAAAATGTTCTGATACGCTGAATCCCGCAACGATTGCTCATAGAGAATCATTGATAATACCAAATCAATTTGCTCACTCGAATAATTCGTGATTAGCGGTTTCAAACCGGACACCACGGAATGAACCCAGTCCATTATTTCGGAGCAATGCTCGGAAGCTTTGATAGCTTCTCCGGCGGCGAAAAAATCATAGACAAGATGTCTCAGTGATCCGATCGCATTCTCGTCAGAAGAAGATATATATTCGATGAAATCTCGCTTCACGTTTATATCCAGTTTTGACTTAATAATCATGAATTTCAACTTTATAAGATCTTTACGATTTTTTTGTTGAAAGATCTCCCTGTTCATAATGCAGTCGAGCAGCGACTCTGCAGCCATACTACCATCGTAATCCGCCTGCGGTTCTTCATTATCGGGCGAATAAGAATACATTTCCTGCGGCATTTCGAATTTGTTTACTTTGCACAGAACAGGCTGTATCCACTCATTCTGATAAATTGCCGCAACACCGCACGGCAGTTTTGCCAACTCAACAATTTGATCATCGTTCAAGTTTGCTGCTCCGCCCACAAGCTCACGATCGCTGCGATCCGGAAGGCGCATTATAATCTTGGTATTCGTATTTCGAATTACGGAAAGGTCAAGCAACCCCGGAGCTTGATCCGCAATGATGAAACCCTCTCCGTAAGTACGCATTTCCGCTATGGCGTTGGCAAGCATTTCAACGCTCTTACCCATCAGATTGGCACTTTCGGAAGAAATCTCGGTTGACGTACGTTTCAGCAGGTTATGGGCTTCTTCAAGAACCGTTATATGATTCAATTCCGAATTCATCCCCACTGCGCCTGCCATGCGATATTCCTGAAGCTTTAATACAAGCATTCCCATAATAAGCGACTTTGTTTCGGACGAACCAACCCTGCTCAAATCAATGATCACATTTCTGTCAAACAGATCCCTGTCTGAAATATCATCACAGGTAAAAATCATGCCGTTAATGCCGTTTGTAAGTGATTGCAATCTTGTCAGCAGTGAACCCTTATAAGCACCTTTGTTCTCTGCGTCATACTCGCTTGAATCAATAATCTCTCTGATATTTCTTGCAACATCCGCAAAAGACGGATACAGCATTTCTTTGTATCGATTTTGGGAGAGGGTAAGATTCCAACCGCAGTCCGCATACGACTTCTCAACGGCGCTTTTCAATACGGCGGGCATGGCTGCATACATCGGCCAGCAAACATTAAAAATCTCAACCAATCTGTCCAGATGTTCCAAAATATGTATGCCCTGAGGGAAACTGAACGGATTGATTCTCAGCAGCGGACTGACTGCCGGATTGGTTCCGTACACATACACATCATCCTGCGTTCCGAAAACATGCTTATACTCGCCTTTGGCAGGTTCAACAACCATGAACTTGACATTCTGATTCAAAGCTTCGTTAAGAAGCTGATAAACGGTGTTGCTCTTGCCGGAACCGGTACTGCCGGTAATAAAAGTATGCGATGCAAGAGAACTCTTCGCCAGTCGAACATCGGTTTTTTCAATATGATTCATATGAAAAATTTTACCGATGTCAAGCTCGGTTTTTACGGTTGGTGCCGAGTCGTAAGAAACGATGTTTCTGCCGAATTCGGCGCACTCAATAACCGGAAGCCCGGCAACGGACTTTCGGGGGAAGTTAAGGGAGTATGCCAATTCTTTGCCCGAAAGACCGGTTGTTGCGGTTACAATTGGCGGATATACATTGAAAGTCGGGTCCTTCTGCGCAATGCCGGGATTTAACCCAAACAAAGGGTGGCGCAGTTCACGAAGGTAATTGCAAATCTCCCGTGCGTCATCACTGGTTTCACCCATATCGCCGCGCCATAGGTTAATTGCGGACTGCGACATATAGGATTCTTCACCTTGCGTCAGCGCAATATAAGAATGTGCAACATTGTTTGCCGTATTTTCATCTTCACTGAGAACATAAGCCGCAAAGTCCCACATACCCAAAGCAGTGCTGAGTTCCAATCTCTTCATTTGAGACTCAAGGAGCTCAAGCGCATGTTTAATATTGTAATTCACAAAGCTCTGAGTGATGCCTTCACTCTTGCCTATCGTTGCGGTAACTGTTGAACTGCGGGCAAAATTAGCGCCGAAATTAGCACCGAAATTGACACTTCGGAACGCACCTGCGGTTCTTGACAACGAGTTGCTGACTGCCCGTCCGAGAGTTTTTGCAACAGCATGGCCGACGGACGAGTTCACCGCTTGGTTGGTCAAGGCGGAAATTGCCGTGCCTGCGGATTTTGCAATTGCCTTACCTGTGGATTCCGATATGCTCTTTGATACGGAGTCCGATATTCCCTGCGTCACCGCATCCGAAGCACTCGTTCCGATTTGGCTTGCTGTGCTGCTTTGCAATGTCTGATTGTAGCTCGCCTCTACGCCGAGTTTGGACAACCCAATGCCTGCAGAACCTCCGAGTGTTTCGGAGTCTCCGACGGTATCCGTTTGCGAGGAATTTGTTCCCTGAGTGTGGGTGCTGCTGCTTGTTTTGGCGGTGCCGGTTGTGTCCGTAACGGAACTTCCCGTTGAATCTGTCACGGATTCTCCGGTTGAGTCCGTAACTGTTTGCCCGGTCGTATCTGTGACACCGTCGTTTGTGGAATCGGTTTCCGTCCCGCCGGTTGAGTCCGTGACACCGTTTGTATTGGTGGTTGCTTGGTTCTGTCCGTTCTGAATGCCTGCGCTTGCACCGATATTTATGCCTACCGTAGCGGAAGAACCGGCAGAATTCTGTTCGGTGTATGTAAAATTCGTTGTCCACGATGCGTAGGGAGCAAGCCCCGAATACATTTCGGAAAGTTTGAGCTTTCTGTTGTTAACATCGTGAACAGGTGTTGCAAGCAAGATAATGATGTATTCTTTGGCACGCTTGTCCGGAACGATGCCGTCAAGCAATTTTTCTATTGTTTGACTGATAAACTTTTCTGACTTTTCCGCAGGCACGTTGGAAGCAATTGCAACGGAATACGGAATATCATTCCGAAGGCAGGGCAAAACCCCAATGCCAACCTTATCAGACCATTCTGAACCCGGAAAATTGCCGCGGATCGCATCTGCCAAACGAGCCTTGTAGTTTTCGGAGTCAATGTTGTTATCTGCATTCTGCGTGTTGGTAACAGCCAAATACACATGAGTTGATTCGTATGTTCGGTGAAAGACCAAAGAAATATTGCACTTATCGTTGGATAAAACTTGGTAAACATTTATAAGTTTCTCGATGCTGTTTTCGTTTTTGTCGGTCACCCACTTGGTTATATTAAAAAAACGAATGTTCCGCGCCGTATCAAAACTTGTACCGTATTCAAGCTCCCTCTCAATCGGAACATACAATTCCTTGAGCTGGGTAAGATACGATTTATAAATTTCAATGCTGTTTGCCGCAAGAAGCCGTTCTGTCAACTTCTCTGCGCTGCTGTCCGTCGGGTCCGGCATTTGAGAGAGATACGCATCTCTTTGCTGTTGAACCTTTTGCAGCTGTTCCGGGCTCAATGAAGACAGCCTTGAAATACCGTCGGCCACTTTGCCGCCGGCTCTGGAAAGTAAACCTTTCGCACTCATTATTCAATCCCGCTTTCTGTGAAAATAGTCTTAAGTTAACTTTGAACGAATCAACACTCTTTCCAGTCCATCATCCTTCGAATTTGCTCCGAGTACTCCCGAAGTTTCAGCTTTCTTGATTCAAGTTCCGCAATTCGTTCCGTTTCTTCTCTTATTATTTCGGCTTGATTATAAAGCTGCGGACTGAATTCAACAATATTCTCGATTACAGTATCGAGCAAATTGTTCATCCATTCGTCAAAGCTGTTTGCATGGCTGCTTTCAAATGAGTTATAGATTTGCTGGACCATCAACCGCAGCTCGCTGTTGAAACGTTTGGTCAGCTTGTCGATATTAATGCGGTTTGTGTCGCCGAAAAATTTGTAAACGAACGCCGCTTTCTCGAAAATCGATTCCGCATGATTCTCGAAAGCCAATGCCTGATACTGAATGATAATGCCTGCAAGCTCACTGCGCTCTTTCTCGTTCAGTGCTGAGGATTGCGTCACGATTTTTGCCATCGCATCTTTGAAGCAGGATGTTCTGTTTTCCCAATATGCGCGGGACTGCTCCTCAAGAAGCGTTTGCGCCTGTGTGACATAGGCTGTAAATAAATCCTTCACGGCATTCATAAGTTCATCGGAGGAAATGCGGTCAACTTCTTTACGGGTTTCACGCAATTCTGCTTCATTGTCACGAATAGCTTTCGCATCCTCGAAAACGCGCTTTCCGGCTTTTTTAATGGACGGAAAGACTCCTTCCTTAGGCATGTTTGAAAAATATTTAAGGAAGTTGGCCCCAAGGGATCTCCTGGAGTCACGCAACTTGTTTTTGCGTTCCTCCACATCTTTTGAATCTGCATTTATGCGAAGAAATTCTTCTTCCTTCTCCTTTAGTGTCGCCGCATCAACCGCAACATTGACTTCATCAACATACTGAGCCATGTGCCCCGCATAGTTTTTCAAAAACTCTGCTTTCATTTCCTGACTTTGCTGTTGAATTTCAGCGATTAAAGCTTGTTTTTCTTTTTCAAGATTTACATGAACGCGCTCGCGGTATTCTTCACGCTTTCTGGTTGCAGCGGCAATTTCTTCCGATGTGATTCGAATAACACGGTCTAAAAACAGCCGGGATTGCTGGCACTTATTGTAAGGCGAAAAAACGTCTGCAAATGAACTGACAGCCTGCTCAACACTGTACAACCCACTGTTTGCATACACCAGGTTTTTATTTTCGGCGCAGCGTTCATTATAGCGGCGTTTGATTTGCTCGGGCATAATGTTGTAACGATACAACTGTTTATAGAAGCGAGATGACGGATTGGAGTATTTGTTGTACTGATCCTCAAAAATCTCTGCATTGTGATCATCAATAAATCTCTGGTCGTTCTTTGCTCCCAAACCCATGATGGATGACACAAAATACAAACCGCCTGCATACATTTGTCTCGGTATTGCAAGACTCAGGATACGATCCTGATCATCTTCGTTAAAACCGTCCTTTTTGAGCGATGCAGCATCAGCCTTATTTACAACAATCATGGTAAAGCGATTATCAAGCTCCTTCATATTGTTAATTGCCTGATACAGTTTATCGTTATCGGTGCTGTCCAGAGTATTAAATTCCGAAACAAAAATCGGCAAGCCGTTCGACAAATCCTCCATCGCTTTTTTTAACACATGGTAATGATTCAGGTTTGATGCGGAGTTTGATCCGGGAGTGTCGAAAATCACAAACCTCTTCTTAATGTCCCAATTTCCGTCATCATCAAACGGAGCATCAATTTCGATCAGATCGGAAATTTCTTCTCCTGCTGTCCGGTTGGCATATGCATTTATAACACTTAGAACGCGATGCAGCTTTAACGGAATGCTCTCACGCTCAATTTCACTCAAAACGCTGTTCAAATGTTCTGCCAGCGGATTGTCGTGACTGTCAGTAAGGAATTTATAGCTCTCTGCAGAGAATCGGATTCGAACACTCCTGCCGTCAAATTCGAATTTTACCACTGCTCTGTCACTCTGATCCGATTGCGCAATTTTATAAATCTTAGCCGTGGTTGGTTCATCGCTGCTCGGCAGCAGTTCATATCCTACCAATGCGTTAATAAAAGTGGACTTTCCGGAGCTGTAATTGCCTATTACGCAAATCGGTATAACGTCATTGGATGCATCGGAGAATTTATCAAGTTCTCTCTGAATTTTGCTTTTGTCTGAAACGCTTTCGGAAACAAGGGGAGCGAGTTCTTTGAAAACATCAATAACGTCATGGAGGATATCACGGGCATTTTCAAGACATATCGGAGATCTGCTCAGTTTCGCTTTGTCCGAGTATTCATTGTCGCTGCAAACAGATTCAAGCTCATGATATTCGTCGTCGGTCCCCTCGAACACAATCTCAACCTTTTCAGAACCTGCATAATATGCGCCGATAATTGCATCAACAATTTGTTTGACCTTAAACGGGAAGAAACCAACCGCAAAGTCATTTTTTAGCAGAGGGCTGTTGGGGCATGTATTAACATCAATACTTATCCACTCATCCAAAGCCTCATCCCATGTCTTGAATTCCGTCTTTTTATGATACGGGTTGCTCTTAATCTTTATCTTCACCATTAATTCATCCTCCTCGCAGATAATGCATTAAAAACGCGAAATCCACATCAAATATTTCACATCTGTACATATTCTCGGTGTTTTGATTCACGTTACGAGTTTCACGGCACATCGAACAGCAGAAACATTAAGCTGAGCAGGAACTGCATTCACACCGATGCAATACACCGATGCAATACTTCCTTGTTTCCGATATTCGGCACAAAATTACCCTGTCGAAACCTCATAGCATGAGATTTAAAAAACTTTTCAGTCCGCAGGCTCGCATTCGCGGCCGAATCAACCACATCAATTGATTTGCCGCATAAAGAATACTCCTTCGCGATCGCAAAACATTTTGTGCTCTTTTTCGGCAGAAACTGTCTTTGTTCGATATTGTTATTATAACATATTCATAAATAGAATGGTAGACCGATTAACCATATTTTCATTGTTTTTTCAAACGAGCTGACCGGCAAAAACAATCGTGCGTATGGTTTCAATGCAGGTGATCCGCTTCGAATGCAGACAGAAGCGGTTTCCCAAAAAACCGTTATGAAAATACAACAAACAAACATGTTTAAGCGCAACCATTGAAACAACACAATATATTAAAACGCTTTAACTAATGTGTTGACAAATGCGGCATTGTTGTGTATCATATAGGTCAAGGTTTGATACAAAGCATCAAACTCGAGCGTGAATTGTGCTTTTGACCTTACTAAGAATCATGTGGATTAGATTGGCTTTAATGCAATCACTTGCCCATATGCAAACATCATTGCGCGGCTGCATATATAATTTTGTGGATCGTATGTGTTTTGTTTCACAACAGAGATGATTAACTGCTTACAATTGATTGGAGGAATACTGTTTCCGTTTGAAAGGGTTGCGTCATATAAAAGGCTATTACCCAGCGAAAACAGATGATGCTTTTTAATGTCGACACAATAAGAAAATTATAGCGCAAACCAAGAAGACCGCTTGCGTACTAAACGGTAACGCAATGATCATAAATTACGGATGAACGCATTGATTAACGCTTGAAAAATAAATAAGTAAGTAATTGATTAATCCATTTGTACAGGATTGCAAAAACAAAATTCAATTTGTGATTTGGAATTTAAATTGCCGTTTGGTACGGCGGGCCATATAAACCAAACTTTATGCAGTTAGTAATATAAGAAACTCACTTAGCTGTGTAACAGGAAATCCAATATCAAAAAACGGAGGCAAAAGACTATGACAGACTATGCGATCAGTTATGCTAACCTGAATGCTATCGAAAACGGTTTGAGGGCAATCAGCGATGATCTTGGCACACTGAACGACAACCTTGGAGTTATCGATCGCAGCGTTGACAATGTAAACAGCAATGTTCAGATTGTTTACAGTCAAGTAGATGCGTTGGCACGCGACTTCAATGATTTTGTGAAGCTCCAGAAGCAGGAGAATGCCTTAATGAAAGCGCAGCAGAGGATCATTCAAATCAGACAAGAACTGGAAAAAAAGTTCGGACACTATGATGATGTCAGAAGACATGCAACCGGTATTCTTCAGGCGGATGACCTTGGGATTGTAAAAAAGGAGACTATCAGCAATGCCACAGAGGAATTAATGATTTCCACGCCCGGATACTGGCTCGCACCTTGTTTGGTTGCGCTTGCCGCATGGATTAACGACCAACAGGAGCTAGCTGAGCGTGCTCTTAAAGAAGGCCTTAAGAGAAACGATGAAAAAACATCACTATTCTTTGCTCTTATTTGTCGCCGAGCGGATCGAAAAAGCGCATCACTCAAGTGGACACAACGCTATCTTGCAAATCAGGATGAGGAGAATTTGGATAGAGAAACCGTTATTATTCTTGACGCGTTTGCGAGTGGACTTTTGGGTGCAGACTCCGAAGGCGTTATTTCGAAGCAAATGAACGAATGGCTCGATCATCTTGCAGATAAACTCGGTTTCGTTGAGCAGCAAACCAAGCAGTGGTCTGATGCAATAATGCTTAAAAGGAAATCTCTCGGTTCTGATGGATACACTTATCTCCGCAAATACAGCAAAACTTGGCCTGTGCTGCAGGATATCATGGAAGGCGCTGCTCTTCATGCTGAAATTCTTAATTATTTTATGACGATTTTCGATCAAGAAGCGTCTACAGACACTTTAAAAGCTCAACTCGACGAAATATTGAGTAACCTTGTTACTGAGTTTGACGATGCGGAAATTCCTTTGAGAAAACAAGAAAGATTCAATCAGTTCATCATCGATTTTGACGGAGATGAGGATCGAGCACGTCAAAATATGGTTATCGAACAGACAGCATTTGAAGAACATAAGGACTTTACTCAACTGCTTACAGATGCGGCAATGAAGCCTGAGAGTTCTCATGCGAGCGTTTCCACTCAGAAGTTTGCCATTGCTCTTTCCAAAGAATGGATAAGCAATGCATATAATGATGTCGTTGCTCAAAATCGGATGAAAATTCCGAACGAAATTGAAATTAATATGGATACTTTCAACGGGGTAACAACCGACGGCCAAAATGAAACGGAACTGATTGATGAATTCAGCGAATTGGTAGATAGAGAAAAAGCTGATGCCATTGCACAAGTTGCGTTAACCGGTTTTGAAAAGTTCTGCCTTTGCGGTGGAGTGGCAATAGGTGTTGTTGGATTGATTATGTTGATTGACAGCAGCATCTTTTTGGGGCTGATTGCCGTAGTTGCCGGCATTGGACTGCTCATCAATTATTTTTCAAAAAAGAAGGGAGTTAATAAAAACCGTCTGTTAATTGATCAAAAATACGAAGAGAAACGCACGAAAGGTTCTCAGATCATCAGAGCTGTGTTGGCTGAAGTTGTTGACTTCAGAGCAGAGTTTGATGAGAAGGACAGGGAAAGTGAAAAGGTCGTTGACTTTCTTGAACAGATTGCACCTGAACAGTATGTAAGAAAACTTGCGGATTCGAACCGCAGGATTAAGCTTAAGTAAAGGAGGATAGGATGGTGAATACTAACAGCCAAGTTGGTTCCATAAACTCTGTTGCTTCAGGAACCTATATTTCTTGTCCGAAATGCGGATCCAATAATAAGACTGACAATAAATTCTGCATCGTTTGCGGTGCGGAGATTATTAATCGTAAGGAAACAGAAACCAGCGCTCCGGCGTTCGGGTCTGTTGAGAATGCTGTTACAGACAAAACGCGGAAGTATGTGGAGCCAAACAATGCGTTTGCGCAGGGACTGCCGGAATGGAGCCTCGAACCTCCGCAAGTTGCCATCAGGAGGCGTTGATTGATGATATCTGCGGCAATTACGCCACCGAAAACATATTCAGAGTGGGTTGATGTCTTGAATAAACTGAAGACCATGGAAGATGATGAAGCAGTTTTGTCTGCGATGCAGAGGGGAACAGTAGAATGGCAAATAGGGGTTGCTGAACGTTTTTCAAAAAACTAATTGATGTAATCAATTATCGAATGAATGCGGCCTCAGACAAGTTTCAAAAAGAAATAAAACGTTCCAACGGACAAGAACGAGTTATTGTGCAAGCTCTTCTTGCTTTCCGAAAAGAGCTGCGTTTCTTATCCGAAGCAATCAGTCTTCACGCAATTCCGGAAAAGGACAGACAGCACTACTGTCAGTTGATAATTGACCATGCTAACAATGTGCAGCGCTCCTTGGAAGAATCCGCCCGGAAAGATCGCAGCGGAAAACTTGCAAGTATTTTAAAAAACAACAGAGTTAATGCATTTTGAAAGGAGTTATTGAAATGAGTGATGCTTTAAAGAGTAAGGAGCTTTTGAGGAGATATTCAATTGCACGTATCCCGTTTGTAGCGATCAACACAATTGAAAGGGGGAGAGCTTTAAGCATTCTTAAAGAGATTTCTGACGATTTAAATCTCCCTTTCTATGTACACACGCTGTCACGCGGGCTTTATGATTTGGTCACGGATAAATCGATTAATTCGGATAAATCCGTGTATGGAGCAATTGACTTTATGAGCGAACAAATGAAACGCAAACAAAACATGACGCTCATTCTTACAGTACCCCCGGATATCAGCAATGATACACCTGATTCCCAGCAGGTTTCAGATTTGGTTACATTGGCTGCTGAATCAGGCGGCGTTGTAATCGTTCTCACCAATAACCCAGTATGGAATCAACTTCAAAGAATGGGTATGGTTGTTAAAATAGACTTACCCAATGAAGAAGAGATGTATTCAATAATCAAGAAATATATCGATGATTATCGCTCTGAGATTCCCATAGAGTGGGATGAGAGTGACATTCGCGAAGCAGCATCTGCATTGGCAGGGGTAACTCGCATCGAGGCTGAAAATGTAATTGCGTCTTTGATTGCGAATAGGGCTATAAGGAAATCAGATATGGCTGAAATCAGATACGTGAAAAACCGATTGTTTTCGGACATAACAGGGCTTGAGAAGATTGATGTAGATGAAGGCGTTAATGATGTGGGAGGACTGATGGGGCTCAGAAGATGGTTAAATGAGAAAAAGGAACTTCTTACCCCTGAAAAACGCGCTGAGCTCAGAGCAATAGGTTTACGTCCCCCGAGAGGCATCTTGTTGGTGGGTGTTCCCGGCTGTGGTAAATCCCTTTCTGCAAAATCTATTTCAGCTAACTGGAAATTGCCGCTGTATCGGTTGGATTTCGCTACTGTTCAAGGTAAATTTGTTGGACAATCAGAACAACAATTAAAAGATGCATTAGCCACTGCAGAGAACATGTCACCTTGCATTCTCTGGATTGACGAGATTGAAAAGGGCTTAGCGGGTGCAGGAGGTTCAAATGACGGCGGTGTGTCTACTCGCATGGTCGGACAGTTTTTATTCTGGCTGCAGGAATGCAAAAAACAAGTGTTTGTTGTTGCAACCGCAAACGATGTTTCAATGCTCCCCTCCGAGCTTTTGCGCAGAGGGAGATTTGATGAGTTGTTCTTCATTGATTTGCCAACAGCAGATGAACGTCGCGATATTCTCTCACTGTATATGAGTAAATATTTGAAACTTGCCTTTACGGGTTCGTTTGCAGATAAAATAGTTAGACTCACCGAAGGGTTTACAGGCGCTGATCTGGAGTCTACCGTAAGAGAATTAACTTATCGTTCAAAGGCAAACGGTAGTTTTATTCTTAGTGAAGAAAACATGGTTACAGCATTTAACAATGTTATTCCGTTGTCACAAACAAGTCCGGAAAGGATTGAAGCCATACGAGACTGGGGAAGAGAGCGGGCTGTTCCCGCTTCCGGAAAGCCGATCGGTGAAGAAGGACTTTTGCGGAAAAACAATGGACCTAAGATGCGTAAAGTGTTGGTTTGAGCATTAATACCATGCAGACACGAAGTCAGTTGAGTCAATGCAGTATTCGTGTCCGCAACAATCTGTTGATAATAAGGATTGCTTTTAAACAGTATAGAGTTCTTGCAATTTCTTATGTGCATGGCTCATTCCGAAACAACGGAATGTTTTGATGGAGTTGCTTAATGGCTCGCTTGAAAAACTGCATATAAAATTGCGTATAAGTAACTCGTGATTTACAATATATTCTAAAATGAAATAATAACATGTATTTAATCTAAGAGGCATGTATGTATTCAATAATTGCTCTACTGTTTTTAATTGGATTTTCGATGGTTGCTGCCGGCTTTATAGGGAGAATCTATACGAATGAGATTAAAGACGTCAGCAACAATGTTGCAGCCGCAATCATTTTGCTTTTCGTTTTCACTCTCCTGGTATTAAGCGTGAGCTCTGCTTCTGAACTTGCAGCCTTCTTTGAAGGAATATGTGGAGAAATACCTTTCTGCGGTTTAATAACTGATTACGGCTCCCTGAAAAATGCTTTCTCGGAAAGCCCATCGTCCGCTGCAATTGCATTTATGGATACAGTAATTCTTTCAGCGTTGATTGAAATCATTACGAAAATACTGCCGTATAGAGCGCGTCAAACTGCAGAAAGCGGGCTCAAGATAAGGACATTCATGGTAAAAATCCTTATCGGAATGGTTGTTGCTCTTGCCGCATTATTGCTGCTCAATTATGTTATTAAGAAAACGGATACGTATAACTGGATTGTTGCTGTTGTCGGCAGTATCATCGCATTGCTCTCAATGGGAACGATACCATTCTTAGTTATATCTCAGCTTAATGCAAACCGTGTTGCGCGAGTTGGACTTGTCGGAGCATTGCTGCTGTTTTCGAAAAGCAGCGTTGCCGGTATCCTGAGGGCATCCTTTCTGAAGGCAATTATTTATGTCTTTGGCATTTGGGTTTTAGAAAATAACTTTGAAAGCATTTCGAACAGCCTATCCAACTTATCAATGATATTGGCTGCGTTTGCGCCTGCTTGCGTCATAATTATCGGTTTAATTCTTATTCTTAAGAGTGCAAAAATATAAACATATAAGCGGAATAAACAAAAAGAAAATGAGGAGGTAACAAAATGCCAAAGCCATTACTGACACGACCTGAAACCCGGAATCTGACGGGAACAACATTGAGTACTGCTCCGATTCAGCAGCAAAAGTTGCAAACTCAGCAGATGAATAAAATGGAATTGGATAGATATCTGCGCAAAAAGCGTTCTAAAGATTATATACAGACAATGTGCGAGTTAGATATCGGTGGCCATGTACAAAATCAACAAAAAGTTAAAAGAATTATTGACGCCATTCATAATGAATTTCCTGAAGTGGAAATCAACGTAATTATGCTTGGTATTGTATCAATTTGTTACCTTGGCAAACCATATGAAGTTCATACCCTCGATGTTACCGGACAAATAATTGAACACTATCCGGGCGGGAAAGCCCTTCCGGGCGGATTGGAAAAGGCTCGGTCCTTAGCCTTGCGCGGCGGATATGCGTTCATTGAAGTATATGTTGATTGCTGCAGGGCAATCGGACGCAACGGTTCGGTTGCTGTAATTCCTTGTTAACTTAAGCTAAGTTAACAAGGAAAGCTTTGCTGGAAGTTTCTTCACGTGAATTGACCGGCAAAAACAATCGTGCGTATGGTTTCAATGCAGGTGATCCGCTTCGAAT
>ERZ773136.2656-NODE-2656-length-14537-cov-3.178290_pt1 | contig 14537 bp, 14 predicted proteins | sample MGYA00580855_ERZ773136 | MGnify/ENA primary metagenome ERZ773136 (study PRJEB29015, sample SAMEA2737860) | human gut metagenome | biome: human gut; feature: human-associated habitat; material: faeces | place: China | collected 2012 ... | reverse complement strand
TTTATTAATTCTTATCAAGGGCGAGTCGATATAACATACAAAAAAGCAACATGTAGACAAGATGGACTTATTCAGCTTCATGTAAGATGTAAACTACTACAGGATCTACCTAATACTTTGCAATCATTATTGTCGATTGATAGTTCTGATTATTATGTTTCTTATACAGCTTGTACAATCTGCATAGGGCAAACGCCATCACTAGGATTTTTGAATTATGGTGTAACTAATAATAGAGTTACTATTGACATGGCTGATAATAAAGAACATAAAAAAGGCGAAAATATAATAATTAATGCAACGTATTTTGTGAAAATTTAAGAATTGTAATACACTCTCATCTTAATATAAGCACCATCCTTGAAATCTTTATCTGTAGTAGTGAATTGTATTAGACCTGAATTGCTATTATCAGGAATATAATAATTAATATTTTGAGAGGTTGACAATCCATTCCAGTCAAGCATCACAGCATAGCGAATATTTTTAAGTTTTGTTGTAAAATCTCCATAAAACATGCCTGTGCTGCTTATCCTCCATTGTATATCATTTTTTAAATCTATAGTGAATACTTTATTACTGTTATAGCTTGATAATCATTAGTTAGTTGTTTTCCATTTATACCACTCGTTTCTATCAGTAGCTTTAGAACGATAATATATATGTTCATCGTTTCCTGGGAGCATTATTTGCGCACATCTATTAACACCAGCCCAAAAGACTAAAAGATAACAATTTGTAACGAGAGAAGTTGGTCTATTATCACAGTTCACTGAACCCGAAAGATAATATATCCCAGATTCTGTTACGGTATTTAAATCTATGTTTGGGTCTAATGTTTCTGATTCTTTAACTAAGTAAGAAAAATCAAAATTACTGTTTAGGAGACATAGAGGAAAATAATTAAGAATATTCATAAAAATCAAATAAGAAAATCTTAGGTATAATCGTAATCGTATGTGCGGTTATGCCTATTAATCATATATTTGCACTGGTATTTACCAAGTGCTTTTTATTACAATAATTCGTTCGAAAGAGCTTATTATAAATATTTATCCAAGGAGGACAAAGCCATGCTAGAAATGCAGAAAAAAGTAACATTATCAGGAACAATTAGGACAGAAGGAACAGAGAGTACACAGGTTATGTATCTTAATGCTTCTTTGTCAGAGGAAGGAGGTATAAACATCACTAAGAATATCAAGGATTCAACAATTTACTACGCAAACAAAGAAACGTATGATAAAGAAATTGCAGAATTCGATAATAAGTTCGATGAACTTGTTAGAACAGCTAACGAACAGAAGACGGAAGAAACAGATACAGCAGAAACTTTAAAGACAGAGAAAGCGGAGGATAAGTAATATGGACAGAATAAAGGCAATTGTAGTAGTTATATGGAGTATTATTATAAGTGCACTAGGAATACTAGCTATTCCAGTGTTGTTACTTGTATCTTGTAATCTTATTGATTACATAACCGGACTTATGGCATCCAGGTACAGAAATCAGAAGATGGACAGCTACAAGGGCATAAGAGGTATAACTAAGAAAATATGTATGTGGTTATTAGTAGGAGTTGGCGTTATTGTAGACCAGCTCCTTTCTTATTCTGCGGATGTAGCAGGAATATCATTACCATTTACATTCTTAGTGGCTTGTATAGTAGCAATCTGGTTAATATGCAATGAAATAATAAGCATATTAGAAAATATAAATGATATAGGTGTGACACTTCCACCATTCTTACAGCCTATAGTAAGTAACCTTAAGAGCCAGGTGGAACAGAAAGCATCTTTTGATAATGTTAATAAGAATAAAGAAAGTGAGGATAAGAATTATGAGTCTTAAATGTGTTGACGTATCAAGCTGGAATGGAGAAATCGATTGGAATAGGGTAAGAGAGACGGGGGTTAAACATGCTGTTCTGAAAGTAATAAGAAGGGACTTTGAACCTGATAATCAGTTTGAAAACAACTGGAAGGGCTGCCAGCTTGCAGGAGTGCATATATGCGGAGTATATAATTATGTATACACATCTACTGTTGAAATGGCAATTGCTGCAGCTAATAGAGTACTTGAAGTACTTGCTGGACGTAAGGTAACTGTATGGATGGACATTGAAGATACCTGTATGCAGAATCTGGGAGCAGAACTTATTGATATCATTAAAGCATATAAGCATGTGATAGAGGAAGCTGGGTATGAGTTCGGCATCTATACAGGATTAGCCTGGTATGGAAGTTATATAGCACCTTACGCAGATAAGGAAATATTAGATTGCAGCTTTTGGATAGCAAGGTACTGGCTTGGATATGAGCAGATGCAGCTTGATGATGAACCTAACCAGGATAAGAGACCGGACATCGTTACGAACCTTGCTGGATGGCAGTATACAAGTTCTGGTATTGTTGACGGTATTAATGGAGTAGTTGATTTATCAGAATTCTATCTTCATGCTGAGAATGAACAAGACAATGACAGGGAAGAAACTAATGAATCTGAATTAGAAGAAGATACAGATCATGATAAAGCTGTGCATGTAACATATGCAGCGTATACAGACCGCTGGTGGCCGGAAGTTACAGACAGAGAAGACTGGGCTGGCAAATGTGATAATGTAGGAATCAGAGGTCTTGCTATAAGAGTAAGTCGTGGCTCTGTTAAATACAGAGTACATTTAAAAAATGGAGATTGGCTGCCATATGTTGAAGGTTATGATTTAGGCGATGAAAAGTATGGATATGCCGGAAATCTTAAGGATGAAATAGATGCTGTTGAGATAATCTATTACACACCGGAAGAAGAGGCAGAAGCACGGCAGTGGAAATATATGCACTATATGGTGTCTATATTTAATAATCGTAATTTTTACCCAGAGCAGATAGACGATTCAATGGATAACAATATGGATGGATATGCAGGCGACAAAAAGAATGTTATTGATAAGATTCAGATGTGGGTGGAATAATGAAAGACGAACTTATAGAACAGTGTATAAGATACTGGATTGCGCATATAATAACGCTGTGATAATATACACATATTAATAAGAAGAAAAGCAGTATATCTTATTGAAGTATGGTCCACCATACTGCGAGATGATCATTGCTGCCAAGGCAGGATTCGTTTGCTTTATTTTAATGGGATATTCAAGTCTTTTTTCATAATTCCACATATCAACATACCTCCATTTCCCAAGGCATCGGTGTTGAAACCCACATCCAGTAGTTATCGTTAGACATGTGAAGTTTATCAAGAGGTCCATAATAATCTGCATATTTTGTCATATAATTGCAATATTTATCCCTGATCTGGGCATAATATTCTATAGCTTCCATATCATTAGGATGTGTATCAAGGTAAAGATTAGTTTCAGTTAATATAAAACCAAGCTCATATATATTCTTCATTAGTGCATGCTTGTCGGCAACGATATTACAGGAATTATTCCTTTGCGATAAAGGCATAGATGGAATATTTGTACATGAAGAGCGTCGCTGCATATCCATAGGTGTATTACAATTAACATTCATTGACTGGTTGTTCATATTGTTTATATTATTCATGTTATTCACAGTATTCATATTGTTCATGTTACTCATAGTATTCATGTTGTTCATATTACTCATATTATTTACATTATTCATGTTCTGACACCTCCAAAAGGTTTGTTAAGAACAGGAAATAAAGTACCATATTTTAAAGCTCTGCATGGGTCATACAATTCTCCCCATTTCTGCCATGGTACATAGCACATTGCAAGAGAAAATGTATTCTGCATTTTCATAAACATACTCCAGTTATAAAGAATTCATTACATTATATGTAATATATTTTTAGATGACACAGATATCATATCAGGTTATAAAAACAAATGGATAGTGTCAAATGACATATGAAAAATAAAAAGATACTTTTTGATTATTACATGAGTGTAGTGTGTATGTATGCTGTATATAAAGTTGTATATAAACCTGTATATTACAAGTTGTATATAAACCTTTATATTACAAGCTGTATATAAAGTTAAAAATTAGGTGGAAGTCAGGACAACTATGTGATATGATTAATTGAAATTTTACTATAGCGAGGATTAATTATGTGGGAGAAAATTAAAGCATTTTTAAAGAAAAAAGATGTTGAAGTATCGGTTAAAAGATATGGAATAGATGCACTTGGGGCAATGGCTCAGGGATTGTTTTGTTCGTTATTAATAGGAACTATACTAAATACTCTGGGAACACAGCTTCATATAGGATTTCTTACTAATACAGTTGCAACAATAAGTGGTGTTAATTATACAGTTGGAGGTCTTGCATCAGCCATGAGCGGACCGGCTATGGCGGTGGCTATAGGGTATGCACTGAAATGTCCGCCACTTGTTCTTTTTTCGCTTATAACAGTTGGTTTTGCATCTAATGCATTAGGTGGTGCAGGTGGTCCATTGGCGGTATATTTTGTAGCTATTATTGCAGCAGAAGCAGGAAAATTAGTATCGAAGGAAACAAAGATAGATATACTTGTAACACCATTAATAACGATAGGCGTTGGAACAGGGGTGGCAGCATTGATAGCTCCACCGCTTGGAAAAGCGGCTATGAAAATAGGTGAGGTTATAATGCTTGCAACTAATCTTCAGCCTTTTCTTATGGGAATAGTGGTATCAGTTCTTGTCGGAGCAGCACTTACATTACCGATATCTTCGGCAGCTATATGTGCAGCATTTGGACTTACAGGACTTGCAGGAGGAGCAGCTGTAGCAGGTTGTTGTGCCCAGATGATTGGCTTTGCGGTTATGTCTTTTAAGGAAAACGGATGGGGTGGACTTGTTTCACAGGGAATAGGTACATCAATGCTTCAGATGGGAAACATAATAAAGAATCCAAGGATATGGATTGCACCGATAGTAACATCAGCAATAACAGGACCTGTTGCAACATGTCTTTTCAAACTGCAGATGAATGGAACAGCAGTATCATCAGGTATGGGGACATGTGGTTTTGTAGGCCAGATAGGTGTATATTCAGGCTGGGTAAATGATGTTGCAGCAGGAACTAAGAGTGCAATAACCATGATGGACTGGGCAGGATTAATACTTATATCTTTTATTTTGCCTGCAGTTATATGTCCACTTATAAATTGGCTGTTAAAAAAAGCAGGCTGGGTTAAAGATGGAGATATGAAACTCCAGTAAGCAGAAAAGAGTAAAATAAAATGTGCAGTGGTGAATATGATAACATATGGAATAAAGATTATATATCAGTGATAAAGTCAAAAAGACGTTCAATAGGTATTGAAGTCCACATGGATGGAAGAGTCATATTAAGAGCTCCGTATACATTAAGTAAAAAACAGCTTGAAGAATTCGTGGATAAACATAAGCTGTGGATTGAAGAAAAGCGACGTTATCTTGGAAGTAAAGCCAAAGCAGGAATATCAACCAATGCAAAGAAAAAAGATGAACTTACTAAAGATGAGATTAAGTGCATTAAAGAAGCATTTGAAAAACGTGTTATATATTACAGCCGTATTATGGGAGTGACAGTTAAAAATATAACTATTAAAAACCAGAAAACAAGGTGGGGCAGCTGCAGTTCAAAGGGTAATCTGAACTTTAATTATCAGCTGTATTATATGCCACAGGAGCTTATGGATTATGTTGTGGTGCATGAGCTTGCACACAGAAAATATATGAATCATTCAAAGGAATTCTGGGCAGAGGTGAAAAAGTACTGCCCAGAATATAAAGAAAGAAAAAATGTCCTTAAAAAATACATATTAGAAACATAGAGGCATATTGCAGACACATATTAGTAAGTGAATGTTACGGTATATAAGGTGTAATTATTTCTAGGTACATTTTTGTAAGTATATGATAAAGCTTCACCGGTTTTTGACACAGCTGTTTTTAAATCAGTTGTGAATGTGCAGGCGAATTCAAGATGAGTCTGTTTGTTTTTAACCGCATTACGGATAAGACGGTTTAACTGTGAAGTGTTGCTTATCATGGTTACTCCTGCATATTTTACATAAGAATATTTCGTTCCGCAATTCTCATATTCACTGTATTTGTCATGGTTCCATGTATGGTCAATAGACATGTCTTTAGCTGTAATATTAAAGTAAGAATGATCTGTGTATTCAAAAGAAGAACCTATAGGATCATCCCATGTTACGTCTACATGATACCATTGGTCATCCAGTTTAACAGTATTCCATATATGCTGCTCATCACCAGCTTCACCGGACACTGTTCCATTTTCTATTCCAAGCATATCCATAAATGTTTTAAAGCATTCAGTATAGCCGCTACATACAGCGATTCCGTTAATAAGTGCACTGTATGCATTGTAAGAGGAATCACCTGTATCAACATAAGAAATGTGTTTGACAAGATAATCATGTACTGCAAGTTCATTTTCTATATCCGAATTAGCAGGAGATGTAATCTCGTTTAATATCTGTATGTATTTAGTATATAATGTAAGCTGGCGTTCATTTAGTGCATCTGTTGAACCGGTTTTATATGCATTGATTATAGAAAAACTATCCCAGCATTCATATGTAATGCGTACATTAAAACCGTTTTTAACACGTTTATATTCACATTTTAACTGTTCTATGCCATCTATGGCAGCAAGCCATGAATTAGCATCTATAAGAGATTCGTCTTCAATGAATAATTCGCATACGGTCTGATTATTTATTAAGCATTGATTGATGTAATCAATTATTTCGCTGGTTGATGAGGCAGATTTATCATATGCAGTATTGGATATGGAGGTACTTGACTCATCCTGCCACTCTGATAAAAGCGGAATATTACACCCGGTAAACAAAAGGCTTATAATAATTGAAATAACGGCAAAAGACGTTTTTTTAAAATTTATATTTCTAAAATTGATTTTTTTAAAATACATTGTCATTAATCTTTCTATAAATAATTATGTTATAAATTGAATATTGTGTGTTGTTTGGTTATAATCTGTTATGGTAAAAAAGTCTTTTTCTGCAAGTAGAAACGACTTTTTATGCTTATATCGGGGCGGGTCCCAAGGGTTTCCCCCCCCTATGAGCAAGCTCATGTGGGTTTAGACCTTTTGACCCTAGTATCATGTATATAAAAGAATATACATAACAATTCTAATACGTAATCTGCAAAAATAAAAGTATTTATAATAGAACATGGAAGAAATATTAAAAAATGTTTAAGAAACATTGTAAGAATCAAAATACATATATTTAAGAATAGTTAAGAAAAGAGGAACAATATGAACGATTATGTAATAAATACACCGTCAGATTTTAATCTTAAAGAAACGCTGGAATGTGGGCAATGCTTTCATTTTAACATGCTTGATGAGAATGAATATGTGTTGACAGCATATGGACAGCTTTTACATATAAGACAGGATGATAGTAAGCTGGTGTTTTACGATACAGATGAGAAGATGTATGATACATTATGGAGAAAATATTTTGATATAGACAGGGATTATGGAAAAATAAAAGAAGAACTGCTTGCAAAGGATGATAAGTTAAAAGAAGCAATATGTGCAATGTCAGGAGTAAGAATACTTAACCAGGAATTTTTTGAAACACTTATATCATTTATAATCTCACAGAATAAGCAGATACCACATATTAAAAAGATAGTAGCAGATATTTCAGAAAAGTATGGTACTTATAAAGGAGATATAAAAGGAATTCCAATGTATACATTTCCAGATGTTAATCAGCTAAGACAAGCAACTATTGAAGACCTGAAGGATTTAAAAACAGGCTTCCGTGCTCCATACATATATGATGCAGTCAGCCATGTTTATGATGGAAACGTTAATTATAATGAACTTATAAAGTCAGATTCGGCAGCAGCTATAGAAAAAATGTGTGAAATAAAAGGTGTAGGTAATAAAGTTGCAAGCTGCGTAAGTCTTTTTGCACTTGGAAAAAGAGATAGTTTTCCTATAGATGTATGGATAAAAAGGATAATGGAATATCTTTATTTTGATAAGAAGGACACATCTAAGGAGGTTATAGCGGATTTTGCAAAAAATAGGTTTGGAGAACTTGGGGGATACGCACAGCAGTATCTTTTCTATTATGGGAAAACTATAAAAATGGGAGTTGCAGAGTCAAAAAAACATAAAAAATAAAAAAAGTATAATCAAAATGTAAAAACATTAATATATTTGAATTAGTTGTTGACAAATTATTGGCTGGGTGATATCTTATCGTTATCGGGATTAGCACTCAAAAGAAATGAGTGCTAACAGACATGATTATAGCAATGATAAAGATAGCTGCCACACATATGTCAGACAGCGGAAAGGTGGATTATATTATGAAGTTAGTACCATTAGGAGACAGAGTTGTATTAAAGCATTAGTTGCAGAAGAAACTACAAAGTCAGGCATTGTATTACCAGGACAGGCAAAGGAAAAGCCATCACAGGCGGAAGTAGTTGCAGTAGGACCTGGTGGAGTTGTTGATGGCAAGGAAGTTACAATGCAGGTTAAGCCTGGAGATAAGGTAATATATTCTAAGTATGCAGGAACAGAAGTTAAGCTTGATGAAGAAGAATATATTGTAGTTAAGCAGAATGATATTCTTGCAGTAATTGAGGATTAATTATAAATATTCATTATATTGTTGATTATATTATTGATTTTATTTGGAGGTAATAACAATGGCAAAGGAAATTAAGTACGGAATCGAAGCAAGAAAAGCTCTTGAAGAGGGCGTTAATAAGTTAGCTAATACAGTAAGAGTTACAATCGGACCAAAGGGACGTAACGTAGTTCTTGATAAGTCATATGGCGCACCACTTATCACTAATGATGGTGTTACAATAGCTAAGGATATTGAGCTTGAAGATGCATTTGAGAATCAGGGTGCACAGCTTGTAAAGGAAGTTGCTACTAAGACTAACGATGTAGCAGGTGATGGTACAACAACAGCTACTGTTCTTGCACAGGCTATGGTAAATGCAGGTATGAAGAACTTAGCTGCAGGTGCTAATCCAATTATCTTAAGAAAAGGTATGAAGAAGGCAACTGATTGTGCAGTAGAAGCTATAGCACAGATGAGCGAAAAGGTTACAGGCAAGGATCAGATTGCAAAGGTTGCATCTATCTCAGCAGGTGACGAAGAAGTAGGCCAGATGGTAGCAGATGCTATGGAAAAGGTTTCTAATGATGGCGTAATCACAATCGAAGAATCTAAGACAATGAAGACAGAACTTGACCTTGTAGAAGGTATGCAGTTCGACAGAGGTTATATATCAGCATATATGGCAACAGATATGGATAAGATGGAAGCTAACCTTGATAACCCATACATCCTTATCACAGATAAGAAGATATCTAATATTCAGGAAATCTTACCAGTTCTTGAGCAGATTGTACAGAATGGTGCTAAGCTTCTTATTATCGCTGAGGATGTTGAAGGTGAGGCACTTACAACACTTATCGTTAACAAGTTAAGAGGTACATTCAATGTAGTAGCTGTCAAGGCTCCTGGATATGGTGACAGACGTAAGGAAATGCTTAAGGATATCGCTATTCTTACAGGTGGTCAGGTTATCTCAGAAGAACTTGGTCTTGAGCTTAAGGATACAACACTTGATATGCTTGGTAGAGCTAAGTCAGTTAAGGTTCAGAAGGAAAATACAGTTATCGTTGATGGCGAAGGTGCTAAGGAAGATATCGAAGCAAGAGTTGCACAGATTCGTGCACAGCTTGAAGAAACAACATCTGATTTCGATAAGGAAAAGTTACAGGAAAGACTTGCAAAGCTTGCAGGTGGCGTAGCTGTTATCAGAGTTGGTGCTGCAACAGAAACTGAAATGAAGGAAGCTAAGCTTCGTATGGAAGATGCTCTTAATGCAACAAGAGCAGCAGTAGAAGAAGGTGTTATCTCAGGTGGTGGTTCAGCTTATATCCACGCATCTAAGAAGGTTGCAGAGCTTGCTGCTACACTTAGCGGAGATGAAAAGACAGGTGCAGAGATTATCCTTAAGGCTCTTGAAGCTCCATTATTCCACATTGCTAACAATGCTGGTCTTGAGGGTGCAGTTATCATCAACAAGGTAAGAGAATCAGAAGTCGGAACAGGTTATGATGCACTTAACGATAAGTACGTTAATATGGTTGATGCAGGTATCCTTGATCCAGCTAAGGTTACAAGAAGCGCATTACAGAATGCTACAAGTGTTGCATCTACACTGCTTACAACAGAAGCAGTTGTTACAACTATTAAGGAAGATGCACCAGCTATGCCAGCAGGAGCTGCCGGTATGGGCGGAATGATGTAATAAGTAATAATTTGCTATACATCAGTAAGTTGATAAAATAAATTTAACACTTACATCATATTAAAAAAGTCCCTTTGTTTATGTTTTATATTCATAAACAAGGGGGCTTTTTGTTGTGTAATGTATAAGGAAACATGTTATGCTATCAAGGCTATTAAGTGAATTGCAGCAGATTGAGCAGATTCATATATGTCAGGAGAGCTTGGTTTATGCTTATTAATAGATAGTTGTTTCTATTTAAAAAAGTTAAGGGGTATGTTATAATACTTTCATATTGGGTTTTAGTTGTCACGCAGGAGGAATGGTAATGGCTGATATTGATGAGCTTAAAAAGAAACTTGAAGATGGATGGATAAAGGGTGAACCTTATGTATTTGTAAGTTATGCAAGTAAGGATAAAGAGAAGGTTTATGATTTTGTATATGAGCTTAGAAAACGTGGAATTAATGTATATATAGATATAGAGCTTCAGGAGAATATTTCTAAGAACTGGTTACAGAATATTAAGGAGCGCTTATATGATGTTGATTGTGTTGCTATGATTTCATTTCTTAGTATTAGCTATTTCCGTAGTTATGCCTGCCTTATAGAACAGCTTGTAACACGTTCAGAGGATTTAAAGATGGAAAAAGGCAAGTATCTTGAGAATTTTTATATTGCCTTGGATGATAATATGTCTACAATACAAAAAATGGAAGATGCAGTGTATGATAATACAGTTGCAAAAGAAAGTCAGAGTATGGCAATAAAGATGGTTCCAGAGGAAGTAAATGTCCTTAAAGATGTTATGGAAGATAATATTGCAGTAAAGAGCAAATTAAAGAAAGATGTCAGGTCAACTATAGATGGTCTGAATACAGCACATAGAGTTGCGATAAGTATGCTTAGTTATATTTTTAAAGAGTCAAGCTATAGTATTCAGAAATATGGAACAGCTGGTGATTGCGCACAGTTAATGTATAACAATTTTACGAATGACAAGAATGACAAAATTAATATTGATGTATTGGAGAAACTTAAAGAAAAGTACAACAATGATAGTGTTGCTGATAAAAATAACATAGCAATAGACAGTGTTGCTGCAGATGATTCTGTAACAGCAGTAGATAACACCAATATAACAGATAATACCAGTATAACAGATAACACTAATATAACAGATAGCACACATATAAAAGATAACACCAGGACAAGACAGGCTACAAGTACAGGTGATATCAGATTTATGCTTTATGGCAAGGAGTATGAGCTTAATCAGTCAGATATGATGCTTACATTTTTTGCACACGTTCTTAACAAACATCAGGATATTGTGGACGAACTTCCTTCATATAATGGGATGACCTGCGTGTCTGATGTTGATTACAGTCTTCCTAAGAATCGTAAGGCAGATATGCCTACATATTTCAGAAGCTGCGAATTCTTTGAATTCGCTAATGGAAGCCATATATGCGTCGGAACATCATATTCAGTAGTAGACAAGTTAAAGAAAATGGCACTTCTGCTTAATATATGTGGTGAAAGCCCGGAGATATTCAGTTCAGAACAGGTTGAACTTCCAGCGGTAAAGGTAAGAGGAGGTTCTTCTGTTAGCGGCAAGGGAAGTGGAGCACTTGTGAAATTCAGCGTATATGGCAATAAATACGAGCAGAACCAGACAGATATGCTTGGAACAATATGCAGTTCTGTTATAGCTAAGCACCCAGACAAGTTAGAGGAAGCAGCAGATGCTTTATTATGTATTGATGTTAAAGATTATACAGATGTTGCAAAAGAGGACAGACCAGTATATTTCTCATCTATGAACAGATATGAAGTAAATGGCACAGCTTATAGTGTTGGTGGAAGCTTCGGAATGAAAGAAAAGCTTAAAATGATTGCCAGATTACTTATAATGTGTGACGAAAGCAAGGATATAATTGATATAGAAGACTATGAGATACCAGATGTAAAGGTTAAGGCAGCAGCAGGCACTAAGAAGAAAATTAATTACTTTGATTAATTGGAAGTATTACAAGATAGGAGGCTTTATGTTTGATATAGCAGTAGAACAGATAGTGAAGGTAAAACCACCTAAGACAGCAGTTGTTTATAAGACATTGCTTATAATAGGCTGTATTGTGGCGGCTACAACCATACCACAGACAAGAACATTTGGAATAATTGTGCTTGCATTATTTGCGGTGATGACATTTTTAGTATTCCAGTATTATAATGCAGAGCTTGAGTATTCGATAGTGGATGATACGCTTACGATTGACAGGATTATGGCAAAATCAGCAAGAAAAAGATGTGGTGTGTATACACTTTCAAGAGCAAAGCTTGTGGCAAGAGCTGATTCGCAGGATGCACTCCGTATGAACCATATGGACGTTAAGACTTATGATTATTCAGTTGGTGCAAGCAATCATGATTCAGTTGTCATATATGCGTATAATGAACATAACGAATTAGTCAGGGTATTTATATATCCTGATGAACGTGTTCTTCATAGCATACAAAATGTTGTTGAAAAAGATGTGTTTAAAGTTATTGACTTTTAAAAAATGCTCTGATACAATCTTAATATTATAAACAAAAGGAATATGATAGAGCGTTTATCAGATTTCTCCACACAGAAATGTCCGAATTGAGTATTCGGATTTTTTTGTATAATCCTATGATGTATCTGTTGTCAGGTTAAGTGATGTAGTATTAATACACACCGCTTTATAATACATCATAGCATTAGAAGCATATTACAAGAACAAGAAAGCGAGGACAAAGGAAAATGGGTACAATTATTGGCGAGGGCATTACATTTGACGATGTGTTATTAGTTCCACAGTATTCAGAAGTAACACCTAATATGATCGATTTAACAACTAATCTTACAAAGAATATTAAGCTTAATATTCCTTTGATGAGTGCAGGTATGGACACAGTTACTGAACATAGAATGGCAATCGCTATGGCAAGACAGGGTGGTATAGGTATTATCCACAAGAATATGTCTATTGAGCAGCAGGCAGAAGAGGTAGATAAGGTAAAGAGATCAGAGAATGGAGTTATCACAGATCCATTTTACTTACATCCAGATAATACATTAAAAGAAGCTAACGAGCTTATGGGAAAGTTCAGAATATCAGGTGTACCTATCGTAGATGAGAACAAGAAGCTTGTTGGTATAATCACTAACAGAGATCTTAAGTTCGAAGAGGATTTCTCAAGACCTATCAAGGAATGTATGACAAGTGAGAATCTTGTAACAGCAGAGGAAGGCATCACACTTGAAGAAGCTAAGAAGATTCTTGGCAAGGCAAGAAAGGAAAAGCTTCCTATTGTTGATAAGGATTTCAAGCTGACAGGTCTTATCACAATCAAGGATATTGAGAAGTCTATCAAGTATCCTGCATCTGCACATGATTCGCAGGGAAGACTTCTTGCAGGTGCTGCTGTTGGTATAACTTCTAATGTTATGGACAGAGTAGAAGCACTTGTTAATGCAAGTGTTGACTGTATTGTTATAGATTCAGCTCATGGTCATTCAAAGAATATTATTACAACTTTAAAGGAAATCAAGGCTGCATATCCAGAACTTCAGGTTATTGCAGGTAACATAGCTACAGGAGCTGCTGCAAAAGCTTTATGTGAAGCAGGCGTAGATGCTGTTAAGGTAGGTATCGGACCTGGTTCTATATGTACAACAAGAGTTGTTGCCGGTATTGGTGTACCTCAGGTAACAGCAGTTATGGATGCATATGCTGAGGCTAAAAAGTATGGTATTCCGGTTATCGCTGATGGTGGTATAAAGTTCTCAGGAGATATAGTTAAGGCGATAGCAGCAGGTGGTAATGTATGTATGCTTGGAAGTCTTTTAGCAGGCTGTGACGAAGCTCCTGGTTCATTTGAGTTATTCCAGGGCAGAAAGTATAAGGTTTATAGAGGCATGGGTTCTATTGCAGCTATGGAGAATGGTAGTAAAGACAGATACTTCCAGACAGATGCAAAGAAACTTGTTCCAGAAGGTGTTGAAGGACGAGTTGCATATAAAGGACTTGTTGAAGATACTATATTCCAGCTTATGGGAGGACTCCGTTCAGGTATGGGTTACTGTGGAGCACAGACTATTCCAGTACTTCAGGAGACAGCTAAGTTTATAAAGATGTCATCTGCAGCTTTAAGAGAAAGTCATCCACATGACATCCATATTACTAAAGAAGCTCCTAACTATTCTGTT
>ERZ773136.2651-NODE-2651-length-14554-cov-4.158218_pt1 | contig 14554 bp, 9 predicted proteins | sample MGYA00580855_ERZ773136 | MGnify/ENA primary metagenome ERZ773136 (study PRJEB29015, sample SAMEA2737860) | human gut metagenome | biome: human gut; feature: human-associated habitat; material: faeces | place: China | collected 2012 ... | reverse complement strand
GATGGTGGGATTTCGGCACGGGTGCGCTGGGCGACATGGCCTGCCATATCCTGCATCCCGTTTTCAAGGGGTTGAAACTGGGCTATCCGACCAAGGTGCAGGGCAGTTCGACGCTGCTGCTCTCCGAGTCGTGCCCGACGGCGCAGACCGTGAAGTTCGTCTTCCCGGCACGCGACAACATGCCGAAGGTCGCCATGCCCGAAGTCGAGGTATACTGGTACGACGGCGGTCTGATGCCGACGCGTCCCGAAGGGCTGCCCGCAGGCAAGGATCTCAACGTCAAGGGCGGCGGTGCGATCTTCTACGGTACGAAAGATACGCTGATCTGCGGCTGCTACGGCGCCGATCCCTATCTGGTGTCGGGCCGCGAGCCCAAGTGCCCGCCGGTGATGCGCGAGGTGAAGGAGTCGCACCAGATGGACTGGGTGCGCGCCTGCAAGGAGGACGCCGACGACCGTACGCTGTCGGCATCGGATTTCAGCGAGGCAGGCCCGTTCAACGAGATGGTCGTCATGGGCGTGCTGGCCGTGCGTTTGCAGGGACTCAATCAGGAGCTGCACTGGGACGGTGAGAAGATGCGTTTCACGAACATCCCCGCCGACGCTACGATCAAGACGGTCATCAAGGACGGTTTCAGCATCAAGGACGGACACCCCACCTTCAAGAAGACGTGGACCGATCCGGTCAACGCCAACCAGTTCGCCGAGGAGCTTATCAAGCACAACTACCGCGAAGGCTGGAAGCTGCCCGACATGCCGATGTAATTTTTCAGAACCATTTCGTCAGGCCGAGCGCAATCGAGCTTGCTCGAATTGCCGAGGCGAGAAATGGACGAAAGAAATTCAGCCATTTCGTCAAGCCGGGTGCAGAGCCGAACTTGTTCGGGCTATGCCGAGGCGAGAAAAGGTGTATGAAAACAAACCCAATTTAAAATCATAAAACGAATATGAAAAAGACGATTTTATTCTCTGCATGTGCCGCGCTGAGCCTGTCGATGGTCGCTTGCGGCGGAAACCCCAATAAGGCGAAGAACGCCGAGGCGGCTGCCGAAACGAAGGCCGAAGCGAAAGCCGCTCCCGTCTACAACGTAATCGACAAGCCGCAGGTCGACCTGGCGACGCTTCCGGTCGACAAGGAGGGCTACTACGTGATCTTCGACGGCAAGACGTTCAACGGCTGGCGCGGTTACGGCAAGGACAACGTTCCGGCCAAGTGGACGATCGACGACGGTGCGATCAAATTCAACGGCACGGGCGGCGGCGAAGCGCAGAAGGCCGACGGCGGCGACCTGATCTTCGCGCACAAGTTCAAGAATTTCGAACTCGAATTGGAGTGGAAGATCTCCAAGGGCGGCAATTCGGGTATCCTCTACCTGGCCCAGGAGGTCGAGGCCGAGAAGAACGGCCAGATGAAATTGCAGCCGATCTATATTTCCAGCCCCGAATATCAGGTATTGGATAACGAGAATCACCCCGACGCCAAACTGGGCGTGGACGGCAACCGCAAGTCGGCGTCGCTCTACGACATGATCCCCGCCGTGCCGCAGAACGCCAAGCCCTTCGGCGAGTGGAACAAGGCGAAGATCATGGTTTACAAGGGTACGGTCGTTCACGGCCAGAACGGTCAGAACGTCGTGGAGTACCACCTCTGGACGCCCCAGTGGACGGAGATGCTCGAAAACAGCAAGTTCTCGTCGCAGAAGTGGCCGCTCGCATTCGAGCTGCTCAACAATTGCGGCGGCGAGAACCACGAGGGGTACATCGGTTTGCAGGATCACGGCGACGACGTCTGGTTCCGCAACATCCGCGTCAAGGTGCTCGACTAAACGGCCGTTCGTGCGATGAAACGAAAACTGTTTACAGCGGTCTGCTTCCTGCTCGCTGCGGCGATGCTCCCTTCGGGGGCATCCGCCGCAGGCGCGGGGAAGGGGTCCAAGAAGGAGGTCGGCATCCAGCTCTATTCGGTACGCTCGCTCATCGGGGTGTTCGGCAAGAGCGAGGGAGACTATAAGCCCGTGTTGCAGGCGCTCGCCGATATGGGATATACCTTCGTGGAGGCCGCCAGCTACAAGGACGGACTGCTTTACGGAACCCTCCCCCAACAGTTCCGCCGCGACGTGGAGGCGACGGGCATGAAGGTGCTGTCGACCCACTGCACGCTCAACCTTTCGGACAAGCAGCTGGCCACGGGCGATTTCACCGAGGCGCTCAAATGGTGGGACGAATGCATCGCGGCGCATAAGGCAGCCGGCGTGGAGTATATCGTCGTGCCGTCGATGCGGCGTATCGAGACGCTCGACGGGCTGGCGACCTACTGCCGTTATTTCAACGAGGTCGGCGCCCGCTGCAAGGCCGCCGGCATCAAGTTCGGCTACCACAACCACTCGCGGGAGTTCGAGAAGGTCGAGGATCGCGTGATGCTGGACTACATGCTCGAAAATACCGATCCCGACAAGGTCTTCTTCCAGATGGACGTCTACTGGACGGTGATGGGGCAGGCCAGTCCGGTCGACTACTTCACGAAGTATCCGGGCCGTTTCCGGCTGCTTCATATCAAGGATCGCCGCGAGGTGGGACAGAGCGGAATGGTCGGTTACGACGCCATTTTCTGCAATGCCGCGACCGCCGGCGTGGAGAACATCATCGTCGAGATGGAGGGATCGAGCTACGGCGACGTGCTGCGCAGCGTGCGCGAGTGCGTCGACTACCTGAACGAAGCCCCCTTCGTCGAGGCTTCCTATGCGAAATAGTCCGGCCCTGCGGTCGGATCGGGACGATTCGGTTGTCGCAGGATAACCGGATCGTCCGTCGCATGGAGACCCGTTCCGTCGTGCGTGCGGCGGGGTTCCGCTGTTGGGAGAACGCCCGTAGACGTGTGTCTCCGACCGGCGGAGACGACGGCCGCCGGTCGGACGGAGTTGCGGCCGTTGGGTAAATTGACAGAATCATTTCGTTAAGCCGAGCGCAGAGCCGAACTTGTTCAGGTTATGCCGAGGCGGGAAAACGACAGTCGAAGACAAACGTTTCGATAAGGCGAGCGCAGAGTTGAATTCGTTCGGACGATGCTGCGGCGGGAAACGAACGTTGAAAACGACGAATGAAATTCAACCATTTCGCCAAGCCGAGGGCAGAGCCGAACTTGTTCGGGCTGTGCCGAGGCGGGAAATGGACTGATGAAAACGAACCTGAACGATGGAAGAGAAGGAAATGTCATTTTGGGGCCACTTGGAGGAGCTCCGCCGGACGTTGTTCCGCGTGGTGGCGGTGTTGCTCGTATTCATGATCGCGTGTTTCTGCGTCATGCCCGACCTGTTCGATTCGTTCGTGCTGGGGCCGACGACTTCGGATTTTTTTCTCTACCGGTGGCTGTCGAACCTGGGCGGTACGGGGATGTTTCTTCCCGATTTCAGCAACGACGATTTCGCGGTGGAGATCATCAACATCAACGTCGCTTCGCAGTTCCTGACCCACATCAGCACGTCGTTCTGGTTCGCGCTGGTGCTGATGTTCCCCTACCTGATCTTCGAAGTGTGGCGCTTCGTGCAGCCGGCGCTCTTCGAGAACGAGCGGCGCAGCGTGGGGCTGGCCTTTCTGGGCGGAACCGTTATGTTTTTTCTGGGCTGCGCCGTGGGGTACTGTCTGGTCTTCCCCTTTACGTTCCGTTTCCTGACCGAGTACCAGCTCAGCGCGTCGATCGTCAACCAGATCTCGCTGAACTCCTACATGGGCAATTTCCTGATGCTGGTTTTCGTCATGGGGATCGTCTTCGAACTGCCGCTGCTGGCATGGCTGCTCTCGAAGCTGGGGCTGGTGAACAAGACCTTCTTCCGCACCTACCGCCGCCATGCGGTGGTCATCCTGCTGGTACTTTCGGCCGTCATTACCCCTTCGGGCGATCCGTTCACGCTGATGGTCGTCTTCCTGCCGCTCTACCTGCTCTACGAACTGGGTATCCTGATCGTCCGGGAGTAGCGGGCTGCGGTGCCGTCGAGAAAAGGGAGAGCATAGCTCTCCCTTTTCTCGTCTTTCGGGGAAGGTGCGGGCGCTCCCGAAAATAGGCGGTGAAGTTGTAAAAATAAGATATTATCCCTACTTTTACATTGAAATCCATGCCGCCGGCCTTGTTGCGGATGCAACGTCCGGCAACGGGGCGGCGTGAAACGGAGTGCGTGGAGAGAGCTGCCCCAATGGTATCGGAACAGGAACTGATAGAACGGATTCGCCGCGGCGACCTCGTATCGTTCAAAGCGGTGTTTGAACGGTATTACGGCGGTGTCCATGCCTTTACGCGCGGGGTCGTCGACAACGGGTTCCATGCCGAGGAGATCACGCAGAACGTCTTTATCCGCCTCTGGCTCAAACGGGAGGCGCTCGATCCCTCCCGCAATTTCAAAGCTTTCCTCTACACGCTCGCCAGACACGAAATCGCCGACTACTTCCGTTCGGATCGCTACGACCGGCGCAGGCTCCGGCTCGACCTGCTCCACGACGCGGAACATGTGCAGGAGCAGTTCGCCGCGGCCTACGACGCCGACCGGCTGCGGCAGCTGGTGCTGGACGAGATCGACCGGATGCCCGCCCAGCGGCGGGAGGTTTTCCGGCTGAGCCGCATCGAGGGGCTGACGAACGATGAGATCGCACGGCGGCTCCGCATCTCGAAACGCACTGTCGAAGGCCATCTGAACGCGGCGCTCAGAACGTTGCGCGTCAAAGTCGGGAAGTTCGTCTGTTGGCTCACCTTCTTTATCCTGTTGCAGTAGTTTCCGCCGGAAGGGGGCGTTCCCGCATCGTTCTTCCGCGGGCTGCCGCTCTTCGGGTTTTGACCGAAGAGCGAATCTTTCGAACATGTATTTTGGTAGGCCTCCGGCCTGCTGGATTACACAGCGAAAACAACCTAATTCTCACTTCGGGAAGCATCCCGCATCTCCGATTGGGCGTTTCCTGCGAGGAGCATATTTACCACCTTTTGTCACCGAAAGGTGGCGCCAAAAGTGTCCGCAGGGCGAAAAGCTGCGGGAAACTCACAGCGCCTCGCTAAAACGGGCGCCTGTCGCGGGTTTGCAAGCAAACCGGCCCCGTTTTTTAACGCTCGTCGCTGCTCGTTTCTGTTTCCGCACTTTTCGCAATGCGGAACGATTGTGCGCTGCGCGCAACCATGATTTTGATTCCTTTTACTCGGTTTTAGCAGGCCTCCGGCTTGTCGGATCGCACTGCGAAAACGGCGAAAACCGACGGCCGTATTTTACAGCAGAACGAATTTTTCGAAAAAAAACGCATGTCCGACCGGGTGTGCCTGCTGCCTTGTTGCGTATTAGTATTAAAAGCCGGAAGTCCGATGGAAAAAATAGATAAGAATCTGCTCAGGCGTTACCTCGAACACGGGGGCGATGCCGGCGTGCGCGAACGGTTGCGCGAATGGTTTCTCGAACACGACGCCGAGGAGGAATTTACCCTGCGGGAAGACGATCCCGTGAGCGGGGAGCTGTACGCCTTTTGGGAGCGTTCGCTGCAACGGTCCGTGCCGCAGCGGACGCTCGACGAGCGTTACCGTGCTCTGGCCGGGCGGCTTTTCGGCCGAAAACTCCGCCTGCAACGGCTGTGGCGGAGGCTGTCGCAGGCTGCGGCGGTGCTGCTCGTGCCGCTCGTCGTCTGCGCTTATCTGTTCGCGTCGCGGCAGGTCGCGGAGCAGCCGGAGTGGGTCGAGGTCTACGCGCCCTACGGGCAGACCCGCTGCATCACGCTGCCCGACGGGAGCCGCGTATGGCTGAATTCGGGGACCTATGTCTTTTACCCCGACCGTTTCGATCGCGAGCGGCAGCTCTTCGTCAGCGGCGAAGTCTACATGGACGTGACCAAGGATCCCGAGCGGCCCTTCCGCGTCGATACGCGCAACGTCAGTATCCGAGTGTTGGGAACCCGTTTCAACCTCCGCTCGTACAACGAGGACAAGTATGTCGAGACGTCGCTCGTGGAGGGAAGCGTCGCGCTGGGATTGAAGCGCGACGGCGGCGCGACCATCCTGATGCGTCCGGGCGACAAGATTCTGGTCGACAACGCCACGAACGCGGTCGTCCGCGAGCGGTTCGACTGTGCGCACTACATCTCGTGGCGCGACGGTTTCCACGTCTTCCGTCACAAGACGCTCGGTGAGATCGCCCGCGATCTGGAACGTATGTTCGACGTGCAGATCGTCATCCGCGATACGTCGCTGCTCGGCGAGGAGTATTTCGCCACGTTCGCCAGCGGCTGGGAGATCGACGAACTGCTCGACGCGCTGAATATCCACCACACGCTGCGCATCCGGCGCGACGGCCGCATCATCGAGATCGAGCGCGCCCGCCGGTAGGGGCCGTATGACGCACCGAAGCCGACTGTTGAAAACGAACCTGAAACACGCATATATGCCTATGGGAAAGGAATGATGGAAAAAGCCGGAAAATGTCGTTGCCCATTTTCCGACTCGAATTTTGAGACCTAAATTAAATCTGCAAAACCTGAACAAACCTATGAATTATCTCTACACGAACCGAAGAAGCGTGGGAATATTCGGAGGCCTGCTGTTGCTGATCCTCTTCTCATGCTGCGGAATCGGGAGAGCGGCGGCCCAACAGCAGGGCGCCGAACAGCGCATCACGCTGTCGATGCGCGACACCGCGATTTCGGACATCCTCGAAAACATCACCAAACGTTACCAGTACGCCTTCATCACCCGCACGGCCAACGTCGATACCAACGCCCGCGTTTCGATCGACGTGGTCGACGAACCGCTCCGTGCGGTGCTCGACCGGATTTTCGCCGGGCAGGAGGTCGCCTTCGAGTTCGACGGGCGGCTGGTGCGCATCTCCAAGGCGGCCGTACCCCCCCCCTCCTCCGCGTCGACGATCGCGGTTTCGGGCGTCGTGCGCGACGGGTCGGGCAATCCGCTGGCGGGCGTTACGGTCATGGTGGCCGGAACCTACAAGGGCGTTACCACCGACAACGACGGACGCTATGCGCTGCGTGTCGACGGCGAGGCGTCGGTGCTGCAATTCCTCTATCTGGGCTATAAGAACGTCGAGGAGACCGTCGGCAAACGCACGACGATCGACGTGGCGATGGAGGAGGATCTCAAAATGGTGGACGAGGTGGTCGTCATCGGCTACGGTACCCAGTCGCGCAAGACGCTGACCACCTCGATTTCCAAAATCGACGGCGACAAGCTCTACGGCGCTCCCGTCTCGACCGTGGGCGACGCCCTCAAAGGCAAGGTCGCGGGTCTGCGGGTGGCCACCAACAGCTCGCTTTCGGGCGAGGCGCCCCGTTTCCTGATCCGCGGCGGATCGTCGATCAACATGGGCAACGACCCGATCTATATCGTCGACGGGGCGCTGCGCGACGACCTGAGCGGTGTCAACCCCAACGACATCGAGTCGATGGAGGTGTTGAAGGACGCCGCTTCGGCCGCGATCTACGGCGCACGCGCATCGAACGGCGTCATCATCGTCACGACGAAGAAGGGCAGCCCCTCGCAGGGACCCCAGGTCGTCTTCGACGTACAGGTGGGTTTCTCGGCGCCGACCAAGAAGTGGGACCTGCTCAGTTCGCGCGAGCAGATCGCGCTGGTGCGTCCGGCCATCGCCAACATCTACGCCAAGTCGACCGGCACGCTGGCCGCCAGTTCGTGGCTGGACGGCGCCAATGTCGCCGTGGGAACAGGGAACACGTCGAACAGGAACCAGTTCACCACGCGCTATCTGGAATACGGCGGTACGGTGCCCGACGGCTACGAGTGGATGTTCGATCCGCTCGACAACAGCAAGGTCATCATCTTCACGGATACCGATTTCCAGGATCAATGGATGAGCGAAGCCTTCTGGCAGAAGGAGTACATCGGCGTCAACGGCGGCAGCGACAGGATGAGCTACGCCGCGTCGATCAGCTACCTCGACGACGGCGGCGTCTTCGCCATGAGCGACTACGACGTCTTCACTACGCACGGCAACGCCAGCTTCAAGATCACCAAGAGCCTCGAAGCCTCCACGACGTTCGACATTTCGCGCCAGCGGAGCAGTAAGTTCGTGGACAACTACTTCAACGCCTTCGGCCGGGGAATCATGTTCGCCCCGACGGCGCGCGGCTTCGACGAAGAGGTCGGCTGGATGTCCAGCGGCGGCAACGCCAACGCCCAGCTGGCCTCGTTCTACGAAGCGTTCTACGACCGCGAGGCCGCCACGGATCGTATTTCGAGCACCTTCAATCTCAAATGGCGGATCATCGACGGGCTTACGGCGACGGCCCAGTACAACTATTACGGCAACAACTACCGCGGCAGCTACTACGCCCGCGGCGAGGTCGACGGCTACCCGAACCTCATCAGCCAGACGCGTTCGACTACCGAGACGCGCACGCAGACCGTCCGCGACACCTTCACGGCGCACCTGGCCTTCAACCGCACCTTCGCCGACAAACATACGGTAGGGGCGACGCTCGGTTACGAGCTGATGAGCCAGCGTTACTGGTACCTCACCTCCAACTCGACGGGTTCGGCTTCGGACGACGTGCCCATTCTCGATTCGGGCATCAACTTCAAGGCGTCGAACAAGGACGAAAAGCAGGCGCTCATGTCGTTGTTCGGCCGCGTGTCGTACGACTTCGCACAGAAATACATCGTTTCGGCCACGTTCCGCTACGACGGCTCCTCGAAATTCGCCAAGGGCAACCAGTGGGGATTCTTCCCGGCGGCTTCGGCGGCGTGGGTCATCAGCGAAGAGCCTTTCTTCGAGGGGGTCAGACGCACGATGAACAACCTCAAACTCCGCGTGTCGTACGGTCAGACGGGTAACAACGGCATCGGACTCTACGACACCTACGGCGCCTTCGCCACGGGGCAGTACAACGGTCATACGACCTTCCTGCCGTCGGCCATGCAGAACGCCGACATGCAGTGGGAGTCGACCACGCAGCTCGACGTGGGGCTGGACGTCGGGTTCCTCAACGACCGCGTGCGCTTCATCTTCGACTACTACAACAAGAAGACCGACAACATGCTCTTCTCGATCACCATGCCCGACACGGGCCCCTATTCGAGCGTGAAGGCCAACGTGGGCAGCGCCCGTTTCTACGGTTTCGAGGCCGAACTGAACGCGGAGGTGATCCGTACCAAGAACTTCTCGTGGAACCTCGGGTTGACCTACTCCTACAACCGCAACAAGGTGCTGTCGCTGCCCGAGGAGTACGCCTACGACGAGGTGGACATGTACGGCAACCCTACCGGCCGGAAGGCCTACCGCATAGGCGGCTACAAGATGTCGGAGACGGGATACCGATTCGGCGGCACGGCCGTCGGCGAGTCGCTGGGGCGTATCTACGGCTACAAGATCGACCATATCATCCAGACCGAGGCCGAGGCAGACGCAGCCTATTACGACGCCCTGTCGAAAGGCCACCGCGTGAGCGACGGACAGCAGATTCCGGGCCGCAAGGACGCCGGCGACTACGAGTGGTGCAACCGTTACGGTTCGGCGCGCGATGCCGACGGCCGCGAAATCATCAACGCCGAGGACATGTTCTATCTGGGCAACGTCGTGCCCCACTCGACGGGCGGTATCAGCAACACGTTCCGTTACAAGCGGCTGACGCTGTCGATCTACCTGGATTACGCGCTCGGACATTCGATCTACAACTACATGAAGACCCGCATGATCCAGAATACGATCGGGCAGAGCAACTCGGCCATCGCCTCCTACGTCTACGACTGTTGGAAGTACCCGGGCGACACGAATGCGAAATACGCCCGCTATTTCCCCAACGACGGCGATTACGGCAATGCCAACTGGGGCCGCGCCTCCGACTTCAACGTCGAGAAGGCCGATTACCTCTGTCTGCGCGACGTGTCGCTCTACTACGACCTGCCGGAACGGTGGGTGCGCAAGCTGCACATGAAGAAGCTGACGGTGGGCATTACCTGCAATACGATCGCCTACTGGACGGGCGTCACGGGTGCGATCAACCCCGAAACGGGTATGGGAGCCACGTCGAGTTCGGGCCACTACACCTCGGTGTCGACGGCCAATTCGAGCTCCGATTCGCGGCCGAACATCTTCCCGCCTACGAGCAAGTTCCTCTTCAACCTGAAAGTCACCTTCTAAATCGGATCAACCATGAGAATCGAAAGCAGCATAAAGGGATGGTTCGCGGTCGTCGCGGTATCCGTCTCGGCCGTATCCTGCGACATGCTCGATATAATGCAAGACAATAAGCTGTCGGTCAGCAACATGTGGAAAACAGCGGAGCAGGTCGAAGGTTCCACCTACGGCATCTACTCCGAGCTCCGCTCGAATTTCGTCCAGAGCCAGATCAACGTCTTCTACTGGGGCGAGTTGCGCGTGGGCGAATACATGTGGGGGCCGTCGTCGCTCTTCAACGTATGGGTCGGCCGCGAGGTGATCCAGAACACGATGACGGCCAACATCACCTCCTGCGGGTGGTCGGGCCTCTACTCGGCGATCGATCAGGCCAACGCCGTGCTCAAATACGCGCCCGACACCGCGATCCCGATGACCGACGCCAAGCGCAACTGGGCGATGGGACAGGCCTATTTCGCCCGTGCCTACGCCTATTTCTGGGCCGCGCGCCTGTGGGGCGACGTGCCGCTGAACCTGCGGCCGATCGAATCGGTCGACCAGCCCGAGACCTACCCCGTGCGTGCGCCGAAAGCCGACGTCTATGCGCGGATCGGCTCCGACATCGAATCGGCTCTGGCGCTCTCCGACGCGCTCGGATCGGACAAGTATCTGGCTACGAAGACGGCCGTGCTGATGCTCAAAGCGGAGTATTGTCTCTGGATGTACTCCGCCCAGAAGGGCGGCGACGCCTACCTGGACGGTGCCGAGGATGCGCTCGAAGCGATCGGCATCTCCCCGTCGCTGCTGTGCGACGACTACGGCCAGATTTTCGACCGCATGGCCGACAACGCGAAGCCTTCGAAGAACAGCAAGGAGGTGGTCTTCGCCCTCTACAACGACCAGACCGAATCCAAGACGGGCGGTTACAGCTGGTATTTCGCCTTTCCCGAAGCCTACGTGGCCAAGGGTTATCAGGGCAATCCCGTGCCGATCTACGAGACGCAGTGGCTCGACTACGGCGAGGGATTCCTCGCAAAACTCCGCGACAGCCGCGACAACCGGGGCGACACCCGCGTCAAGTACAATCTGGGCGAGGGCGACTACGGTGCCGACGGCGGCCGGCTGACCTTCTGCCGCAAGTTCCTCGGCGACATGAGTGCCGGCAAGATGGTGCTCGACGCCGATCTGATCTACTATCGTGCGGCGCTGGCCGTGATGATGGATGCCGAGTTGAAGTACTACCGCAAGGACTACGGCGGTGCACTCGAATCGCTGAACATCATCGCAAAACGTGCTTACGGAAAAGACGACTACTATACCGATGCCTCGCAGGAAGCCGTGCTCGAAGCGCTCGTGGACGAGTATTTCCTCGAATTTCCGGCCGAGGGCGTCATCTGGTGGGCGCTGATCCGGCTCGACAAGATCTGGGACTACAACGACTACCTCGCGGCGAACCGGAACAACACGAACATCCTTCTGTGGCCGATTTCGAAATCCGCGCGGGACAAGAACTCGAATCTCACGCAGACCGAGGGCTGGTATTGATACACATCTAATTCGACAGGAACATGAAATCTACGATAAAAACAGCGGCATGGATCTGTGCGATCCTGCTCGTTTCGGTGTCGTGCTACGACGACGGCACCGATTGCTTCGACACCGCGACGCGGATCTCGCTCTATCCCGACGTGGAACTTTTCAATGCCGACGGCACCACCGCATCGGGGAACGAGAGCTTCGTTTCGGCCGTGACCGTCAACGTCGGGCCTGCGGTTTCGGATATGGCGTGGGAGGCCTCCGTTCCGGCCTCGGCCGTATGGGCGACGGTGCGCAGGACGACCGTGGCGTCGATCTTCGAGGAGGCGGCCGGCGGCGCGCGCCACGATCTCTCGGCGGACGGCATCGAACTGGTGCTGCAACCCAACACGGAGTATCGCCGCACGGTGGTCGTCACGATCGCTGCGGCCGACGGTACGACGGCCGACTACGAATTCACGCAGCTCGGTCAGAAGGCCGACGCTGCGGTTACGTCCGAGACCGCGCAGCTCGTGTTCATGGCTGCCGGCGGATCGGAGACGGTGATCTATACGAGCAACATGGGCGATGCCTATGCGTATGAAGTCGTCTATGGCGAGGGCTCCGCCGACTGGCTGACCGTCGGCGACGGCGGCGTCGGCACGCTGACGCTGACCGCCTCGCAGTGGGACGATCAGGAACGGCCGCGTGCGGCGACGCTCCGCATCGTCGTGGGATCGGCCGATACGAGTATGGCGACGCTCGAAATTCCGGTGACGCAGAATGCCGCCTACGACTACTACTACATGTACGGCGCGTCGGCCGACGCGCTGGCCGTCGGCGATGCCTATGAGCTGACGCGCAAGGCGGCCGGCGAATATACGGGGACGCTCTACTTCCTGCGTTCGGCCGACGGCGGCAATCCCGTGCTGCTCAACAAGAACGGCCGCACGGTCTCCTATCCCTGCTATGCGTTGACGAAGGAGGGTACCGTCGCGGAGATCCCGACGGCGGAGACGCAGCTGCCCGCCGGCCCCGACATCGACATCGACGGCGTGCGCAGGTTCACGGTCGATTTCAATGCGATGACCTGGTCGTGGGAGCGCGTGACGACGCCCAACTGCATGCCCGATACGGAGGTGGCGGCCTATCCGACCAAGGCATACGTGACGCGCGACGGCGGTACGAAGACGTGGATGACCGTCGGTCTGCACTGGGCGGGCGACGCGACGATCGGCCGCTACAAGCTCGGCAGCGGACTGGTGAGCGGTCATCAGACGGGAGGCTACGGCAACGAAGCGCCCTACGCTTCGCGCAATCCGGCCTACGATACGGAGGAGAACGGCGGATCGATCGTCGAGGCGAAGGACGGCTCGGGCCGGCCGCTGGCCGAGACCTACGGTCGTCTGTACAGCTCCTACGAGTCGCTGACGGGTTCCGCCAACGGTGCGCTGAACGCCTGCGAGGGCGGTTCGTCGGTGCTGATAAACTGTCCGTTCGGCGAACCGGGCACGACGCTGATCGATGCCGTGGGCGATCGCTATGTATTGGAAAGCATCATGCCGGCCGATCTGGCCGTCTATGCGGCTACGGCCGCGGGCGACGCGCAGGCCGAAGCCGAGCATCCCAATCTGAAGATGCAGATCCAGGGCATCTGCCCCTACGGCTGGCACATCGCCAACATGCAGGACTGGAAGGACCTCGTCTGGGCGGCCCATGCACAGGGCGCGGCGGATTATCCCGTCGATGCCGCAACGGCCACCTACCGCGCCTTCGGCGACGGTACGCTGACCAACTTCGCAGCGCTGCTCTTCACCTCCGACTGGAACATCTACAATCCGGACTGTCCGGCCGAGAAGATTTCGACGGCGGCCGCCGATTTCGGATTCAACATGTTCAGTCAGGGCTGGCGCCTCTACAAGACGGGTTACGACTACGGTCCGGGCGACAACGATCCGCGCATGTACTCGTTCATCCCGCTCATCGGCGACTATTCGGCCACGAAGAAGGCCGGCTGGCGCATCTGGAACCAGAGCCGCGAAGCCAACATGCGCACCAACGGCGGATTCGATTTCGGCAACGGATGCGGCGGTGCCGTGCGGTGCGTCAAGAACTACAAGAAGTAATGCCCGATCTCTCTGCGTCGTCCGTCCGGCCCCCGATTCTCCCTTTGCGGACGGATCGGGGGTACGGAGCGGCGGCGAAACGATCGCAAACGAATAGCATGTTCAAAAAACGAAAACCATGTTGAAAAAGATATTTTCACTGACTGCGGCCGCGCTCCTGCTTTTCGCCTGCACCGACGACGAGTGGCCCGCGCAGCCCGATTGGAGCCAGATTCCCAATCCCGACGAAGAGGTCGACGACGGCTTGTTGAAGCCAGCCGCGTGTACCAATAACATCGTCGCCCACCGCGGCGGCGCGACCGAGTGCAAGGCGCCGGACAATTCGCTGGCCTCGCTCCGCTATGCCATCGGGCAGGGATGCTACGGCTCGGAGTGCGACATCTACTGGACGAAGGACGACAACGTCGTCGTGGCCCATGCCGACGGCCAGTGCAGGATCAACGGCATGCACCCGTGGGAGCATACGCTGGCCGAACTGCGCGCGGGAGGCGGACTCTCCAACGGCGAACAACTGCCCTCGCTGGAAGATTTCCTCGGCGAGGTGATGAAGGAGGGATGCCCCACGCGGTTGTGGCTCGACATCAAGAACATCACCTATCCCTCGACGCTGACCGAGTATGCGATCAACGCCGCGCGCCGTTCGTGCGAGATCGCGACGGAGATGGGGGCGAAACATTTCGTGGAGTTCATCTGCACCGGAAACACCACCGTGATGAAGTCGGCATTCGCCTATGCCGGGGCGGCCGGCATACCGATCGGCTGGATGAGCAACCGCCCGGCCGGCGAATACGTCGGACTGGGGGATTCCTGG
>ERZ773136.2649-NODE-2649-length-14559-cov-3.799641_pt1 | contig 14559 bp, 13 predicted proteins | sample MGYA00580855_ERZ773136 | MGnify/ENA primary metagenome ERZ773136 (study PRJEB29015, sample SAMEA2737860) | human gut metagenome | biome: human gut; feature: human-associated habitat; material: faeces | place: China | collected 2012 ... | reverse complement strand
AGTCACCGGCAAGCCGTATGACACGCTGGAAGAGGTCATCGGGCTGCGCGGCGAGCCCGGAAACGGCTCTCTTGCCGATTTCGGCGTGAAGTATGCGGCACAGGAAATGACGGCGGACGGAAATATCGACATCGATAAGATGTGCGGCTATTTGAAGAGTGAGCCGTCCGTGAAAGTGGTATTTATCCAACGCTCCAAAGGCTATGCGGTACGCAAAACGCTGTCTGCCGAGGAAATCGGACAGGCCGTCAAGGCAGCAAAGGCGGTAAAGCCGGAGGTTTTCGTCATCGTAGACAACTGCTACGGCGAATTCTGCGATGAGCATGAGCCGACCTATTACGGCGCGGATCTCTGCATGGGTTCGCTCATCAAAAATCCGGGCGGTGGCATGGCCGAGACCGGCGGATATCTTGCCGGTTCTTCCAAAGCAGTCGAGCTTTGCGCATATCGGCTCACCTGCCCCGGCATCGGCGCGGAGGGCGGCGCAACGCTCGGTCAGACCAAGAGCATGTACAAGGGACTTTTCTATGCGCCGCACACGGTCGCGCAAAGCTTGAAAACAGCGGCGCTTGCCGCAGCAGTTTTCGAAAACGAAGGCTTTGCGGTCTGCCCGGCGTCAGACGAGGTACGCCACTGCATTATTCAGACGGTTTCCCTCGGTTCGGAAAAAAATATGCTCGCGTTCTGCCGCGGCATTCAAGAGGGTGCGCCGGTAGATTCGCATGTCACGCCCGAACCGTGGCAGATGCCGGGGTATGCGGTGCCGGTCGTTATGGCGGCCGGAGCGTTCACGCAAGGCTCTTCGATCGAGCTGTCAGCTGACGGGCCGTGCGTCGCACCGTACACGGTATACATGCAGGGCGGTCTTACCTACGAAAGCGGCAAGATCGGCGTTATGTTTGCGCTTGAACATATGTTGGACGTCAAGAACGGTTAATAGAGGAAAACTTTCAAACCCGGCTGCAAGCTATGTTTGCGGCCGGGTTTTTATCTTTCGTTACAGGCAGAAGCATCGGCTTTCAAAAAAAATTGGCTTTTCTGCCAATTTCTGTTGACAAAGGGAATTTTATATGATATCATGATGATAGAAACCAATCCGAGCGAAAGGGTATCTGAAAGGAACAAGAGAAAATGAAAAAGATCTTTGCAGCAATTTTTATACTACTTCTGACACCGTTCCTATTCACGGTCTATGCAGACGGAGAGACCGCACAAGCGCATAATCACTTTGCATGCGGCACAGCCGACTGCGAAGAAAATCACGAGAGTGTCGGCAAGGTCGATTGGCAGGCATGGGACGGCGATACCACGGTCGGCACGGTAAGCGACACGGAGGTAAAGGCAGTATACTTATACCTCGAAGATGACCTTGTCATAACCGATACGCTTGATATCACGAACGTTGCGGTATATCTTTGCCTGAACGGCAAAACGCTGACCATCAATAAAGCCGGATATCCGGCGGTCCGCGTCGGTGAAAACCAGAAATTTGTTCTCTGCGACTGCAAGGAAACCGGCAAAATCACGGGTGCAAAAGGACCGACAGAGGACGTTCTCACCCGTCGCGGAACAATCAACTGCCAATCGGGCAGTAACTTTGTGATGTATGGCGGCAGTATTGCGGACAACATCATCGAAGGCGCAAACGGCGGCGGTGTTTACGTGAGCGGCGGTACGTTCACCATGTACGGCGGTTCGATAAGGAACAATCAGGCGCCAAACGGTTCGGGCGGCGCGGTATCCGTTGAAAACGGAAAGATCATCACCTATGGCGGCGAGATGACCGGCAACTATGCCGTAAACGGCGGCGCGATTCACCTCAAAGGCAACACCGGCGCGGAAATTCAGAAAATCAAGGCGATAAAAAACACGGCAAAATCGATGGGCGGCGCTATTTTCATCGAAACAAGCGCCATTATGGAGATCCGCGAGATCGAGCTTGCCGAAAACACCGCAGCAAACGGCGCCGGCTTGTATCTGAGAAGCGTTAAAAACAATGTTTATGCCAATATCCGTAGCGCTTACATTCATGACAACACGGCGACCGCAAGCGGCGGCGGCTTGTTCTTAAACGCAGATGGCTATAGCAATTATGCCATCAGCATTCACGACAGTCGTATCTGCGACAATAACGCGACATCAAACGGCGGCGGTATCTATGCGCAAGACTCTGCCATGCTCAATCTGTACGGCGGAAGCATCACCGGCAATACCGCAGGCGGCGACGGCGGCGGCATTTGTATGAGAAACAGTACCTATTTTAATATCTATAATTACCAACAAGGCACGGCTTCTATAAAAGAAAACTCCGCAAACCGCGGCGGCGGTATTTATACCAACGCCAGTGCCTTTATCTTAAACGGAACAAATGAAATTATGAACAACACTGCTTCAACCGCCGGCGGCGGCATCTATATTGCCGGAAGCGGTATGTGGCTCATCGTTACCAAATCGACCATCACCCAAAACACCGCGCCGATGGGCGGCGGCATCTGCTTAAACAAAGGCAACTCCGGCTATGAACTCGACATTGGCGGCGGCACGTCGGTCATCGGAAACACGTCTCCCGACGGCTTGCCGAACAACCTCTACCTCAACAACGGCCGAATGTTCCAGTTCCGCACCGGCTTGACCGGCAATGAGAAGATCGGCGTATCCGTAAGCGGAACGCCGACACTCGAAGAACCGGTCGATATCGAATGGGTATTTTCAGAACAGTATCACGACAAGGGCGGAGACCGTTCGAACCTCATTATTCCGGACAACGATAATTACGAGGTCATCTATCAGAACGAACGGCACAAGCTCATTCCGAAGATTCCGACCTGTACCGTAACCTTTGACCCGAACAACGGTGAAACGGAGCAAACCGTCACCGTGACGCAGGGTGACACGGTAAGCGGCTTTGATTATCCCATGCGCGACGGCTACATCTTTGACGCTTGGTACTCGGACGGCGCAGCCTACGATTTTGCAAAGCCGGTGACCGAGGACCTTACGCTTACGGCTCGGTGGATAAAAGAGGGCGAAACCGCACTTTGCGTTTCATCTTACAAAATAATCGTTTACAACCAAAGCCAACCGGCCGTGTTAATTATGGCAAGCTACGACGGAAACCGGCTTTTGGATGCAAAGACCAAAGAGCTTACCGGCGCGGAGACGGAAGAATATATCGGCGTTTTCGAAATCGGGCTGAACACGGAAAATGCCACCAAAATAGCGGCGTTCCTATTGGATATGACCGGTGAAATGCGGCCGCTTTGTGAAAGCGCGGCGGCGGATTATGTGAAAGCGATCATGGAGTAAACAACGCAAGCAACCGAAAAAGAACGGCGGAAAAACGATGATTTTTCTGCCGTTCTCTTGATGCTTTTCCCTATTCGGAAAAACCCTTGCATACATCGATCCAAGTACATGGAGCCGCATACGTTTCAAGCTCGTTAACAGTAAGCTCAATCGCACTGTTAGAGCTTCCGCAAGCCGGAAAGACCGTATCAAAGCGACGCAGCGATTCATCCAAATAAATCTTCACGCCGTCATTCACGGCAAACGGACAAACGCCGCCGACAGCATGTCCGATGCGCTCCTGCGCCTCCTCCGGTGTAAGCATTTTCGCCTTGGTACCGAAACACGCTTTATATTTGGCATTATCAATTTTTACATCGCCTGCCGCAACAACAAGAACCGGTTCTTCCTTTACGGAAAACGACAGCGTTTTGGCAATACGCGCCGGTTCACAGCCAAGCGCTTTTGCCGCAAGCTCAACGGTTGCACTGGATAATTCCATTTCTCGAATACGGTCGGCTATGCCTTTGGTTTCAAAATAGGCTTTTACTTTTTCAATAGACATTCTGCATTCCTTTTCTTTAATTTCTTTAATAAAAATCAAGAGGCACACGATTCATGCCTCTTGATTTTTGCTTAATTAAACGGTTTCTTTTTTAAGGAAATCCGCGCAGCGTTTAACTTCTTCAAGACCGGTCGGGTTCAAGCCTTCGCTTTCAACGACCATCAACAGGCCGAGGTCTTTTGCCTTTGCCATAACGTCGCGAACCGGGGCGGAGCCTTCGCCGAGAGCCTTACCGGCAACGACCGGATAACGGTTGCCGTCCTTTAAGTGAATGCAGCCAATGAGTCTGTCCTTGAATTCTTCGAGAACGGTGACCGGGTCACGGTGTGCGACAAATGCCCAGAACGTATCGATCTCAAACTTGATATTGGTCTTTTCCTTAAAGTAAAGGTTCGGATAGATCGCGTTTCCGTTAAGAATGAATTCTCTGTGGTGGTTATGGTAACCGAGTTCAATACCCTCTGCGGCCAGCATAGGCTGATACTTATTGAAGAGCTCAACGGCATGGTCGAGCGCTTCCTTGTTCGAGGTATCGACGCCCGGAACAATATAACGCTTGTTGCCGATGGTCTTGTGGTATTTTACCGTGCCGGCGAAATCGTTTTCAAGATCGCCGAAGCCGGAATGCGTACCGGAAACCGTAAGGCCGTATTTGTCAAGCCATTCCTTGACCTGTTCGGCGCTGTGACCGAAGAAGCCGGCCGGTTCAACGTATTCGTAACCCATAGCGGCCACTTCGCGAAGTGTCATTTCATAATCTTTTTCGGCAGCGTCTCTTACGCTGTACAGCTGTAATCCGTATTTCATTGCTATTTCCTCCTGATTTGGGCATATTGCCAAGGTAAGAACAGTATAACACGACTTTTTCGGTTTTGCAAGACATTTTCTTCCGGAAAACAGGAAATTTTTTACTTTTTTTAGAAGAAGCGCACAAAACGGCCTATTTATCCGGCCAAATAAACGCCCATGCGGTACAAGAGGCGAAGCACGTCCGGCAGAAATTCATCGGGAATACGGTCGTAGACGAACTCGTAGGTAAATTCACCGGCATATCCGGCGTCCTTCAAAATTTTTACGCAGGCAGGCAAATCCAACTCGCCTAAAAACGGAAACAGGTGAAGATCCTTGCCGTAATAATTATCGTGCATGTGCGTTGCGATGATCCGGTTGGCGTACAAGCAGATATTTTCAAGATAATGCTTATCATCCGCCACCTTGGCATGACCGGTATCAAGGCAAATACCGACATTTTCTTTCGGGAACATTCCGACGAGTTTCAGCAGTTCCTCCGGCGTCGAGCAATAGCGCGGCATATTCATATCCGGAAACACGTTCTCAAACGCCAACTTCATGTCAAAACGGTCAAGCAGCTCGACCGCCGGCGAAAATAAACGGTAATTAAAATCCAAAACTGCTTTCTCCGAATAGGTCTCAGCGGCAAAGTCAAACTCGTCGCCGTGAACGACAAGTATTTTTGAACCCAAAAGATGTGCGCTTCGCACTGCGCTTAAAATATCCTCTGCAAAGAGCGCGTAGTCCTTCTTCTCATAGCGGTTGAACGGACAATGCGATTGATTGACTGTTAACGCGTATTTTTCCAATATTCCTGCCGTCTGTTCGGCTTGGTTTTCCGGCACAAGTAAGTCCACATTCGAAAATCCGGCGGCGGCACAGAGCTTTAAAACCTCCTCCAAAGGACGTTTGCGTCCGTCGGCACGGTCACAGAAATGTGCGGCATTGATCGAAAGCTTCATATATATCTTTCCCTTTTTCAAAACTTGATCTCATCGATAATTCCCAAATCAAAGCACAGCCGCGACAGCACATATTTATCGCGGATATCCTTGGTCGCATGAAATACGCGCGGCAGATCGCGTTCGTCAAGACCGATGTCACGCGCCCTCTCGGGAGCGCCGATCTTACGAAGCAGTGCACGGATATCTTCGGCGTGCGGCACTTCTTCGGCAATGATCTTTTGAATATCCGGCCAACGGTCTATAATGATTTCCAACCGTTCGGCATGCTTTTGCACATCGTATTTCTGTTCTTTTTGTTCCAAAGCGATCATCGCTTGTGCGCCCTTTCCGAGAAATGTGCGCAGGTCTTCTTTATAGGCTTCGTAATCGAAGCGTTTCACGTAATCGAGCGCTTTTTGCTTATCCGGCGTATAGGTGCGCAAAAAGTCATAGATCTCAGCGGCATACAGCGTGCCGACCGCGCACTGGATTCCGTGCAGATCGACCGGTGTGCCGAATTCAAGGCCGCGCATATCCCAGATGTGGGAAAAATAATGCTCTACACCAGACGCCGGCCGCGACATACCGGCATACTCCATGGCCGCACCGCCGAGCACCAAGCCTTCAAACACGGCCTGTACGGCGCTTTCGTCACGCTTCAAAAGACCGTCGGCATGCTTGACGCACTTATCTAACGCGCTTCGTACCATACCGGCGACGGCTTCGCAATAGTATTCGCCGGTGATGATATGCGATAAGCGCCATTCGCAGATACTGATATATTTAGCAAGCATATCGCCAAGCCCCGAAACAAGCATCCGCATGGGCGCGTCCTTGAGGATCGCGGTATCGCCGATCACGATATCCGGGCATTTGGAGGGCAGCGTGATTTTTAAGCCGTCGCGCTCCACCGACGAGGAGGCCGACGCATAACCGTCCATGGAGGGCGCTGTGCCGACGATGATATACGGCTTTCCGGCAAGGGCAGCCAAAATTTTTCCGGTATCGTTGAGCACGCCCGAACCGACGGCGATGACCGCGTCGCAGCTATGATCAAAATGCATAACGGCGCTGCCGATCGTTTCTTCATCCGGCTTTAAGGCTTCGTTCTCGAAGATATGGAGAGAATACGGTTTTCCGGCTGCCTCCAAAAGCTCTGCGACGCGTTTTCCGGCTGCCGCATAGGTATGCACGTCCGCAAGCAAAAACAGCTTTGCATACGGTTTGACAAGCTCCGGCAACTGTTCGAGAACGCCTGAGCCGATCACGAGCTTGTTTACCGAAGAACGGTGAATTCTGCCGCATGGGCAATTTTTGATCTCGGTTAATGTCATTTCTTTCACTTTCCTATCGTTCAGTATGATATTTCTTATGCTATAATAAGGAAAAAAACCGAAAATGTCAATATTCAAACAAAATATTGGCGATATCTCTCACAATTTGGACAAAAGTGCAAAATCGACGTTCGAAAATTGAACAATTCGAATATTTGCAGTCATGCAATTCAAGACTTCTGTGAAATCCTACAGATTTGTTCACACTGCTACCACGAATATTTATCAAATTTATCGGTTGACTTTTTTCGCGTTTGCTGTTATAATAGTCATGTAAACGAAATTCTCTGCAACTGACGGAACCGTGGGTCACCACAAGGAAACAGAGAACATACATGCCGACCGTCTGGGCACACTTGCTTCGTCAGAGTAAGTGTGCCCTTTTGTTTTCGCGGCGCATAGCCGCATACGTAAGAAAGGAATGTGAACGCATGAAAAAGATTGCCGTAATCATGGGCAGCGACAGCGATCTTCCCGTTGTGGAAAAAGCCATCGATACCTTAAAGGAATACGGAGTGCCTTATGAGGTACACGTCTATTCGGCGCACCGCACGCCCGAAGAAGCGCGCGAATTTGCGCTGTCCGCACGGGATAAAGGCTTTGGCGCCATTATCGCCGCTGCCGGAATGGCTGCGCACCTTGCCGGCGCTATCGCCGCAAACACCACGCTTCCCGTTATCGGAATCCCTGTAAAATCAACCGTTCTCGACGGTGTTGACGCACTTCTTTCGACTGTTCAGATGCCAAGCGGCATTCCGGTTGCAACAGTCGCTATCGGAGGCGCTGTCAACGCCGCTTTGCTTTGTATTGAGATTTTAGCCGTGACCGACGAAGCGCTTGCGAAAAAGTTAAATGACGCAAGAAACGCCGGGCACGACAAGGTCATCGCCAAGAACAAGGCCATCGAAGAACGCTTTAACGCATAAAATAACAACAAGCCATAAAAAAGACAAGGAGAATTCAAATGGAAAAGACCGTACAGCTTTATGAGGGCAAGGCTAAAAAAGTTTACGCCACAACCGACGAAAATCTCGTCATTGTCGATTACAAGGACGACGCAACCGCATTCAACGGCCTCAAAAAAGGAACGATTGCCGGCAAAGGCGTCATCAACAACCGCGTGACCAACTACCTTATGCAATTACTCGAAAAAGAAGGCGTTCCGACGCACTTTGTCAAGGAATTAAGCGACCGCGAAACGGTCGTCAAAAAAGTAAGCATTGTACCGCTTGAAGTCATCATCCGCAACATCTCGGCCGGAAGCTTTGCCAAGCGCTACGGTGTTGAAGAAGGCATTGTCTTTGACGAACCGACCATTGAATTTTCCTATAAAAATGACGACCTCGGCGATCCGCTCATCAATTCCTATCACGCGCTTGCCTTAAAGCTTGCGACCAAGGAGGAGATCGAGACCATTAAAACGCTTGCTTTCAAGGTCAACGAGGTATTAAAAAAGTATTTTCTCGGACTCGGCATCGAGCTTGTCGATTTTAAGCTTGAATTCGGCAGAACCCATGACGGAAAGATCGTTCTTGCCGACGAAATTTCACCCGACACCTGCCGTTTTTGGGACAGCAAGACTCACGAAAAGCTCGACAAGGATCGTTTCCGCCGTGATCTCGGCCATGTGGAGGACGCATACATCGAGATCCGCAAGCGTCTTTTGGGCGAATAAACGCTCACATTCGCCATCCACCTCGCGTTTAAGGCAAACGCCTTAAAACGTCTGAAACGAAAGTGACGGACATATTTTTATGACAAATACAAAAAATCACGAAATTCATGAAGAATGCGGCGTTTTCGGTGTTTTTGCACCGGAGACCTGCGATGTCGCCTCGACCTGCTACTATGGGTTGTTCGCCCTCCAGCATCGCGGCCAAGAGAGTGCCGGAATCGTGGTCGGCGACCGCGGTCTGTTCAATTCCTACAAAGATCTGGGACTTGTCAACGACGTTTTCACACCGCGCATTTTAGCCGGTCTCGGCGACGGCAACATGGCGGTAGCGCATGTCCGCTACGGCACGACCGGCTCGAACGACCGCGCCAACGCCCAACCCATTGTAGTCAACCACATCAAAGGCCGCATGGCGCTTGCCCACAACGGAAATTTAGTCAACTCCTCTGCCCTTCGCGAGGAATTGGAGCTTGAAGGCTCTATCTTCCACACGACCAGCGACACGGAGGTCATCTCCTATGTCATTACCAAGGAGCGCATTCATTCGGCGTCGGTGGAGGAAGCCGTAAGCCGCACCATGAACCGGATAAAGGGTGCGTATTCGCTTGTACTCATGTCGCCGTCGAAGTTGATCGCCGTGCGCGACCCTCACGGTTTCCGTCCGCTCTGCTACGGCAAGACCGAGGACGGACGCTATATCGTCGCCTCGGAAAGCTGTGCGCTCGACGCGGTCGGCGCTTCGTTTATCCGCGACGTCGAGCCGGGTGAGATCATCGTTTTCGACCGCAACGGAGTGCGTTCGCTCACCGAGCACTGCGGAAAAGAACAAAAGAAGATATGCATTTTCGAATACATCTATTTTGCCCGTCCCGACAGCCAGATAGACGGCTGCTCGGTACACACGGCAAGGCTTCGTGCCGGCGCGTTTTTAGCGCTTGAGCATCCGGTGCAGGCCGATATCGTCATCGGTGTTCCCGATTCAGGCATTGACGCGGCTATCGGTTATTCCCGGCAGAGCGGTATTCCCTACGGAATCGGTCTTATCAAAAACAAGTACATTGCCCGAACCTTTATTTCGCCCGGTCAATCGTCGCGTGAGGACAAGGTTCGGATAAAGCTCAACGTGGTGCGCGAGGCTGTGGCCGGAAAGCGTGTAGTTTTGATTGACGACTCTATCGTGCGCGGCACGACCAGCGCACCGGTCATAAAGCTGCTTCGCGACGCAGGCGCCAAAGAGATCCACATGCGCGTTTCTGCACCGCCGTTTTTAAACCCTTGCTACTACGGCACCGACATCGATTCGCGCGACAAGCTCATCGCCTGTCACCATTCTGTGGAGGAGATTGCAAAAATCATCGGCGTGGACAGTCTCGGCTATTTAAACGTCAACCACCTCGGCATGCTTGCGGCGCACGACAACAAGCAATGTTCCCACTGCGCGGCCTGCTTCGACGGCTGCTATCCGACCGAAATTCCGGCAGACACCGGCAAGAACCGATTTGAGGAAAAGCTTCCGGAATTCAAGACAAACGACTAAGAAACAGGAGAACGACATGAAAAGTTTCAGCGAAAGCTATAAAAACGCCGGTGTGGACATTACTGCCGGCTACAAAGCGGTCGAGCTTATGAAAGCGCACATCGCGCGCACGATGACAAGCGGCGTATGCTCCGACATCGGAGGATTCGGCGGTCTGTTTGAGCTTGATGTGACCGGTATGGAAAGACCGGTGCTTGTCAGCGGTACAGACGGCGTCGGCACAAAATTAAAGCTCGCCTTTTTGATGGACAAGCACGACACGGTCGGTATCGACTGCGTTGCCATGTGCGTCAACGACATCATTTGCAGCGGTGCAAAGCCGCTCTTCTTTCTCGATTATATCGCCTGCGGCAAAAACGTGCCGGAGCGCATTGCAGAAATCGTTTCGGGTGTGGCCGAGGGCTGTGTACAGTCGGGCGCGGCGCTCATCGGCGGCGAAACCGCCGAAATGCCCGGTTTTTATCCGGTCGAGGAATATGACCTTGCCGGATTTGCAGTCGGCGCAGTCGATAAAAAGAAGATCTTGGACAACAAGACCATGCGCGATGGCGATGTAATAGTCGCACTCCCGTCAAGCGGCGTGCATTCCAACGGTTTTTCGCTTGTGCGCAAGGTGTTCGATGTGGAAAAGGCCGACATCAAAACGCCGGTCGCTGAACTTGGCGGCAAAAGCGTCGGTGAAACGCTGCTTACGCCTACCAAAATCTATGTAAAACCGATTCTTTCGCTTCTCGAAAAGGTGACGGTTCGCGGCATTTCCCACATCACCGGCGGCGGCTTTTACGAAAACATCCCGCGCAGCATTCCCGACGGACTTTGCGCCGAAATCGACCGTGCGGCCGTTCGGGTACTTCCGATTTTTGACCTTATCGCAAAAACCGGAAACATTGACGAGCGCGATATGTTTAACACCTTCAACATGGGTGTGGGCATGAGCGTGGTCGTTCCGAAAGAGCAGGCAGACGCGGCGCTTGAAGTGCTCAAGAGCGCCGGCGAGGACGCCTATATCATCGGAAAGATCGTCCGTGCCGACGATAAGATCCTCATTCGCGGTTAGATCGATGAAAGACTTATTTTACGGTATCTGTGCCGGAATCTTGATCGGTATTGGCGGAGCGGTCTTTTTAGCAAGCGAAAACCGTGTGATTGGCGCGATTCTTTTTTCCGTGGCGCTTATCTGCATTTGCGCCAAAGGCTATTCGCTGTACACCGGGAAAGTAGGCTATCTTGCCTTTTCGCACCGTGCAAGCGACTTTAAAAACCTTGCCTTTTGCTTTCTCGGAAATCTTATCGGTACATTTGCGGCCGGAAACGCCATCCGTTTTTCGCAAAGTGCGCTTTATGAAAAAGCGGCTGAGTTATGCGAAGCAAAGCTTACCCAAAGCATACCGTCCGCACTCATACGTGCCCTGTTCTGCGGCATTTTAATGTATCTTGCCGTTTCGGTCTACCGTGAAAAAAACACGTATATCGGCATTTTGTTTTGTGTACCGGTCTTTATTCTTGCCGGGTTTGAGCACTCGATTGCCGACTTATTCTACTTTTTCGCGGCTGGCATATATTCACGCGCAGCAGCCTTTTATCTTGCTCTTATCGTTCTCGGAAATTCGGCCGGCGGTCTGTTATTTCCCGTTTTATCCCTTGTTGCCGAGCCGCATAAAAACACACAAGGAGAAGCCAAATGAGCCAAAATCCCATCAAGATAGCCGTTCTCGTTTCGGGCGGCGGCACAAACCTACAGGCTCTTATCGACGCGCAAAAAGCCGGTAAGATCACCGACGGCGTTCTGTCGCTCGTTATATCGAACAAATCCGACGCCTATGCGCTCACACGCGCCAAAGCCGCCGGAATTCCGACTGCGGTAGTGAAGAAAAAGGAATGCGGCACACGGGAGGCGTTTGAAGCCAAAATTCGTGAGATCTTAGACGAAAACGGCATCGGTCTTATCGTACTTGCCGGATTCATGTGCATTTTAAGCGAGAGCTTTACCGGTGCTTATCCGAAGCGCATTCTCAACGTTCATCCGTCGCTTATTCCGTCGTTTTGCGGAGAGGGCTTCTATGGACTGCATGTCCACGAGGCCGCACTCGCCTATGGCGTCAAGGTAACGGGCGCGACGGTGCATTTTGTCAACGAGATTCCCGACGGCGGTGAAATTATCCTGCAAAAGGCCGTCGAAATAAAGGACGGCGACACGCCGGAAATTTTACAGAAGCGCGTAATGGAGGAAGCCGAATGGATCCTTCTTCCGGCAGCGGTACAAAAGGTTTGCGCAGATATGCGCCAGAAATAAGTATACCGGTATAGTAAACAAATAGACCGGTATAGCAAAAGGAGTAAGCCATGAACATTTACGACAGCAAAACCATAGGAGAACGCATTGCCGGGAATCCGTATGTCGGACGCGGCATTGTCACCGGACTTTCCGAAAACGGCCGGAATGCCGTCATCGCCTACTTTATTATGGGCAGAAGCGCCAACAGCCGCAACCGCGTTTTCACCTTAAAGGACGGCGCGCTTTTCACCGAACCTTACGACAAGACCAAGGTCAAGGACCCGTCGCTCATCATTTACGCGGCCATCCGGTCATATGAAAACAAGCTCATTGTGACAAACGGCGACCAGACTGATACGATATACGATTTTATAAAGAACGGCAAGGATTTCAAAACGGCTCTTGAAACACGCTCCTTTGAACCGGATGAACCGAATTTCACGCCGCGTATCAGCAGCATGCTTACCTTTGAAAACGGCTCGTTCACCTATGAAATGAGCATTTTAAAAAGTATCGACCAGCAAGGCTCGGACTGTGCGCGCTATACGTTTTCCTATCCGGCAAAAAAAGGACTCGGCCATTTTCTTCACACCTATGTGACCGACGGCGAACCGCTGCCGACCTTTCAAGGCGAACCGGAGCGCGTGAGCATTCCCGACGATATCGACGGCTTTACGACCGACATCTGGGAGCATCTTGACGCAAATAATAAGATTTCGCTCTATGTCCGCTACACCGACCTTGCCACCGGCAAAGAAAAATACCGTCTTATCAACCGTTTCGCGTAAAAAGCGCGGCGACATACAGAAAGGAATGCAACTATGAAAGAATTTGAGCTTAAATACGGCTGCAACCCCAACCAAAAACCGGCGCGCATTTACATGTCGAACGGAAGCGATCTTCCGATCGAGATCCTTTCGGGACGTCCGGGTTATATCAACTTTCTTGACGCTTTCAACTCTTGGCAGTTAGTGAAAGAATTAAAAGAAGCGACCGGCCTTGCCTGTGCGACCTCGTTCAAGCACGTCAGTCCCACCTCGGCGGCCGTCGGGCTTCCGCTTTCGCCGTCGCTTCAAAAGGCTTGCTTTGTCGATGATATCAGCGGTGTGAACGATTCGCCGCTTGCAATGGCGTTTGCAAGAGCAAGAGGCACAGACCGCATGTGTTCGTTCGGCGACTGGATCGCACTTAGCGACGTTTGCGACAAGACGACGGCGCTTCTCATCAAGCGTGAGGTATCCGACGGCGTTATCGCGCCGGGCTTTACGCCGGAGGCGCTCGAAATCTTAAAAAGCAAGCGCAAGGGCGCGTATAACATCGTAAAAATCGATCCCGGCTATGTCCCCGAAGAAACCGAACGCAAACAGGTTTTCGGCATTACGTTTGAGCAAGGCCGCAACAATTTCAAGATCGACCGTGCGCTGCTTTCGAACCTTGTGACCGACAACAAAGATCTTCCCGAAAATGCGGTACGCGATTTGATTATCTCGCTTATCACGCTCAAATACACGCAATCCAATTCGGTCTGCTTTGCCTATGACGGCCAGGCCATCGGCGTGGGCGCCGGCCAACAGTCGCGCATTCACTGCACCAGACTTGCCGGAACCAAGGCCGACACATGGCAATTACGGCAGCATGAAAAGGTGCTTTCCCTGCCCTTTCTCGACACGCTCGGACGTGCCGACCGCGACAATGCCATCGACGGCTACATCAATAAGAACGAAGAGGATGTCTGCGCCGACGGCGTTTGGCAGCGCTATTTTTCGCGCCGTCCCGAACCGCTTACGGATAAAGAAGCAAGAGAATATCTCAAAACCGTCAGCGGCGTTTCGCTCGGTTCGGACGCGTTTTTCCCGTTTTCCGACAACATCGAGCGCGCGCATAACAGCGGCGTAAGCTACATTGCCGAGCCGGGCGGCTCGATCCGCGACGACGCGGTCATTGACGCCTGCAACAAGTACGGCATCGTCATGGCATTCACCGGAATGCGTTTGTTCCACCATTAAAATTATCGCAAAAGAGCGCGCCGCAAGAATGCGACGCGCCCAAACTGTTGCAAAAATCTATAGGATTTTCGGACGAAGCCCGATTTCAATTAAAATCCGAAAAATCCGGGGACATGCGCCACGGATTTTTCACCGATAGATTCGCG
>ERZ773136.2646-NODE-2646-length-14576-cov-5.127608_pt1 | contig 14576 bp, 9 predicted proteins | sample MGYA00580855_ERZ773136 | MGnify/ENA primary metagenome ERZ773136 (study PRJEB29015, sample SAMEA2737860) | human gut metagenome | biome: human gut; feature: human-associated habitat; material: faeces | place: China | collected 2012 ... | reverse complement strand
CTGTTATTTTTATAACAAATGTAGCCAATTTCTTTTAATAAACAAATAAAACCTCGAAAAAGATAACACGGTCTCCGATTTTTCCGTATTCCCTCTGCAATCCGTAACCACCGGCAGGTTCCGACTTCGTTCCGGTATGGCGGAAACGCGGATTTTTTTTACTAACTTTGCTCTTTTGGAGCGAAGGGTGCTCCGCCCGAACTAAAAAAACGCCTCATGACCCCAGCAGCAGTCATCCTCACGGTCGCCGTCTACATCGCCGTCCTGTTCGTCGTCGCCTACCTTTCGGGCCGCAAGGCCGACAACGCCGGTTTCTTCACGGGCAACCGCCGCACTCCATGGTATATGGCCGCTCTGGCCATGATCGGCGCAGCCATATCGGGCGTGACCTTCATTTCGGTGCCCGGATCGGTGGCCGCCGACTCCTTCTCCTACATGCAGATGGTGTTGGGATTCACGGTAGGGCAGATGGTCGTCGCCTTCGTGCTGATCCCGCTCTTCTATAAGATGAAAGTGGTGTCGCTCTACGAGTATCTCGACGACCGGTTCGGCGTGGGCTCCCACCGCACGGGGGCCTGGTTCTTCTTCATCTCCAAATCGCTCGGCGCCGCACTGCGCGTCTATGTCGTCTGCGCCGTCATGCAGCTGCTCGTCTTCGACCACTACGGACTGCCGTTCTGGGTCAACATGGCCGTCACGATGTTCTTCGTCTGGCTCTATACGCAGCAGGGCGGCGTCAAGTCGCTGATCTGGACCGACACGCTCAAAACGGTCTGCCTGGTCGGAAGCGTCGTGCTCTGCATCGTATTCATCGTGCGGGAACTGGGATTGACGTTCCCTGCGGCGCTCGAAGCCGTGCGGCAAAGCCCCTACTCGCAGGTTTTCTTCTTCGACGATCCCCGTTCGGCGCACTATTTCTGGAAGATGTTCTGGGCCGGCGTCTTCACGCTCATCGCCATGACGGGGCTCGACCAGGACATGATGCAGCGCAATCTGAGCTGCGCCTCGCCGCGCGATTCGCAGAAAAACATCGTGCTGACGGCACTCAGTCAGATGGTGGTCATCTACCTCTTCCTGATGCTGGGCGTCTTCCTCTACCTCTATATGGATGCCAATGCCCTTTCGATGCCCGAAAAGAGCGACCAGGTCTTCTCGCTCGTCGCCGTCGGCGGCGGTCTGCCGGCGGCCGTCGGTATCCTGTTCGTCGTGGGACTGATTTCGAGCACCTATTCGGCGGCGGGTTCGGCGCTCACGGCGCTCACCACCTCCTTTACGGTCGATATCTTGGAGGGTACGCGCCGTTACGACGAACGCCGGCTGACCCGCGTCCGCCGGCGCGTGCACGTGGGCATGGCCGTGCTCATGGGGTTGTTGATCCTCTGTTTCGAGGCCTTCGGCAACGACAGCGTCATCAACCTCGTCTACAAGGTGGCGAGCTACACCTATGGCCCGATTCTGGGAATGTTCGCCTTCGGCATGTTCACCCGTTGTCGGGTGCGCGACCGTTGGGTACCGTTCGCGGCCGTTGCGGCGCCGCTGCTGAGCGCATCGCTGCAATATGCGGCCCGCGTGTGGTGGAGTTACCATATCGGTTTCGAATTGTTGATTTACAACGCCCTGTTCACCATGCTGGGCATGTTGCTGCTGGTTCGTAAAAAATGATGAAAAACAGACTCCTTATCCTCTTCCTGCCGCTGCTGCTGTCGGTCGTCCCGGCTGCGGCCAAAGGCCTCTCGGCCGAAAAGCGGAAGGAGATTTCGCAGATGCTCACCCGCATCCTCGACCGCGAGGTGGCGGGCTGCAAGACGAACGTCACACAGGTCGTCGACGCAGGCAACCGCCTGACGCTCTACGCCTCGATCGGCATGTCCTACTATCCCTTCCGCGAGCGGAGCGTGGCGGCGATCTACGACTCGATCCGCAGCCTGCTGCCCGCCTCGCTCGCCCGTCGGCGCTTGTCGCTCGTGACGGACAAGCACCCGATCGAGGAGCTGATTCCGCAGATCTACCGCAGCGGCAGCCGGGGCAAGACCTTCACCAACCGTTCGGACCGTCCGCTGGTGACCCGCCTGTCGTCGCCCGTGAAACCGACGCACGGACTCGCGGGGCGCCACATAGCGATGTGGCAGAGCCACGGCCGCTATTTCGATCAGGAGGAGAACCGCTGGCGCTGGCAGCGTTCGCGGCTGTGGGAGACCTGCGAAGACCTCTACACGCAAAGTTACGTGCTGCCTTATCTGGTGCCGATGCTCGAACGGGCGGGAGCCAACGTGCTGTTGCCGCGCGAACGCGACGTGCAGACCGAGGAGGCGATCGCCGACAACGATGCAGGCGTGGACGAAGGATCGTCCTACGTCGAATTCACCGGCGACCGCCGCTGGTTCGACGCGGGAACGGGATTCGCACACCGGCGCGAGGTCTACGTCGAGTGCCAGAACCCCTTTGCGGAGGGGACGGCACGCGGCGTGCAGACCGTAACCGACGGCCGCGAGAGCCGTGCCGAATGGAGCGCCGACCTGCCCGCGAGCGGCGAATACGCCGTCTACGTCTCCTACAAGACGGTCGAACGCAGTTCGGAGGATGCCCTCTACACGGTGCGCCATCTGGGTGGCGAGAGCCGTTTCGCGGTCAATCAGACCATGGGCGGCGGCACATGGATCTATCTGGGGACATTCCGCTTCGCGGCGGGACAAAATCCTGCGTTGGTCACGCTGAGCAACCGCTCGTCGAAAAAGAACCGCGTCGTGACGGCCGACGCCGTGAAGATCGGCGGCGGCATGGGCAACGTCGCCCGCACGCCTGCTGCGGAGTTCCGCACGCAGGATACCGACTATTTCTGCGAGCCGAGCGGTTATCCCCGTTTCTGCGAGGGCGCCCGCTATTGGCTGCAATGGGCGGGATTTCCCGAAACGGTCTACCGCCAGAAGGAAGGGCTCGACGACTACAAGGAGGATTACATGTCGCGCGCCCACTGGGTCAACGCGCTCATGGGCGGCTCCGAACGGCTGCCCGACGAAGAGGGTCTGAACATTCCCGTCGACATGGCGCTGGCCTTCCACTCCGACGCCGGCGTGCGCCGCAACGACGAGACGATCGGCACGCTGGGCATCTACTTCACACAGGAGAACGGCGGTCGCTTCGAAGGGGGTGCCAGCCGCTACCTGTCGCGTGACCTGACCGATCTGGTGATGAGTCAGATCGTCGGCGACATCCGCGCCACCTACGAACCCGAATGGCGCCGGCGCGGATTGTGGAATCGCTCCTACTACGAAGCGCGCGTTCCTGCGGCGCCGACGATGCTGCTCGAACTGCTGTCGCACCAAAATTTCGCCGACATGCGTTACGGAAGCGATCCGCGCTTCAAATTCCTCGTGTCGCGTGCGATCTACAAGGCGATCCTGCGTCACGTCAGCTTCCAGTACGGCCGTCCCTGCGTCGTCCAGCCGCTGCCCGTCGAAGGATTTTCGGCCGTCTTCGCCGAACGCGACGACGAAGTGCGGCTGCAATGGCACGGCGTGGAGGATCCGCTTGAAGCGAGCGCCTCGCCGACGGGATATGTTCTCTACACCCGTATCGGCGACGGCGATTTCGACAACGGCGTGCCGGTCGACGGGACATCGACCGTCGTGCGACAGGAACCGGGCGTAATTTACAGCTACCGCGTCACGGCGACCAACGCCGGCGGCGAGAGTTTTCCGAGCGAAACGCTCTCGGCGGCATGGGTGCCTGAACCGAAGGGGCGCGTGCTGGTGGTCAACGGCTTCGACCGCGTGAGCGCGCCGCTGAGCATCCAGGGCGATTCGCTGGCGGGTTTCTACCGCAGACTGGACAGCGGGGTAGCCGACCGGCACGATATTTCGTTCATCGGCGAACAGCGGGTGTTCGACCGGCGTTTCACCGAGGCGGAGAACGACGAGGAGGCGCTCGGATCGTGTTACAGCGATTACGCCACGCAGGTCATAGGCGGCAATACGTTCGACTATCCGCGTTTGCACGGCGCATCGATCGTGCGGGCGGGCTACTCCTTCTGTTCCGCTTCGGCCGCGGCGCTGGCTGAGGGGGAGGTGAAGACCGACGACTACTTCTTCATGGATGTGATTTTCGGCAAACAATGCTCTGTCGAAATGGGGCGCGGCACGAGCGGCGTCGAGTTCCGCGTCTTTCCCGAGGGGTTGCGGCGTGCACTCGGCGAGTTCACCGCTTCGGGTCGTTCGCTCTTCGTGTCGGGCAGTTTCATCGCCACCGATCCGTGGCGGTCGCCTGCGTCGACGGATGAAGAGCGGGCATTCGTGAAGTCGGTTCTTCGGTACGATTATCGCGGGGGACAGGCTTCGCGCCGGGGCGAGGCGCGCATCGTGGCTTCGCCGGCCCGCATGGATCGCGAACGGTTCTATTTCAACACCGAACCGTGCCGCGACTTCTATCCCGTCGAGGCTCCCGACGCGCTGCGTCCGGTCGGGGGTGGGTTCACCGTCATGCGGTACGACGACGGCGACCAGACCGCCGCCGTGGGCTACACGGGCGACTACCGTTCGCTGGCGATGGGATTCCCGTTCGAGGCGATCGTCGACGAGGGGCAGCGCGACCGGCTGATGCAGCAGATCATGAATTTTCTAGAACCGCGCAAATAGTATGTTTACGACAAATTAAATAGTATTACCTGTTATGTCACTCGAACAACAAATCTCGAAGGGTATCATGGAGGCCATGAAGGCCAAGGAGCCCGTGCGTCTGCAAACGCTGCGCAACATCAAGAAGTACATCATCGAGGCGAAAACCGCCGGTACGGAGATCGCCGAACTGCCCGACGCCGACGTGGTGAAGATCATCGCCAAGCTGGCCAAGCAGGGGAGCGACTCGGCCGAGATCTACCGCCAGCAGAACCGTGCCGATCTGGCCGAGGAGGAGCTGGCGCAGGTGGCCGTGATGCAGGAGTTCCTGCCCCGGCAGCTGTCGCCCGAGGAGTTGACCGAAGCCGTGCGTGCCGTCATCGCCGAAGTGGGCGCCACCTCGGTCAAGGAGATGGGAAAGGTCATGGGCGTTGCCTCGAAGCGGCTTGCCGGACAGGCCGACGGCAAGGACATTTCGGCCAAAGTCCGGGAGCTGTTGGGCTGAGATGACCTTCCCGCATCCGCATAACCTCCGCACCGTTTCGATGCCGCTCGGTATGGTGGTCGGGGCGATGTTCTGCCGGCCGATCGCGGCGTTGGAAACGGCCAGCGGCGGAATGATTACCCCGTCGCTCATCTTCCTAATGCTCTTTTTCACCTTCTGCCGCGTCGACGTGCGCAGTATGCGGCTGCAACCGCTTCACCTCTGGCTGCTGACGGCGCAGATCGTTTTCAGCGTGGCCGTTTACGGAATTCTGCTGCCGTTCAGCCCGACAGTAGCGCAAGGCGGGATGATCTGCGTGCTGACACCCATCGCAATGGCCGCCGTCGTGATCGGCGGAATGCTGGGCGCCGACATCGTTTCGATGACCACGTTCAGCCTGCTCTGCAACATGACGATCGCCGTCGTCGCACCCTTCATCCTCTCGGTGGTCGGCAGCGGCGACTGCTCGCTGGCCGTCATACTGGCCAGGGTCGCGCCGCTGCTGATCCTGCCCTTCGCCGCCGCACAGGGCTGCCGCGCCTTAATACCGAAGGTAAGCGGCTGGGTGGCCGCCCACAGTCAGATTTCGTTCTACCTGTGGCTCGTGTCGCTGACGGTCATCATCGGCCGCACGACGACCTTCATTCTGGATCATCCCGAGGCCGACGGCGCCGTCGAGACCGCGTTGGCTGCCACGGCGCTCGTGATCTGCCTCGTGCAGTTCAGGTTCGGCCGCTGGCTGGGACGTCGCTACGGCGATGCGGTCGCCGGCGGACAGTCGCTCGGACAGAAGAATACGGTGCTGGCCGTCTGGATGGCGCAATCGTTTCTCGATCCGATCTCGTCGGTCGCTCCGACGGCCTATATCGTCTGGCAGAATTTCGTGAACAGTTATCAAATCTATAAAAAGGATAGAGAAACGACGAAAAATCAAATATAAATCATTAAAATATAACTATTTATATTTGATTGCGGGATTTTCTGTTGCTTTTGCGATTTTCCCGACAAAGCCCATGATTGCCCGATATTTGTTACTATTTTGTTACTCGAAAATACCGCGGTAACAAAACAAATTCGCTATATTTGCCGTTGGAGCAACAAACGGGAAGAGTATGGCGAAGCAGAAACAGACGGTCAAATTGAAGGAGCCGGTGCGAATCCGGTTCAAGCAGTTATCCAACGGAAATCAATCCATCTATTTGGACTACTATACGGGTGACGTGATCCGCAAGGAAAATTATGTTGGCGGCAAACGGAAATACGAGTTTCTGAAGCTATACCTTATTCCCGAACGAACGCGGGAGGACAAGGCGAAGAACGAAGTGACGCTCGCCCTTGCCAAAGCGATTCAGAGCAAACGGATCGTCGAGGTGCAGAACGACGCGCACGGATTCCAGAACACGAACAAGTCCCGAGTGAACCTGCTCGATTATCTGGAAAATATCGGAAAACAGTCCGCCGAGCAGGGAAGCCGGAACTATGCCCGAACGGTGCTCAATACCGTCCGGGCATTGAAGCTGTTTCGCGGCGACTATATCGCTTTTCGGGACGTCGATAAGGAGTTTCTTTCGGAGTTTACCGATTACCTGCGGCAGATGCCGAAGGCCAGCAAATACGGCGTATTGAAAACCGGAGGGCGGTTAAGCGCCAATTCGGTTGTTTCCTATTACGGTACTTTGAGAACGGCCATCAACCGTGCCTACAAAGAGGGAATCATTACCGTCAATCCGACCAAAGAGTTCGATTTCGCAAGTAAAGTGCGGCAGGAGCCGAGCCGCCGCGAGTATCTGACAATCGACGAATTGAAAACGCTGATAAATACCGAGTGCCGGCACGAGATCGTCAAGCGGGCTTTTCTGTTCAGCTGTCTGTGCGGGTTGCGCGTAAGCGACATTCGCAAATTGAGGTGGTGCGACTTACAACGGAGCGGCGGGCGTGTCCGTATCGAAATCACGATGCAGAAAACCAAAGAACCGCTTTACCTGCCGATTTCGGACGAGGCGTTGAAATGGCTGCCGGAGCGCGGCGAGGCGAACGACAGTGATTATATCTTTCCGCTGACGCACGAGGGAACGGTGAATGATACGCTGCAACACTGGGCGAAAGTCGCCGGAATAACCAAACACATCTCGTTTCATATCTGGAGACATCCAAGTTCTACTTTCTAATTGAGATACAATCAATTAAAGTCCTCATTCTCTTAAATGGGTAACGATTTGGTAACGAAAGTGTGTCTTTTTGTGACCTTTCGTGTCTTAGGTCACAGACATTATACAAAAAAAAACTCCTACAATATCAAGGTATTGTAGGAGTTGTACATTTACTGTCCATTTCTGTCCAGCGTTTTGTGATCCCGCTGGGGCTCGAACCCAGGACCCCAACATTAAAAGTGTTGTGCTCTACCAACTGAGCTACGGAATCATCCGCGCCAATCCGGAGTTATCCGTTTTGGTGGTGCAAATGTATAGAAAATTTTTGTTTTGCCAAAATAAAACGATATTTTTGTACGGAATATTGATTATCGTAAATCTTAAAACAAGATAAATTTTATGTGTAAAGCTCTGATTATCGGCGCAGGAGGCGTAGGTACCGTCGTGGCGCAGAAAATTGCTGCCAATCCGATTTTTTCGGACGTGATGCTGGCCAGCCGAACAAAAGCGAAGTGTGATGCCATTGCTGCGGCAATCGGCGGGGACCGGGTGAAGACTGCGCAGGTCGATGCCGACAATGTAGCCGATTTGTGCGAGTTGTTTCGGGCTTTCAAGCCCGATATCGTAGTGAACGTGGCGCTGCCGTACCAGGATCTGACCATCATGGACGCCTGCCTGGAGTGCGGGGTGAACTACCTCGATACGGCCAATTACGAACCCAAGGACGAGGCGCATTTCGAGTATTCGTGGCAGTGGGCCTATCAGGAGCGCTTCAAGGAGAAGGGGCTGACGGCCATCCTGGGCTGCGGCTTCGATCCGGGAGTGACAGCTATTTTCACCGCCTATGCCGCTAAACACCATTTCGACGAGATTCACTACCTCGATATCGTGGATTGCAACGCCGGTAATCACGGCATGGCTTTCGCCACGAATTTCAATCCGGAAATCAATATCCGCGAAGTGACTCAAAAAGGCCGTTACTACGAGAACGGCAAGTGGGTGGTGACCGAACCGCACGAGATACACAAGCCGCTTCATTATCCTGAAATCGGCGAGCGCGAATCTTATGTGATCTACCACGAGGAGCTGGAGTCGCTGGTAAAGAACTATCCGACGATCAAGCGAGCCCGCTTCTGGATGACTTTCGGACAGGAGTACCTGACCCACCTGCGCGTGATTCAGAATATCGGCATGGCCCGTATCGATCCGATCATTTACAACGGTGTGGAGATCGTGCCGATTCAGTTCCTGAAGGCCGTGCTGCCCGATCCCAAGTCGCTGGGTGCGAACTATCACGGCCAGACTTCGATCGGCTGCCGCATCCGGGGTATCAAGGACGGCAAGGAGCGTACGTATTATATTTACAACAACTGCGATCACGAGAAGGCGTTCCAGGAGACCGGTACGCAGGCCGTGAGCTTTACTACGGGCGTTCCGGCGGCGCTGGGCGCTTCGATGTGGGCCAAGGGGCTTTGGCGCGGTGCGGGCGTGTTCAACGTCGAGGAGTTCGATCCTGATCCGTTCCTGGCCGAACTGGGACCGCAGGGATTGCCCTGGGTCGAGAAATTCGACGTCGATCTGGAAGTCTGATCGGGTTTCGATAATTGGTTTGAAAGTCCGGATGGTATGTACCGTCCGGACTTTTTTATCGGTCTGTATTGGTGTGAAAAGAGGTAGGTATAAATACTTATTTATTCCAAATAGCCGGGATTTTTGAATCCCGGTTGGGAGGTTTTTTCTATTTTTGCGTGAATTTGAAACAGCATCGGAAATCCATGATCGATTTTCAAAAATTACCTTCTCCCTGCTTTGTGCTGGATGAGCAGTTGCTCGATCGGAATTTGGCGGTCATCGACCGCGTTCGCCGGGAGAGCGGTGCCGAAGTGATCGTCGCTTTGAAGGCCTGTGCCATGTGGAGTATTTTCCCGGAGCTTGCGCAACATTCCGACGGAGCCACCGCTTCGTCGCTGGCCGAGGCGAGGCTGGTTTTCGAGGAGTTCGGCCGTCCGGCGCATACGTACGCTCCGGTATATACCGACCGGAATATCGAAGAGATTCTCGATTGCAGCGATCACATCACCTTCAATTCCGTTGCGCAGTTCGAACGGTTCGGACAGATGGCCCTGCTGCGCGGTATTTCGTGCGGCCTGCGGATCAACCCCGGCTATTCGCCGGTAGAAACCGATCTCTATAACCCTTGCGTGCCCGGTTCGCGGCTGGGTATTCCTGCCGGGGAGCTGAAGGAGCTGCCCGCCGGGGTGGAAGGATTGCATTTCCACGTGCTGTGCGAGTCCCGCCCCGAACATTTGCGCTTGGCGCTCGATGCCGTCGAAAAGCGTTTCGGTCGTTTCCTCGACCGGATCAAATGGCTCAATATGGGCGGCGGACACCTTATGACCCACAAGGATTACGATTGCGACGAGCTGATCCGCATTTTGCAGGAGTTCAAGGCGAAATATCCGAACCTGCGCTTGATCCTGGAGCCCGGCAGCGCCTTCACTTGGCGGACGGGTTACCTGGTTTCGACCGTGGAGGACATCGTTGAGAACGGCGGCGTGCGTACGGCGATGCTCGACGTGTCGTTCGCCTGCCACATGCCCGACTGCCTCGAAATGCCCTATAAACCGGCCATCGTCGGGGCGCACGAACCCGCCGAAGGGGAGAAACGCTGGCGCATGGGCGGCACGAGCTGCCTTGCCGGCGACTACTGCGGCGACTGGGCCTTCGACCACGAACTGAAAGTCGGCGAGCGCATTGTCTTCGAAGATATGATCCACTATACGATGGTCAAGACCACGTTGTTCAACGGCGTGGCGCACCCCTCGATCGTCATTGCCCGCCGCGACGGGCGCACGGACGTCATCCGCGAATTCGGCTACGAGGATTTCCGCAACCGCATGTCGTAAATTACACAAACGCATATAAATGAAAGATTTTACACCTACCTCCTACACGCTCGAATGTGTCGCTACGGGGCGTGAGTTCGAGGACACGGGCTGGATGCTCTCCGATCCGCAGTGCAAGACGCCCTCGCTCATCCGTGCGAAATATGCCCGCAGGCAGCTCGAAGTGAAACCCGCCGAATACGGTCTTTACCGGTTCTGCGACTGGATGCCCGTGCGGCGTATCCTCAAGGGCTCCTCGGCGCCCGTCACCTACAAAAGCAAGGGGCTTGCCGCCCACCTCGGGCTGGAAAACCTCTGGATCACGTTCAACGGCTACTATCCGGCCATCGGTGCCACGATGTCTACCTGTTCGTTCAAGGAGACCGAAGCCTATTCGGTCTGCGGGCGTGCCGCCGAACACGAGGATCGCGTCCTTGTGGTCGCCTCGGCGGGCAATACGGCCCGTGCCTTCGCCAAGGTGTGTTCCGACAACAATATCAAGCTGCTCCTGTCGGTGCCTTACGACAATATCGGGGCGCTGTGGTTCGAGCATCCGCTCGACCCCTGCGTGAAACTCATCTCGTGTGCGGCGGGCGGCGACTATTTCGACGCCATCCACCTGAGCGACCTCGCCCTCAAGGGGCCCGGGTTCTATGCCGAAGGCGGCGCGAAGAACATCGCCCGCCGCGACGGCATGGCCACGACGGTACTTTCGGCCGTGACGACCATCGGCCGCATCCCCGACTACTATTTCCAGGCCGTGGGCAGCGGTACGGGCGCCATTGCCGCCTGGGAGGCCAACATGCGCCTGATCGGGGACGGCCGCTTCGGGACGAATACCATGAAACTCATGGTGTCGCAGAATGCGCCGTTCGTGCCGATGTACGACGCATGGCAGGCCGATTCGCGCAAGATGCTGCCCTACGAGGACGACAAGGCGCGCCGCGATGCGGAGATCATCGACGCCAAGGTGCTCTCCAACCGCCGCCCGCCCTACGGCATCACCGGCGGGCTTTACGATGCGCTGAAAGCCACGGGCGGAGAGTTCTTCGTCTCGACGAACGCCATGGCGCGCAAGGCGCGCAAGCTTTTCCACGAACTGGAGGGCGTGGACATCTACTCTGCGGCGGGCGTAGCACTGGCTTCGCTCATCAACGCCGTCGCCGCGGGCAAGGTCGAAAAGGATGCCACCGTCATGCTTAACGTCACGGGCGGCGGCGAGGAGCATTTCAAGGAGGGCAAGGAGCTCTGGTACCTCAGGCCCAGCCATGTATTCCCGCTCGAACCCGACACGGACGACGTGGTCGCCAAAGTCGAGGCGCTCTTCAACTGATCCCCGATACGATCCGGCTCCGGCCGGATCTTTTTTTCGGGCCGTCGCGTCCCGGATGCCGCCCCGCGGCAAGGGGGCGGCAGCTCCGTACTTTGGCCCCGTTTCCCGTCCGCTGCCTCGCCCGTTTCACGGCGCCTGCCGCATGTGCCGGTGCATTTTCCGGTGCCGGGAAAGAAAACGGCCGCAAAGGCCGGAATACTGCCGGAAACTATTATCTTTGCAGCGGTTTCCGGAGGGCGGCGCGCAGCCGGGCCTCTCACCGGGAGCTCCGATTTTTTTTTATTATTAACCCAACAAATTCAAGATGAAAAACATCCGAACCAAGCAGACTCCCTGCTTCAGGCGTTGGAGCCGCAAGGGCTGGGCAGCCTTTGCGAGCCTGCACCGCCATGTAACCATCGGAGTCCTCGCCGTGACGATGTCGATCCTCTTGCTCGCGACGCAACATGCGTCTGCGCACGATGCCGATACGGCCGCCGTCCTCAAAACGCTGAGGATCGACGAGGTCGGCATTTCGGGCAGCCAGTCCGCCCCGACGCGCAACGTACAGTCGCAAACCCCGCTTTTCGACCGGAAAGCACAGGCCGCAGCGCCCGTCCAGACCCTGGAGTCCGCCCTGCGCCTCGCACCTTCGGTCGATATCCGCGAACGCGGGGGCAAGGGCATGCAGGCCGACATCTTCATCCGTGGGGGCTCTTTCGACCAGACCATGGTACTTCTCAATGGCATCGACTTCACCGATGCCCGCACCGGGCACCAGTCCCATTCGCTGCCCGTCGACATCGACTGCATTTCGGCCGTCGACCTGTTGGACGGCGTGCCGGGCGTCGGGGCCTTTGCCGGGGCGGTGAATATCCGCACGGCGCCCCTGAAACCCACCTACCTGCGTTTCGAGGGCGCCGGCGGCCAGCACGGCTACGCCTATGCGAACCTTTCGGGCGCCGTGACTTCGGGCCGTTTCTCGCTGCTCGCCGCCGGTTCCTACCGTCGCAGCGACGGCTACCGCCACAATACCGACTTCGCCAATTACAACGCTTTCGTGCGTGCGACCTACGAGGCTCCACGCGCCGGGTTCTTCGACCTGCAGGCCGGTTACCAGAACCGCACGTTCGGTTCCAACGGCTTCTATGCGGCCTATAACCCCGACCAGTGGGAGGCGACCTCCACGGCATTGGCGTCGCTGCGCTGGTTGAAACAGGCCGGGCGCTTCTCGTTCGGCGCTTCGGCGAGCTACCGCAAGAATTTCGACCGTTACGACTGGACGCGCGGCACGGCGATGAACCGCCACAATACCGACAACGTCGGTGCCCGGCTGTGGGCCGATTACGACTGGCGGGCGGGTACGACCTCGCTCGGCGGCGATTATGCCTTCAACCACATTTACAGCACCAATCTCGGCGAGGCGCTCTCCCGGCCGCACGGCCGCTACACGCACGCCAAGGCGCGCAGTACGGGCAACCTCTGGCTGCGCCATGCCAAACAGTGGCGGCGGTTCGACCTCGCGGCTTCTGCGGGCATCAGCCTCACGCCCTACGGCACTTCGGCGCTGTGGAGCCTCTCGGGCGGCTATACGCCCGCCGCGGGGCTGCACCTCGGCATCGGGGCGTTCCAGTCGATGCGCCTGCCGACCTTCACCGACCTTTACTATACTTCCCCGGCACAGATCAACAACCTTGACCTGACGCCGGAAAGTGCTGTCACTTATCTGTTTGATACCGGTTATATGAAGAACAGCTGGAGGTTGTCGCTGCAGACCTACTATCGTGCCGGCCGCGACATCATCGACTGGGTGTGGCGTGAGGATATGGGCGACAAGTGGCACTCCGAGCAGACCAGCCGCCTCGACACCTACGGCATCGAGCTTTCGGGCGGTTATACGGTCGCCGACGGCTTTCTGCGCCGCGTGACGCTTTCCTACGGTTATATTACTACTGACCGCAACAGCGACATCATCGCCAAGGGGGCGATGGATTACATGCGCCACAAGGCGGCGCTGGCCGTCGAGGTGCATTTCCTGCGCCGCATGTCGCTGGCACTCACGGCGTCGGTCTACGACCGCAACGGCAGCTACACGCACTATCCCGTGCCGGGCGACCCGTCCCTCTCCGAGGTGCGCGATTACGAGCCTTATTTTCTGCTCGACGGCCGCCTCCAGTGGGAGAAAGGCATCTGCCGGCTTTATGTCGATGCGACGAACATCACCGATTCCCGCTACTGCGACCTGGGCGGCATCCCGCTGCCCGGGGCGTGGGTCACGGCGGGCGTGGCGCTGACCATCGGCCGCTGATACGCTCCCTTCCGGCTGCATTCCGGCCCGTCGCCTCGCGCGGCGGGCTTTTTTTTGCCGGTTGGCCGCCAGCCGTGCGCAGCGTTTCTTCGGGCTTCTCGCCGGACGGGCAGCGGTTTCGGGAGGGTATTCCGGTTTACTTCCTGTGGCTATGGGCTTTTCTGCGGCGGGGCTGCCGCTCGCCCCGAGTGACAGGCAATATCCGTTGCCTTATCCCGCTGCCTGCTTGCGCGGCCGGCTTTTTTTTGAGGCTCCGGCCGCCAGCCGTGCACAGCGTTTCTTCGGGGCTTTCTCTTCTCCCTGCAGGGTGGACAGCCGGGGAAACGGGGGCAGGATAGCGCACCATCTTCGAGGGGGGGGGCTTCCCGTACCTCCCGATTTTTCCAATCTTTCCGGTTTCCCTGTTCTTTCCGAAATCTTTCCCTCCTTTCGTACCCCCCCCCGTTTTCCTGCACCGCGTGACCCGCCGCTCGCTTTTTCTCCCTGCGGGAATTTCCGGCTCCGTGCCCGCCTCTCCTGCGGAAAAACCCCGGAAACTGCTGTTTCAGAATCCGGAGTGGCTTTTTTCGTTACGATTTTTTCGTATTTCTCCCGGATTTTCTTTATCTTTGAAAGTATAAATCTAACCTCATTACCTATGGAAAAGCGTATCGTGGAGTGTGTCCCTAATTTCAGCGAGGGACGCGACAAGGCAGTAATCCGTCAGATCACATCGGCCATCGAATCCTCCGGGGGCGTCAAGCTGCTGGACGTGGATCCCGGCGAGGCGACCAACCGGACTGTCGTCACGTTCGTCGGCTCGCCCGAAGCGGTCATCGAAGCCGCCT
>ERZ773136.2636-NODE-2636-length-14616-cov-3.638967_pt1 | contig 14616 bp, 12 predicted proteins | sample MGYA00580855_ERZ773136 | MGnify/ENA primary metagenome ERZ773136 (study PRJEB29015, sample SAMEA2737860) | human gut metagenome | biome: human gut; feature: human-associated habitat; material: faeces | place: China | collected 2012 ... | reverse complement strand
GTCATTTACATTTACAAAAGCAGGCTCTGCGATATTTTTATCGAGTGTATCCGTATCCACCACATAGCCATGGTTCTGTGAGGAAATATAGACACGGCCGGTCGCGAGATCCTTGACCGGATGATTTCCGCCGCGGTGGCCGAATTTTAATTTATAGGTCTTTGCTCCATAGGCAAGCGAGATCATCTGATGTCCGAGACAGATACCGAAGATCGGCAGCTTGCCGCGCAGTGCCTTGACAAGCGTGATGACCTCGGTCACGTCCTCCGGGTCGCCCGGACCGTTGGAAAGGAACACGCCGTCCGGCTTCATGGCAAGTACGCTTTCGGCGTCCGTGTTGAACGGAACGACCGTCACGTTGCAGCCGCGCGCATTGAGTGAACGGATGATGTTGAGCTTTATGCCGCAATCGACGGCAACGACATTGTATTTCGGATTTGAGGTGCGGCTGTACCACCGCTTTTTGCTCGAAACAAAGGATACCACATCGTGCTTGACGGGCGTTTGCGCGATGATCTCAAGCGCCTTGTCCACGGTCATGTCCACATCGCAGATAAGCGCCCGGCGGCTGCCTTTTTCGCGGATCGAGCGCGTAAGCTTTCTTGTATCGAGGCCGGAAATGCCCGGAATGCCGCATTCCTCCATGACCTCCGAAAGCGTTTTGGTATAGCGGAAGTTAGACGGAAAATCATTGTATTCGCGCACGATAAGACCGCCGATGGTCGGATTTTTGGTTTCATAGTCCTCGTCCGAAATGCCGTAGTTTCCGATCAAAGGATAGGTCATGACCACCATTTGTCCGGTGTAGGACGGGTCGGAAAGAATCTCCTGATAGCCGACCATGGAGGTGTTGAAAACGACTTCACAGACCGAATCTATGTTTTTCACGCCGAACGCATAGCCGAAATATTCGCTGCCGTCCTCCAAAATGAGTTTTCTGTCAAATTGCTTTTCTAACGTAGTGACCGACCCTTTCTTTTTCCGCTCCGGCTGATCTGTCTTTGCGCCGTGCCGGAAAAACGGGCGCAAGGACATACTTTTCATTCTGTTTATTATAGCATTTTCACGCTTATTTGTCAAGAATCGGGCGTCAAGAAGAATGCCGAATCTTGAGGGATAAAAACCGGCGGAATCGTGGATATTTGCTAAGAAAAACGGCGAAAAACAAACAGCCGCGACTGTGCTGTATCGCGGCTGTTTGCAAGCTGTAAAGAAATTATGAATGCGTATAGAAATACACTTTTGACGAGCGTTTTTCGGAAAGCGTCACGTAAAAACCGTCTTTTGCAAGCGTTTTTCCGGAGATCTCGAAGGATTCGTTTGTATCGGAATCGGTAAAGGTGTAAACGGTGTTTTCATCCACACCGCCAAAGTCGAACGAAGCGGCAGCATAAGGAGAAGTGTCGCGGCGGAACACCTGAACGATACCGTCTTTACCGTCCGGGCGGTCAAACTGCCAAGCGCACCACACGTCGGTTTTGTCCGATACCTCGGTGAGAGGGTAGAAATCCTCCGAAAAATACGGACGTGCTTTCAAATATTCCGCATAGGTCTTGCGCAAAAATTCCATTTTTTCGGGATCGTCGCCGAAGCATTCGTCCTCGGCAAAGGTGAAGTTGGTGGCAAGCGACGCTCCGTAGCTGCTGCGAATGCGGTAAAGGTCGTAGATTCTTCCGCAGCCGGTACCGGAATAGGGCATCCAGCTGTTGAAAGAAAGCATGTGGCATTGGGAGGCGTAATCGTCGTAATTGGCCGGGCATTGGTAGTCGCTGCGCCAGAGCGGCACGCTGCGCCGGAGCATTTCAATGTCGATTCTTCTGCCGCCAGACGCGCAGTCGTCGATGATGAGGTGCGGAAATTCTTTGAGCAGCGTGTCCCATAAGCGGTAAAGGCCGTTGATGTAGGCAATTTCATTCATCCCGACGCGGTTTTCTTCTTCAAAATCCACCCAGAACGGCTTCGGCCATGTGTTGAAATCGATGCGTAAGCAGTCGATCTTCAACGTCTTTATGTGTTCGTATAACATATCGTGGCAGGCTTGCCATGCAGCCTTGTCGCCAAGCTTTAATAACAGGTGTCCGTGGCCGCCCTTGCCGCGGTTGTAATAGTATTCCGGATGTTCCTTGTAGCCGCTCGATGATTCGCGTGCGCGTTCCGGCTCGAACCAAAGAAGAAACTTCATACCGGCTGCGTGAGCCGCCTCGGACACATCGACAAGCCCTTTCGGATGAATATCGCGACTGACTGACCAATCGCCGGTACGTTGGGACCAATCGCCCTCGAATTCGTTGGGCGTAGGAAGCGTGCCCTTACCGTACCAGCCGGCATCCATCCAAAGATATTCGTAAGGCAGCTTGTATTTCTTTATCGTTTCAACGCGCGCAAGCACCGATTCGGTTCGCATGCCGCCCCAGACGTTGGCGCAGAACGGCGCAAGCTCGTCGCGACCGGTACTTCCGATCTGCGAGTAGCATTCCTTGACCAGCCGCCGCCACTTATTCTGCGATTCGACCACTGTGCCGGAGTAGGGAAGTACCACAATGCTTGACGAGCGGTATTTTTCGCCGGGCTTTAAGTAAAAATCGACCTTTTCAAGACCGGTACGGACGCGCACATCGTCTGTGCCGCGGTTTATCTCGCACTGCCAGCTTCCGCTCCAGCCGATGGCAAAAATAACGCCGGCATTCTCTTTGTGAATGTTGAAAAACGGCGCGCGTCCCTCGCTGGAACGTCCGCTTGAGGTGGCAAAATGCTTTTCCTCATTCGGATAAATGTGGTTGACGCGGCGGTTTTCGACGATCTTATCGACGTCGCAGGAAAATTCGTCGGTCGTCCAGTTTGAGCCGCACGGCGCATAGATTTTGGTGGCTGTTTCCGGGTCGGGATAGTAGGCGGTAAAGCGGTAAGGCTCCTCGTGCGGCAAGGGCAAAGTAAAGTCCGCGTCGAACAGCTCGGAGATCTGCCCGGTCGGTTCGTCCGATGTGTTTTCAAACTCGTTTACCCATTCGTAAGCGCCGTACTTGTCGATTTTTTTGGCGGTGTTGGTGAGCGTCAAGCCCTTTGCGAAGCGATAGACGGTGATGAGCGAATCGCCTTTTTCGGTCTGCGTGGTTTCAAGCAGAGAATCGGTATGCGGTTTCCCGTCATATAAAAAACTGAAACGGGGACTGTTTTTCAAGAATTCCATTGGTGTTCCTCCCATATTTAATATTTACAGAAATAAACAGGTTCCGGCAACGGCAAGGAGTAATCCGAACCATTGCAGCGGCGCAAGACGCGTCCGGAAAATTAACTTATCCGCGAGCGCCGAGCAGAGAATGCTTCCGCCCGTGACCGCCGGATACAGCACGGTGGCCGGCAGCAACTCCGCGCCGAATAACTGCAACAGATAGGAAAATCCGCCGGCACAGGCTGCGAAGGCCGATACAATAAGTACAAAACGCATATCGGTCTTTATGCCGAAAGCTTTGGACAGTTCGGCTTTACCGTATTTGCGTTGCAGTGCGGCGCACAAAAAAAACGTGAAGAATACGCCGGAAAGCGCCGACCAAAACGCAAAGCCGAAAGTGCCGGCTGTCGGAAAAGCCGTTTCGACCTGATGCATTTTGGAAAGAATGCTGACAAAGCCGTTTAATACGAAAACCGCGCCGCATAACAGCCAAACGCGCGCCGAAAGCCGACTGCGGTCTTTTCCGAAATCCAAATTGTATAATGCGGTCGATAAAATGATGAGAACAAGTCCCACAGAGCGCAGAACCGTCAATTCTTCGTGCAAAAACAGAACGCCATAGAGATACGGCAGCGTCATGCCGCCGGTCATTAAAAACAGCGTGTAGAGCGTCATGCCGCCCTTTGCCAAAAGCAAAAAGCCGATAAGCGTGTAAATAAGGCATAGCAGCTCTTTTCCGGCGGCAAGCGCAAGCGTAAACGGCGCAAAAAAGGCGCTACCGTCTTTGGCAAACAGGCAGAGCAAGGCGAAAAAAGCGGTCTTTACGATGCCGGTGATAAGCAAAAACACTGTTCCGGCAAGAATGGTGTTGCCCTTTTTGCGGCCGTATAGCTTCTGAAAGACAAAGCTTGCGGCAAGAAGAACGTCCGCCGCGGCAATGAGAAATGCTCCGTTCGGATTCAAAATCAAAACTTCTTTCTTGGTGTTTTGGAATTTCTTTTCTATATGGTATCATGAAAATTCTTATAAAACTATTGATTTTTCGTCCGAAAATATAATATAATAAGCAAAAATGGGAAAAGATGTGAAGTCTGATGACGGCCATGGCCAAAAAACAGAATCTGCCGGCCTTTCCGGCGTGCGAGTTTTCGGTGAGCTACTCCGAGCCGACGCGAAAGACCCATAAATTCCAGATAGACAGCCACTGTCACGATTGCTGTGAGATTTATGTCAATCTGACGGGCGACGTGTCGTTTATGGTGGAGGACACGCTCTATCCCGTGTCGCACGGCGACGCGATCGTCACAAAGCCGTGGGAGCGCCACCATTGCGTGTATCGCAGCGACCGGCAGCATAAGCATTATTGGCTGCTGTTTTCGGCGGAAAACGAAGCGCTTTATCCTCACTTTTTCGGCCGTGAGCCGGGACGGCAGAATCTGATATCACTGCCGCCCGATCAAAAGGAAGAGCTTATCGCGCTCTGTCAGTCGCTTCTTGAGAATAAGGAGGACGATTTAGGCCGGTATGCCGATTTTTTCGCCATGCAGCGGCTTTTGGCAAAGGGCGTGCCGCATTCGCCGGCCCGGACGGACGCTCTGCCGAAGGAGCTTGCCGCCATGCTCGAATATGCCTCCGGCGCTGCTTTTTCCGAGCTTAGCACGGCAAACCTTGCCGAGTCCGGACATGTCAGCGTCAGCACCGCCGAGCGGCTGTTTCGCGAATATACCGGCATGACACCGCTCAAATATATCACCGAAAAGCGGTTTGATAAAGCGCGAACCCTGCTAAAAAACGGCAAAAACGTAACAGAAGCCGCTTTGGAGAGCGGCTTCTGCGACAGTTCGTATTTTATTCTGCAATTTCGCAAGCGGTACGGTATCACGCCGAACAAGTTCCGCAAGCAGCTGTAACTATGTGTTTTGTGCGCCTTACGGCAAAAATCTTGCCGGAGTCGGCTTGCCTTCAAGCTCGTCGGCCATGTTGAGCGCAAGCACGTTCCAGTTGACGAAGCCGGGGTTCATGATCGGCTCGCGCGTTTCGGGATTGTAGTATTCATGCAGGTCGCCGCTCTTGCGCAGATCGTCGCCGAGAAGGCTTAGTGTGCGCTTGCAAAGCTCTTCGGCTTCGGCGCGGTAGCCGTAGTTCATTAAGCCGCGGAAAACGGCGTATTGTGCGATGATCCAGATCGGACCCAACCAGTTGGAGGGATTGCCGGTTGGTTCGAGGTTGTACATCTTTTCATCTCTCGACAGCGAACGGATGCCGCCGGGTGAGAAGAAGGTCTTTTCATCCATGATGTGGTCTTTGAGGACGGATGCCTGTTCCGGTGTGGCAAAGCCGATGAGCATAGGCAAAAAGTTTGACCAGCACCGAACCTTGATAAAGAGCGTGTTCCAGAAAACGCCAAGTCCCTTGTGGAACCAGTCGTAGGGACGCGTCTTGATGTCCACATCCACGCTGTAAAACATGCCGTCGCGCGCGTCGTAGCACTCGTTTTGGATGGCTTCGACGAGTTTATCGGCTTTTCCGGCATAGTAAGCCGCGTCGTCCGAAAGACCAAATGCGTTGCAGATCTTTGCCATACTGCGAAGCTCGCGAACAAGGAAGCTGTTTAAGAATACCGAAGCGGTGGAGAAGCGCGGACGGCCAAAGGTGGCCGGGTCGTTGTCCACGCCGATCATGACGTCGTCCGCCCAAACGTAAAGACCGCATTTTTCATTGTAGTAGTAACGGTCGTAGCATTCAAAATACTTCTTTAATTTGTCAAGGTCGCCGCGGATCCATTCGAAATCATTCGCATAGCCGCTGACAAGGCAGATCTGCTGGCACAAGAAAGGCTTATGCATATTGAGGATCTCGCCCTCGTTGTGCTTTTTGATGAGGTACGGTTCGGCGGCATCGGGCTCGTTGACCATCATGGGTATGTAGCCGTCGGCCAGCTGGAAATTCAAGAAATTCTTCACGTTTCCCTTGCCGCATTCGATGAGCTTTTCGGCAAAATCCGGCTCGGTCTGTTCGTTTTCCGCAACGCCGATCATGGCGTACATCGCCCAGAACGTGTCCCAGTCCCAGAGATTGCCGTCATAGGCCGAACCCGGGTCAACAAAGGGATATTTGTAGTTGCCGTATGGCTTTTTCATGACCTTGTCGAGCTTGGAAAAGAGGTAGTCGCGGATAAGCTCGCGGTCGGTTTTGGTGTTGGACATGGTGGTTGCTCCTTTGTATCGTTAGTTTATGTAAGTTTCTTAATACGGTAGACGGCACGTTGTGTGTCTATGATCAGACATTCACTGTCTGAAAACGGATATATGTAAAGTATATCGCCGGAAGCGTCTGTTAAAGCAATTTCCGCATAAGTTCCGTTATACAGCAAGTCGCGCGTGAGATTGTCCACCGTAGCTGCGGAGCTTGCTTTTTGCTGCAAAAAGTCCGGAAACAACACATAGGAAGTGCGTGAAGTTACCGCTAAAGGGACATCGTCGAGAATAAGCCGATCCTGTGAGAACACGAGCTTGTCTCCGACGGAAAAGCGGGAATCGGAACTGTTTTCAAAACCGGATTCCGTAATCTGCCATGAGCCATAATAATTGGTATAGAGTTTTTCAAAGTATCGGTTGTTTTCCAAACAGGAAAGATTTTCCCAAACGGTTTGGATTTTGCCGTTTTCCGTAAAGAGGGATAACAAGAGGTCGTTATCGCGAAAAGCCCCGTTTTCTTTATTTAACTCGGAAGCATAGAAAAAACGAATGCAGTTACTGTTGCCGACTGCTTTTGTTTTGTAAGAATCATCGGCTTGAAAGCCGTCAACGGAAATGTCGGCAAAATAGGAATCGTTTTCTTTGTATACCCGGATCGTGTAATGTTGATTGATGTTCGGCGGTACAAATTCGTTGTAGATATAATCACCTAACCAAGAATCAAGGGATTCGGAAGTCTCGTCGAAATTTGATTTCACATCCGGAGTGTGCCGATTGAAAAACTGTATCAGATTAAAGGCAATGGATAAAACTGAAATAATGGATAAAACAATGACGGGGACGGAAATACGGTACGGTTTCGTCATAAGTCCGTTTCCTTTCTGCCTTTTTTTGACTTTTGAAATTTGTTCTTAGCTTTTCCGACCCTATTGCCCTCCGGCAATTTATAAAGCCGCACACAGCCGTTTTCATTCAGATTTTTGAGAATGACCGCGCCTATCGGGAACAGAAACAGTCCCCAAATGCCGCAGAGCTTTAAGCCGATATACATGGCGAAAAGCGTCGCAAGCGGATGCATTCCGACCGAGTTTCCCAAGATCTTCGGCTCGGCGGCCTGCCGGATCACCGTTATTATACCATAAAGCGCCAGAATACACAAGCCTAATTTTGTATTTCCCGTAAAAATTGCGCCAAGTCCCCATGGAACAAGCACCGTACCCGTCCCGAACACCGGCAGAATGTCCACAAGCGCGATCATCAACGCCGAAAGCAGCGCATACGGCAGTCCTAAGACGGTAAAGCCAACGGCAAGCTCGGTAAAGGTCATGGCGAGTAAAATGGCATAGGCTCGCAGCACCGAAAGCACGGTATCGAAAAATTCGCGTTTTAATTCGTGCGCAAACGCCGCTTGCTTTTCGGATAACTGACATTTGAGAAACGCCGTTATGCTTTCATAGTCGCTTCCAAAATAGAACAATGCCAACAGAAACGTGCCGAACGACAGAAACACGCGCGGCAGAGCGTGAAACACAGCAAGGAGCGCATCGGCAAACGCCGGAAGAAAGCGGTTCACTGCGGCAAGAGCAAGCGTGTCCACGTTCCGGAATATACCGTCCAACTTGCTTTGCACGACTGTTCCGAGCGACGGCGATAGCTTCGAAGCAAACGCCGACGCGGAATCGGCGAGCTTTTTTAAGTTTTCCGCTAAAGCGCCGCTGTCAAGACCGGCTGCCAAAGCCATGCCCTCCGACGCGGTTCGCGTGATGAGATACCATAGGCTGCCAAAGGCAAGGCCGAATAAAAGAAAAGTGAAAATGAGCACCGAAAGTATGCGCGGCAGGTGCAGCTTTTCACACAAAAATAACACGGTCTTACGCGAAAGGCAGGCAAACACAAAGGCCGCGGCAAATGGAAGCACCGCCAAAAACAGATAGCGGAAAAACAGATACAGACCAAGACCTGCGAAAAGCAGCCGGAGAAAACGAAGCGTCATGCGGTTTATTTTTTCTGATTCATTCATGTATATCTCCTGTGCAAAAACGGCTTGTACGAAATAAGTGATTTCGGCAAATTCCGGAGTATCGGGACTTTGAATTGTAAATAAATGTAACGCTTTTGTGCGTCCACTGTATAAAAAACGTTAAAACGGCGAAAAAAACTTGATTTTAAACGGTGTTTATGCTATAATATTCTATCATGATTCTAATAAAGGAATGAAATAAACGATGATCAATATTGCTATCCTCGGTTTCGGCGTAGTCGGTTCGGGTGTTGCCGAAGTCATTTCGACCAACGCCGCAGAGCTTGCGGAGCGTTTAGACGGAGAACAGCTGAATATAAAGCATATTTTGGATTTGCGTACCTTTCCGGAGCATCCGCTCGGCGACAGAGTGACGGCGGATTTCGACATCATTTTAAACGACGAGGACGTGTTCTTGGTCGTGGAGACCATGGGCGGTTCGCACCCGGCCTATGAGTTTTCCAAAAAAGCGCTGCTTGCCGGTAAAAACGTGGTTACCTCCAACAAAGAGGTGGTAGCAAACTACGGCGCCGAGCTTCTCGAGATCGCACGCGAAAACGGCGTCAGCTACTTGTTTGAAGCAAGCGTCGGCGGCGGTATCCCGATCATCCGTCCTATGTGGCAGTGCTTGGCTGCTAACCGTATACAGTCGGTTTCCGGTATTTTAAATGGTACCTGCAACTATATCTTAACCAAAATGGAACGGGAAAAGAGCGATTTTGCGGACGCGCTTGCCGAAGCGCAGCGGCTTGGTTATGCCGAACGGAATCCGGCTGCCGATATTGAAGGCACGGACACCTGCCGTAAGATCAGCATTCTTACCTCTCTTGCCTATGGCGAGCATGTTCGTCCCGAACGGCTGCTCTGCGAGGGCATTACGAAAATCACCTACGACGATATCGCCTATGCTTCTTCGCACGGCTATCGGATAAAGCTGCTCGGCAGAGCTTCGCGCGCTGAAAACGGCAAGGTCTATGCCATGACGGCGCCTTACCTTGTGCCGGAGGACAATGCGCTTGCCGGAATCAACGACGTGTACAACGGCATTCTCGTGGTCGGCAACATTGTGGAGGACGTTCTGTTCTGCGGACGCGGTGCGGGCAGTCTCCCGACGGCAAGTGCCGTGATGGCGGATGTGTTGGATGTCATCCGCGACTGCCGCAAGACCATCGGCTGGGAAAATAAGGAAGCTGATTTCTTAGGCGATATAAGCGAAAACGTGACCGACTGCTATATCCGGACGACTGCAGACGAAAGCGCGGTGAAGGCGGCGTTTGGCGGCGTAAGGACTGAAAAAGCCGGAAGCGCATTGGTATTCTTTACCGGAAAGCGTACCGAAAAAGAGACCAATGAAAAGCTCGCGGCGCTTGGCGCAGACTTTTTTAAGCTGCGTGTGCTTGCTTAACAGACAGTTACAGTATATGCATTTTTGAGATTATAATCACGTTTTTTCCGGATTTTGTGCGGCGGAAGGACGGATTTATAATAAAAGAGAGAAACGAATCAATAAAGGAGGCACTTTTTTCATGCTTAAGAAAATCATGGCTGCCCTTCTTGCTGCCTGCACCATCTGTGTACTTGGCGCGTGCGGCAAGGATGACGCCAAAACACCTGATACCAAACCGGATTCCACGGTGACGGAGCCCGACAATTCGGACAACACGGCCGATAACAACACCGAAACCGAGATCGATTACACGTCCGACCTTTCCACCGAGCGCTATGACGGCTATAACTACCGTATGCTCGTGCGCAAAGGAAAGATAAACGACCAGTATCTCGAAGAGGATTCCGAAGACCTCGTGGAAAGCGCGACCTACAAGCGCAACAAGGAGGTTGAGGATCGTTACGGCATTACCATTACCGTTTCCGAATCGAACGATTCCAACTACGAAACCGACGCGCTCAACTCGATTCTTGCCGGCGACGACGCGTATGACCTCATTTTCGCACACTCGCGCGCCGCATTTGTGTATGCCATTCAAGGCGCGGCTATGAACTTCAACGATATCAGCACCATTCATCTCGACAAGCCTTGGTGGACGCAGGATATTACCGAAAGCTGCAATATCAACGGCAAGCTGTACGTGCTTGACGGCGATATCTCCACAAGCGGTCTCGGCGCTACCATGTGCTTATTCTTCAACAAGCGTATTTTCGATGAGCTTGGCTACGATTACCCTATGAAATGGTCAAGGACGGCGATTGGACGTTTGATGAATTTTCCTATCTTGCCAAAAAGGGCGGCGCTGACCTCAACGGTGACGGCGTTATGGATCCCGAAGTGGACCAATACGGCTTCCGCGCCGAACAATGGGAAGCTCCGATGAACATTCTCTATACCGGCGGACAGAAGATCTACGATAAAGACGACGAGGGCAACCTCCAGTTAACGCTTTATTCTACAAAAACGGTTGAGATTTACGACGAATTCTTCAGTTTGATGAACAATGCTTCCTGCATACTGTTTTCGAATGCAACCGGTTATAAGGGCAGCGGTATGTTCTCCGAGGGCAGAGCCATGTTTACCGACACCGAGCTGCGTCATGCACAGACGCTGCGCAACATGGACGACGATTTCGGTATTCTTCCGTATCCGAAATTTGATGAAGCCGACAATTATGCAACGGCTACCAACGGCGGTTCGCACCTCCTTGTGATTCCGATCACCGTAAGCGATGTGGAACGCACCGGCGCTATCACCGAGGCTCTTTGCGCGATCGGTTCGCGCGACGTTGTTCCGGCATTCTATGAAAAGTCCTTAAAGACCAAGTATGCGCGCGATGAAGAATCCGAAGATATGATCGATATCATCCGTTCCAGCCGTATTTATGATATTGGCTATGTGGCCGGCGGTACTTTCCAGTCCTGCGGATGTGACCTTGCAAACTCCACGAACCACGATTTCGCCTCCTACTATGCTTCCGGCGAAACGGCGGCTAAGACCAAACTCGAGGAGTTTAACCGCGACTATGCAGGTCTTAGTAACTAATTATTAGCTAAGCAAAATAAAAACTTCCGGTCGGTTTTCTCGACCGGAAGTTTTTTATTTATTTCGGTATACCGCTTTGGTCGTCAGAACAGACCGCCCTCGTCTGGATCCAATAACAGATCGTTTTCCTCATCGTCCGGATTCGGAGAAAAGCTCTCGGAGCTGTTTAACAAAAACTCGAAAGACTGCACTTCGAAAAAACGCATATCCGGTTTTTCGTAAGAGAATTTTTTCATGTATCTGCACCTGCGCTCTCTTCTTCATTTTTTACGATCTCTGCATTGTCCAATATGTTCTGCGCCATCTTAAGATCTTCTTCGGACGCTTCGGGATTCTCAATCAGCCGTTTGGCAGCGTTCTCCATGCTCGATATATGACAGTCGCCGTAGAAGTACATACCGCCGATTTTAACGTATGGCCGCGAGGCTATCGGAACGCGATAGCGCGTTGTGTAGGTGATATCGCCGTCGGTATATTCCTTTTCCAATCCCGTGACAACGGCCATGAAATAGTAGCCGGTTTCACCGTAAGAACCAAAAGGTGTTTCACCATCGTCGGTAAAGGTCGTCTTGCCGCCTGCGCCGTTTCGGTAATTGCGGCCGCCGACAAATTTAAAGCCGCTGGCTGTCGTGCCGTGAAAGGTTTCGGAATCCGTATTGCTTACGGTGTCGTTTACACGTAAGTCGGAGGTCGGGTCAATGCCGGCTTTTTCGTATAGGTCGGCACGGCCGACAAGAAAACCGTATTCTTCCGCCTCGGCATGACCGGCATTTGGTATAAAGGCTGCAAAGCGGATGCCGGCCGGAGCGGTCGTCCGAATGGAATTCTTAAAGGTGATTTCAGGCAGTTGCGGCTCAAAAGCCGTGATAAGCGTTTGTGTGCCGGTAATTGCAAGGGGTGTATCGACTGAAAAAACGCGTTTTTCGCCGTCTATGGTGACGAAATAGCAAGAGCTGCCAAGCAGACCGGCGTCAGTTGTGTAGTTTGTGACGTTTGAGCCGTATAAATACACGGTCTCCGTTATTGTGCCGTCTGCGGCGGCATACAGAACTGTATGTGCCGGAACGTCCTCCAATACGATATTCCGGATGTAATACGGCGTGTTTGCGCCCTGGATCTGGAGCTGCAAGGTGTTTCCGGCAACGTTGTTATAGACGTCCGGTGAAAACGTTTTCGTTACCGTTGTCCATGCGTTTGCCTGTGCCGATCCGAGGGGCATATAGATAAAACTTTCGGGAGAAGCCGATTTATCCTTATGGCAGAATAAGGCAAGATTTACGCTGCTGTCCGGACGGATATCAAAGCTTAACCGGCACGTGTGGCCGCTTTGGAGCGCCAACAGACCGTTGGTGTTTTCGATATATACGCCGTTTTCCGTGCGGAATACCGTTTCAGCCGTATTGTCGGGGTTGGCAGCCGTACCGAGCGCTGTCATGGAAAAGGTCTTGACTTCGGAATATTTCTTTTCGGGACGCAAAGCGAAAACGACCGAGGTGCGAAGCCAGACGGCGTTAAAGACCGTGTCTGCGGTCGGTGTGAAGGCGCTGCCTGCGGTAAAGTACCGGCCGCCGGTCATCCAGCCGTCAAACCGGTATCCGGGCAGCTTTGCCGTGCATTCCGGCAGCACATATTCCTCGCCGCGCTTTACCGGAACAGATTCCGGAAGTGCGCCAATGTACGTTCCTTCGCTTTCAAAACGTACCGTGAATTCCGACGGCGGCGTGAGGTCGGTTAAAGTGAAATTACGGAAATAATACGGCGTGTTGCTTCCTTGAATCTGCAATTGCAGGGTGTTGCCGGGAACATTATTGTAGCTGTCGAGTGTAAAGGTGACGCTTAATGTCGTCCAACCGCCGGCTGCGGCGCTGCCGATACCGGTATAGACAAAGGTTTCGGGCGAGGCCGATCTATCTCTATGACAGAACAGGGCAAACCCGCGCGCCTCGTCCGGCCGCACGTCGATGCTTATTCGTTATTTTCAACAAAGAAAAGCCGAAAATTCCTTTGTTCGTGTATAGTATAGCATGCCGGAGAAAGCGGCACAATGACAAAACCAGTCAAAATCAGTGACATTTAGAGCGTGCCGCTGACACAGACTAAAACCAAGGAGCTTTTATGATCTACGAAAAATCGCGCGACCTTCCGGATAAACCGCTTGTGTTCTATACCAAGCACGCAGATATGCCAAAGCACCATCATGCAAGCATCGAAATTGCTTATGTTATAACCGGAAGCGCAGAGCTTTGCGTGGAAAAAGAAAAATACACGCTTTCTCCCCATCAGTTTGCTTTTATCGGCAGCAATGCGGTTCATTCGTATACGGCGCAAGAGGGAATCTGCATCGTGGTGTTGCTTCCACTTGCCGTCCTTGCACCGTTTCGCGCACAGCTTGTCAGCTGCACGTTTACACCCTGTGTTTTCAACGATACCTCCGATGATTTCGTAAAGACACTGTTTGATACCATGGCAAAGGCGCTTGAGCATACCGGCGATTTTTCTGCTGCAAAAAGCACGGAAGCTCTTGTGCAGAGTATTGCCGAGACCTTTATGCGCTTTGTTTTCATAAGGGCCGAGGCTGTTAAAAAGACCAATCGAAGCGTGCCGAATGGGGCGGCTCTAAACGACTATTTACAGCAGAATTTTACAAGCGATATTACGGCGCTTAGCCTTTCAAAGCGCTTCGGCTATACGGAAAAGCATATGACGGATATAGTAAAATGCCTTTTCGGCATGCCGCTTAAGGATTATATCAATATGCTTCGTATCAACGAAGCCAAGCGGCTGTTATTGTCGAGAAAAACGATCGAGGAAGTGGCCGCACATGTCGGTTTTTCTTGTACGCGCACTTTTCTTCGTACTTTTGTCCGCATTACCGGTCTAACGCCGGCCGCATATCGTAAAGCGTGCTTTTCCGGCAGCGGAGAGGCCGAAAAACCGAATGATACAATACTATTTCATCGATAACACAAAAAACTTCCGGTCGATTTTCTCGACGCGGAAGTTTTTTGTTCATTTCGGTATACCGCTTTACCGTATTTTACGGATTTTTGCCGACCTCGTTATACATATATTTTTTATGTTGGATAGGAGAATATCCAACTTGTTTTTTATAAAGCCTGCAAAAGTATTCCGGGCTCTTGATACCCACCGTCTCGGCGATCTGCGCGACGGAATAATTGGTGCTTTTTAATAGAAAAGTGGCGGTGTTGATACGAAGCGTCATGACATAGGTGGAGTA
>ERZ773136.2631-NODE-2631-length-14645-cov-4.675531_pt1 | contig 14645 bp, 10 predicted proteins | sample MGYA00580855_ERZ773136 | MGnify/ENA primary metagenome ERZ773136 (study PRJEB29015, sample SAMEA2737860) | human gut metagenome | biome: human gut; feature: human-associated habitat; material: faeces | place: China | collected 2012 ... | reverse complement strand
AAAGTTCTAAAAAAATATACCACAGGCTATACAAACTGTCTGCCGATAAAATATCAACAAAATAATTTATACGCTATAGCAGTGGCAGACCACTATACCGGATTTCTAAAAATCAATTTATCGGCAAAAATAAAACTGAAGTCACCACTCATGAAGAGGCTGTCTCAAAATAAACTTGAGATGGTCCTTTTTTGTTTTATTTCAGATTGAAGTCATTTGTATTGTTCTCAAAAGAAGAATTTATAAGCTTGCTTTTGAAGATTTCATCCTTTCAAACTGTTTTTTCGTTGCCATAATCCTCCTAAGAGGCTACTTTTGCAAGATTATGTGTTATGGCGTCAAGTACAACTACTTCCACATGGAACAGCGGTCGAGGTTCAAACCGGATCCGTTCAAGGCGGAAAACTTCTACTACAATGAAGAACATGACTTTTGTATCTGCCCCCTGGGACAAAAGATGCAAAGGATAAGGATCGGACATGTGAAAACTGCATTCGGATATGTCAGCGAAAATGCCGGATACAGAGCCGTCAGATGTGAAGGCTGTCCGCTAAGATGTCGATGTTTTAAGGCAAAGGGAAACAGAACGATAGAATTAATCACAGACTTAGAAGATACAGGTAGAAAACCAAAGAGTTGTTGTGTTCCAAGAAAGGACTGAAACACGGAGGACAGAGATGTATAGAACCGGAAGTAGTGTTCGGACAAATAAAATACAATATGAACTACAAACGTTTCCGCCATTTGGAAAGGATAAGGTCTTCATGGATTTTTCCTTCTTGGCCATTGCCTTCAATATAAAGAAAATGTGTGCAAAAATGATAAAAGAAGGTATGAATTGGCTGATGAAACTGTTTTATAAGCTTACAACTGCTATTTTTAGATGTTGGGAACAAACAAATCAAAGAAGTATCCAAAATATCGCAACTTAAAAAAATGAACCGATTTTTATAGTCAACGAAAAAAAGAAGGTGCATCGTGCATTACGACACGCCTCCATAGGATTCCATGTGTCTTGACGCTGACAAGCTTCAAGCGGGTCAGGAACTCCGTCATCCGGCCGGCAAAGGCTGTGGGATGACTTCATCCGAGAGTTCGACAGTATCAAACTGCACGACAAGAATGGAAGGACCTACTCCCCGAAGACCAACCTCAGAGGCAGCAAGGGGACGGTATGGCTGTATCTGGAATCCCGAAGCTGAGTACCGTTTTTTCACGGTGCATACTGCCGTATGGATAAAAACGGTTGTATCAATAACGACCATGACATCCACAGCGTGCAGCCGAACGGGTGGCCCTGAAACGGGGCTGGACGTGTTCAACGATGAATTTGACTACCGGGAGACAGCCAACAGCCGTGACCTTACGGACATGGCAGTGGCTCTCTTTGTCGGGATGCTCGATGTTCCGGCAGTCCCTTCCGAAGGCGGAGGCAGTTCCAGCGACCTTCCCTGGGGGCGTGAGGACGAGGATGACCGGGCGTAAACCCAAGACAGGACTTAAATGATAGAAAACGATGAACAAAGACAGATTTGATTTTTTAGAAATAGATGTGGCAATTCCGGCTGCTGAAAAGATGCAGCAGGAAGATCGGACAGCCGTTGTATTGGAGAACAACTGCAAGGTCGTCGGCATTCTTAATGAGAAGGTGGAAAAGCTTGAAAACAGACTTGCGGAAGCCCTGTCCGCACCGGACGAGACTGTCTCTTCCTTTCATAAGGCAAGCAGGGTGACTGTCGGCGAGGACTCCAGACGTGTGCTTGAACAGGAAGGAGATGCCATTTGCCGGAAGACGACCGAAATGATTGGCAAGGAAGGCAAGAAGCTGATGGACCGCCTGTCCATGAGAGACAGGACAATCGTCTCCACGGTTGTTTTTTGGTGCATGGTGGAAACGGTCGTTTTTCTTTTGGCGACTTTCATCTGCACCTGTATGGTCAACGCACAGTTCATCCACAACACCATGCTGTGGAAAATGCTCGGTTGTGTGGCAGGATTTCTCCTGCTCTGCATTGGGCTGACAGCTTTTGTCTGCCATAAACTGAAACTATAACCCTAATAAAATATAATTATGGCAACAGTTAAAATTCGATTTCGTGCCTCTACCGTTGAAAACAAAGAAGGCACCTTGGTTTATCAAGTGATTCACAAGCGACAGACAAGACAAGTCTCTACCGGTTACAAACTATATCCACAGGAATGGAACATGCTGTATTCGACTGTGGATTTTCCTCCGAAATGTACGGAAGGTCGTCGTAATTACTTGGCTGCATTACAGGCAAAGCTAATCGTGGATATAAACATGCTGAAAAGCATCATTGTGAAACTTGAACATACAGGCAAGGACTATCGGGCTGATGATGTGTTGAGATTGTATCGTTCACCGTCGGAAACCAAAGGATTTGTTTCCTTTACCGAATCCCTGATTGCAGAGTTGAAGCGAACCGGCAGACAATGTACTGCAGAGAGATATGCAACCACGCTAAACAGTTTTAAGCGCTTCATGGCGGAACGCAATGACATACCTCTTGATTTGGTTGAGTCAAGCCTTATGGTAGAATATGAAACTTTTCTGAAATCCAATGGGATATGTCCAAACAGTATTTCCTTTTATATGCGCTGCTTACGTGCTGTCTATAACCGGGCGGTAGAAAAAGAACTGGTTGTGCAACGAAATCCTTTCAAGCATGTTTATACCGGGATTGATAAAACAGTCAAACGTGCTGTTCCGCTGAAAATAATCCGTCAGATACGTGAGCTTGATTTGACACTCACCCCTGAACTGGATTACGCAAAAGATTTGTTCCTTTTTTCTTTCTATACCAGAGGAATGTCGTTTGTCGATATGGCTTATCTGAAAAAGAAAAATCTGCAGAATGGAGTGTTGTCATATCGCCGTCAGAAAACGGGACAGCAGCTCTTTATCCGGTGGGAGAAGCCTATGCAGGAAATTGTTGACAAATACGATACATCCGGCACTCCCTTTTTATTGCCGATTATCCGAGACATGGAGGCAGACAATAGAAAGCAGTACAAATGTGAGTCTTACCGGGTAAATCAGAGTTTAAAGAAAATCGGCAAACAGTTAGGATTGACTATTTCTTTAACAAGCTATGTTGCCCGCCACAGTTGGGCAAGCATCGCCAAAAGTAAGAATATTCCTGTTGCTACCATCAGTGAAGCCATGGGGCACGATTCCGAGCATACAACCCGTATTTATCTCGCATCACTCGATACCACAGTAGTGGACAAGGCGAACAGTCTGATTCTAAAATCACTGTAACATACAAGCCGCTAATGACATCTGTTACAAGGCCATAAATCGATACTTTATCCAAGTTCGGTTTATGGCATATAATATGTCCTGAAAATTATTGTTCAACAATTTGGCTTCAGTCTTTTTATATCTTTTGGATGGATCTATTTATCCAATGCGTTTTCGTGCATAACTGATTGCAGGAAGCGCAATTCTTATTTTATAGCCTTCCTTCAAAATGCTTTTTTTCATAGCCATCTCAACGAAAATGACGAATAAGACAGAAAAAAGAGTAGGTGAAAAAGGTTTCGGAAGAATAGGAAAATTGTTAAATGAAAACATGTTTCTCCCTGTAAGAGATTTAATTATGTTACAAACATATAAAAAAATCCCTTATAGGGCAATAAAATCAACCATATTTTTTTTCAGTTATTTGCATTTTATTTTTCCTCATAACAATCGTTGAACTTTTTGAATTGCCTATTAAACGATATATTGCTAATAATCAGGTAAATATGACTTATAAAAAGGCTTTGTAAATCTCTTACAGGGAGAAATGTATAGTGTGTGATATTCTCTCTTATAAAAAATGAAAACACGGGTGCTACCCAATCTACTGATAACAGCATGCCGGCTTGCCGGTACGAATGGAATAATTAAGAAGGAAAATATGAAAAAATTAATCCTCGGTGTTTTCCTTGCCGTTTGCTGGTGTACAGGCACTGCAAATGCGCAGGATATAGCAGCAAAGACCAATTTGTTGTATTGGTCAAGTACGACGCCCAATTTGAGTTTTGAATTTGGGCTGGGTAAACGCACGACCCTCGACCTCACAGGAGCTTACAATCCCTGGACGCTGAATAAGGATAGTAACAAGAAGATAAAGCACTGGCTGGTGATGCCGGAGTTTCGTTACTGGCTCTGTGAGCGTTATAATGGTCATTTCTTTGGTTTGCACAGCGGTTATGTCTTTTATAACATCAGTGGTGTGAGAGTTCTGTTTCAGGATAAATCAACCAAGAATCACCGTTATCAGGGTTGGGCTACGGGAGCCGGTCTTTCCTATGGTTATTCGTGGATTCTAGGCAAACGGTGGAATATCGAAGCAACTATCGGTTTAGGTTACATCTATTCGAACTATGACAAATACGAATGTGCTACCTGCGGCAAATTCAAAGGTAGCCGGAATAAACACTACTTTGGCCCGACCAAAGCGGGTATCTCTCTGATATATATAATCAAATAACAATGGAAAAACTATGAGACACATATACATTATATTATTACTGATGCTGGCATGCAGGCCGATTATGTTGCTTGCTGAAAACGAAACCGGTTACCTTCCCTCCATCGCTATTCGTCAGGGAGGTGTAGCCAAGCAGGATCGCATGGTTGAACTGAAAATGTCTGTAGATTTGAGCAATGCCAGAATTCGCACACAGCATACCGTAGCACTGACACCTGTACTCGTCTCAGCGGATGGAAACCGGGAAATAGCCTTTCCGCCGATTGTCATTGACGGAAAAACACGCCACAAGGTTTACTTGCGGGCACAACGTCTCGAAAGTGTAGAGCTTCCCCCTTATCATAATGATTCTGCACAGGTGATTATATGCCATAGCAGCAAGAACCAACAGTATGATTATGCGGCTACCGTACCCTACCGGCGATGGATGCTCGACGGACGGGTGGAGATTCGCGAAGAGGTACACGGCTGTACCAATTGTGGAGAGGGAAAGTCAGAGCAGGACTTGCTGAATGGAGTTTTACCTACCTATATTCCTGATTATCGTCTTCATACCATCGCGCCGGAACCTGAACCGATAAAGGTACGTGCAGAAACACGCACGGCTCGCCTGCAATTCCGGCAGGACAGTTATAAGATTCTGCCCGGACTTAAGGATAATCGCTCCGAACTGGATACCGTTTCCAACTCCATTGATTTGGTGAAGAAAAATACGGATGTCAAGATTATCGGTATTTACATCACCGGTTACGCTTCGCCTGAAGGTAGTGAGGCTCACAACCTTACCTTGTCAGAAAATCGTGCTAAGGCACTGGCTGATTATATCCGCCGTCACGATGCCATATCCCCTGACATGCTCCATGTGGACTGGAAGGGTGAAGACTGGGAAGGCTTAGTCCGTGTACTCGGTAACTATCCGAAGTTGTTGAAACGTGACGAGATATATGAGATTATTAAGCGATACCCGGACAAACGTGACTTTTGCGAGTTGCAGCTTCAGAAACTCGTTCCGCCGACCATCTACCGGAGATTGCTCGATGAGATTTATCCTGCACTTCGTCGCAACGAATATCGCATTGAATACAACGTGCGCAACTTCAACCTCGAAGAGGCACGCCGCATGGTCAATGAACGACCGGACTTGTTGAGCCTGACAGAAATGTACAAGGTGGCTGATTCCTATGGAAAAGGCACACCCGAATATGATAAGGTAATGGCTACAGCGGTACGTTACTTCCCGACATCGCCTGCCGCACTCAACGAGAATGCTGTGAATGCCATCTCGCGCAAGGAATATGACAAGGCGGTGCAACTGCTCGAAAGGTCTGAAGTCGCTGCACAGTCTGCCGAACTGTTGACCACTCTGGGTGTAGCTTATGCCGGAGTTGGGCAATATGAAAAGGCAGAGGATGCTTTCCGTCGTGCTTCTGAGTTGGGTTCTGAACCGGCCCGGCATAATCTGAAGGAAATGCTACAGGTTATGGATCAATTGTAATCACCAGGAGATATAATCAAACATTTGTTCAATTTTTAATACTTAATTCTTATGAAGCTTAATAAGTTTTTTATGCTGGCAATGGCTGGTTTGGCCATGACCGCATGTAGTAATGATGATGAGATGGGTAACAACCTCTCTGGTAACGGTGTGGTAGAGGTGAAGATTGTCGCTCCGCAGTCACGTGCTCTCGAAACTCCGGATGCTTCCACTGATAATAAAGTCACAGTAGAGGGAGATATCTATGTGAAGTTGACAGCAGACCAAGGTGGTGATACGAAAAAGGTTACTGCAGATGGAGGAGTTTACACTGTGAAATTCTACAACGTACAAAAGCCATCAAAAATTGAAGCCTGGATTAATGACGGTGACACAAAAGGTATGGGCGAAACAAATATTTCTGACATGCAAATAGTTGCTAAGTCTATTCCTGCTTATGGCTCAAATGATAAGTTTAACTTGACTGGAACAACTGAAACCACTGACGGAAAGACATATGAAATGCGCGCAACTAGCGTAGATTTGAAGATTCCTGTAGCTCGTTTGGAAATTTCGGGTATTAAGCACGTGCACCTTGCAGAGCCTGATAAAGGTTGTAAATATTCTGTTTTGACCATTGACGGAATATATTTGGACAAGGTTTCTACTACCTTAGGTGGTGAAGCTGTTGATTATTCATGGCCGGCTGTTGAAGGTGGTGCCCCATTACCTATTCTGAGAGATGAGATTACTGAACCGGGTAATAATTTCATGGATTTGGCTAAAGTTTGGCCAAGTGCAGAATCTGGTAAAGTTTATGCTTACAACTTCTATCCAAGTGAAAGTCAACAACCTCTTGTAAAGATCTATTTCGAAAAAGCTGAAGCTTCTGATGCACAGAACCCTGTAAGCGAGCCGCGTTATGCTGTCATCAAGAGTTACAACGGAGATTCAAACTTCAAGTTTGTAGCTGGTAAAATCTATCGCATTACTGACGTAAAATTGGATGACAAGAACATTATCGGTGACGAAGAAGGTAACACTCTGTATGGTGTAGATGTTACTGTAAAGGAAGCCCAGTGGAGTATAGAAACTATTACCGGTCAATGGGAGGAACAGTAAATCTACCAGTCTGTTACCCTATCCATTAAATCGTTAGGGCAACAGATTCATCACTAAGTAAAAACAGCCGGGACTCGTCAGGTAAACCGATAACGGTACTGCCAGAGCGGTCCCGACTGTTTGATTAACATTTCCCGGTAAACGGGAAAGCATCACTTGGAAAATCCATCAACATGATAAAATGACAATGAAACTGATACAAAAAATAATAGGCTTGATGCTGGTGCCTGCTCTGTTCACCGGTTGTATCAAGGAGGACATGGATGATTGTATGAACGTTGCAGTCTGCTTCCAATACAATGCTGATGGACAAGACAACGTGCTGCAAAATTATATCCATGACATCAACCTCTATACCTTTACCACCAATGGAAGTATTCATAGCCGCATACCTGTCGGCAAGGAATACTTGACGAACGAGAAGCGTTTCAAACAAATTCAGCTCCCCGCCGGAAACTACAGTCTGGTGGCGGTTGCCAATGCCTATGACAAAACAGAAGTAAAGACGGGCGGAAGTAGTTTGGAGCAGATTTTTATCCAGCATCCCCAATGGCAGAACTCGGCTGCACTTTCTGGTCAAGACCATAACTATTTGGGACGCTGTGACCTGCAAATACCAGACTATCATACCTTACAAGAAGTTACCATTCAACTTTTCAGTGCGCACATAGATGCTTATGTGGAAGTTCACGGCCTGCAGCCGCCCGTACGCAGCGGAGAGGCTACAGCTCCAGCCTACCGCATTTCCATTTCCAATGCCAATGCGCAAACCAATCTGCTGAATCAGGTTCAGCCCGGACAGTGGACTACCGTGGCACAGGATTTACACTTCGATTCGGCTACACAGACTTATCAGACAACCGATATGGCACTTTTCCGCATGGATAGCGAAGGCAGTGTCATCGAATCGCTCTGCCACCATCAGGTCCAACTGGAAGATCGAGACGGCAACGTGCTTGTATCTTTTCCTCTCAGCGATTATCTGAAGGATAATGCGAAATACATTGATGTGACGAAGCAGGAAGCTTTCCTCCCCATCAGTATCAAATTTACTCCGGTAAGCGTTACGATTGAAGTACCGTCCTGGTATATCGAAGACATCGACCCGGAATGGAGTCATTCTTAATAAACTAAAAGGAGAATATTGAAATGAATAAACGATTACATCATATAATAGCCTCACGGCATATCCTGGCTGCTTTCATGTCTCTGTTCCTGCTCTCGGCAGTCTCTTCCTGTTCGGAGGATGAAAACCCGGAGACGGGAAAAGCGACCGTGAAGATGACCTTTACCACACGGGCCGGAGCCCAGACCGGAAGTGTTTCTGCACTGGAAGAACGGGAACGCATGCAGACCTTGCGTGTCATTATGGAAAATGCCGAGACCCACGAAATCCTCTATAATGTCTTTTATGACAATCTGCAGAACGGAACCAAAACGGTTACCTTTCAGGATGTGCCTGTGAAAGAAGGAGGCACCGACTTCAATTTCTATGCGATAGCCAACGAATCATCCTTTCTCTTAGAAAGTGAACCATTGGCTGGCAAGGACATAGACTTGGACGCCCTTTATAATCGTGATATTACGATTGATTTTAATGGCAATGCACTCCCCTTGCCTCAGGCCAAGAAGAATCAGAAAAAGATTCTGCCTAAACCTGGAATACAGGAACACTCTGTACCGTTGGAGTTTCCCGTGGCAAAGATAGGTGTTATTTTCACCAATGAAATCGAAACGGAACAGACTGTAGAAGACATCCGGATACCGAATCTTAAGGTAAATACCGGAAAACTCTTTCCGCAGGATTTCAATTCAGAAGATAGTGCACCAGACGCAGAGGCAAATGCCGGTAACATAAGTTTCAGCCCTTCATCTTTGACAGTGCCGGCCGGCACGTTCGGAGGTGACCCGGGCAAAGCTTCCGTAACATCACTTTACGTTTATCCGGCTAAAGGCAGCAGCTATACACTGACCGCCAATTGGCCCGATAATAATGAAAAAACAGTTGACTTGAATCAGTCTGGTAAGTTGGCAGACGGCATCCGTCGCGGTATGCAGCTGAATATCGGCATTACCTTGAAGTACGGTGTCATGCAGCTGGATAATCTCACGGTGACGGTGGATAACTGGATCAATAACTTCATCACACCGGAATTTCAGTAACCTTGCTTTAAGATGTATAATTTAAATCAAGATGATCATGAATCTGTATATGATAAGAAATAGATTTTGCTGGATGGTGGCAGCGGTAGGCTGCTGCCTGTTGCCTTTCAGTTGTGTGCAGGAAGAGGACGGAGTTCAAGTCCCTGAACACGGACAAGGCATGAGTTTGCAGTTAAAGGTGAGAGCGGGGGCTGATAATACAGGTACGGCACCGACGACAGAGGAAAGCAATATCCATACCCTTCGGGTTTATGCCTTTGCGAATATTCCGAATGATCCAAAAGACGGCCGTCTGGTTGGATATTATTATGCGGATCAAGTCTTACAGACTCCTCATTCCTTTAATATGGACATCACATTCTATCAGAAAGGCACACAAAACGTGAATTTTTACGTGGTGGCCAATGAAAAAGCGATGTCGACTCCAGGTGATGACAAGCCTTTTACGGAATCTACAACCGAAAGCGATTTGAACCGTTTTAGGTTTACAACACTGACAACAGATATTACCCGGGATGGACTGCCTATGTTTTACAGGTCAGACGTTCCGGTAGAATTGAATAAAGACGGTTTGAGCAAAAACTTGACTTTCAACCTGAGGCGCCCTATGGGAAAGCTCGGTGTGTATGCAGCCAAGCCTGAAGGCGAAAGCGGTAATCTGCGAATTACCGGACTGACCATGCTGGCCTCGGGTACGCGCACACATAATTACCTCATGCCACAAAGTGATGAAATATTGCAAGGCATTACAGGAATCAAGGGAGATATTCCGCTTGATGTTATCAATAAGGATGTGGACAAGACTATATCTCCAAACCTTTCTGATACAGAAAGACAGAATCCTGACAACTATACCCCAGTGTTGAACAGACCTTTCTATCCGTTTGAAAATCCCTGGGGAAGCCATTCATGGAATGCCCAAGGTGACGAAGGAGGCAATGTCCTTCAGATAGATTATTCTTTCGGTGAAGGAGATGCGCGTAGAGGATTGGTTTACCTGCCCCGTATTCAAAGAAATAATTTCTACGCTGTATGCTGCCTGATGCATAACGACGGTAAGATAACCGTTGAATATACGGTGGCCGATTGGGATGACGGAGGCACGGATGACCTGGGAGAGTTTGACTATCCCTCTTATACGAATCCCATCACTCCGGCAGATGGCACTTCGCTTCCTGAAGGAGGCAAGTATGACCAGCCGACGGTTTACTACAATCCGGATTCAAGTTCTCCTGATGGAAGTTATTCCTTTACATTTTCCATCACTGCTCCGCAAGGAGACAATAAAGTATGGAAACCTGTACTATATGACAGAAATATAGATGATTTTTCCGTAGAGGTTTATCAGAAAGGTTTTCGATTGGGAGACAACAACCAGTCATATGCGACATCAGCAGATCCTTACGAAATTCGCATCCGGGCAAAAGAAAGAGATTATCTGACTAGTTCACCGGATGGTGAGGGTCAAGTGAATAAGACGGTGGGGTTGGGCATTGCCTATACACCTGCATTGCTACCAGACAACACCTCCTTGCTGTTGATCAATGGACTGACCAATGACCTGAAATGGCAAGGAAGTACGCTGGCGGAAACTATCGTTATCAAACAAGTAGACATACCTAAAAATTGATAAGCTATGAAACAGCTATTGCATTATATTGTTTTCTGTTGCCTGGCAGCATGTTGTTTTACTGCATGCGACCATGAGGATATATTTCGTCAGACAGAGACGGAAGGTGACGGCAACAGTATCATTTTAAATCTTGCATCCGGTAAACTGCCTTTAACCCGTGCAAACGTGGAAGCTAACGGAGCTGAAATTGCTGTTAGTCATCTTGACGTGCTGATTTTCAACCAGGACGGAACAAAAGTCTGGCACGAACGTGTAGATGGAATAAAAGACGGTAAAGATAAGATAACCTTATCTGCTCAAAGAAGCACCTTTGATGAAAATGAATCGTATTGGGTATATCTTATCGCCAACAGTACTGCGGATGTGAGTATTTTCGAAGATGAAAATTTCACATTAACCAGCCTCAATGCACTAAAGCAGGAAGATAAGGACATACACATGACAGGCCTGGCATCTGCTACCGGTGTACCGCAGACTTTTCTGATGGATGGCGTAGCCTATCCGAAAGGTGAACAGGAACCGGCAACGGTCAAGATGGTGGTACTGAACAGTGGAGATAAAACGAACGATACGGAATTACAAACCGTGCTTCGCCGCGCAGCAGCCAAGATTGTAGTTAATATAAAAAGCGGTGAGCATGTACAGTTTGATAATGGTCCGCAGACATATCATGCCGGATATTATCTACGTAACATGCCTTATAGTACATCTGTTATCAAGCCGGCTATGATGGACAAGGATGACGCTGAGCTGATGACACCCGAATTGAACAATGGTGGATATTTCAAATGGACACCAAGTGTCATTACAGTGACAGCCTATGCCTATGCGCATGTTTGGGATAATGCAAGTACACTGGAAAAAGAAGTGCGGCTCATTGTAAATATCCCGATGAACTATCTCCCTGATAACGCAACGGAGTGGAAATTTTTAGATAACAGTTACTATCAGATTCCGGTTAGTACAAAGAAAGAACTGAATCGAAACACTTGTTATGAAGTTAATGTGACTGTCGATGCGCCGGGTGGAAGCAACCCTTCAAAACCGGTTCTTTTAAAAGATATCAGTTATTCTGTACGTGATTGGGATGAAGAACGGATTAACGTCGGTGGTGATACTGACCGTCCGGCCTATCTCACGCTGAACGAGTATGAGATGGAGATGCACGACATGGCAGATGATAACACTACGCTGGAGTTTGCCTCTTCCTCGGAAGTGACAGCTACTATTGATAGAGTCTATTATATCGACAAGTTCGGACAGGAAAAGGAGTTAACCCAAATAACAAACGGCAGCGCGGATGAATGGGGAGAGAATATTGGTTCTGATTATCGACCGAATTGGAAAAACCGTTGCATTATTAAAATTACACCGGATGAAAACATCACTGGAAAAATTCAGGTACATGGGGATGTACCTGGTAACAATGCTGTGAGATATATCATATTTACGGTTGAAAACGAAGAAGGTATCAAGCGTGAAGTCAAAGTGGCGCAGTATCCGTTGGAGTATATCACCAATATTCAGGGGTGGTATTCTTACCGTTCTGATTTCGGAGGAACGACGTGGGAAAATTATCGTGATCCATCTCAAAAACGAGTTAGTGCGTACAATTATGATAGCAGAAATGATACTTGGAGCTATTCAGCTACGAGATATGGAAATGATTATATATTTACTTCAAAGGTGGCGGAAGAAATTGAAACCGGCAGCAATAGGGGAAAATCTTCTATATCATACTATTATTATAAATTGGATAGGTGGCAAACTTCACTTAGTACCAATGAAATTTGGAATGCAGGTAATGCCCGAATGTATCATGTTCAGATCACGGCAAGTTCTGGGGATTATACTTTAGGCCAACCTCGTATTACAAATGGCAAGACTGATCCTGGAGAAGATAATGCAGAACTGGTATCTCCTTCTTTTATGATTGCTTCTCAGTTGGGAGCTGTTTTTTCTATCAGTGATGAGGAAATGGCAGCAAGTCACTGTCGAGAATATGTGGAAGTGGCTCAGGATGGAACAGTTTATGATGATTGGCGTCTTCCAACACGAGCAGAATTGGAAATTATCATGGAATTTCAATATAAAGAAAATGCTGCAATGGATGAGGTTTTGGCAGGACCATCTTATTGGAGTGCAAGCGGCTTAGTCTATAATAATAAAGGCTCAGGAACTGCTAAAACAATCCGCTGCATCCGCGATGCCTACGACAAGAAAACCGGTAAATAGAAAGGAGGACGTATATGAATAAGAATATGATACAAAGATTGATTCATAGGATTATGGCAATGGCTGCTATAGCGGTCCTGTTGGTCTCTTGCCGTCAGGACGAATGGTTCGAGCCGTCACCCGTTGCCCGCGAAGGCTACGTGGCACTGCGGTTCAGTGCGGATATTCCCGCTATGGAGAAAGTGACTACCCGTGCGGTGGACCCCGACGGTGGCGGTGTGCAAGACATGACGCTGTTCTGTTTCGACAGTTACGGACTTTTCATCACGACCGTAACGGCAGATGTCAGCCCATCATCAGTCAGCACAGGTGTCTTCCAGGCTGAAGTACCCGAGAATACCCGGACTGTGCATTTTGTGGCCAACCAGGTGATGACGGAGTTTCAACAGGACCATTTCCGCAACAAGTCCGAATCGGAAGTAATGGCTCTGCTCGAAGGTTCTTCCGGACGCATGATTTACTGGGCACGTTTTGCTTGTGACAATACCAACGAAGAAATGAAGAAGAAATCCATTGCAGACCAGATGACCTCTGCAGGAAACAGCATCAAGATGCTACGCAACCATGCCAAGGTGTCTGTCCTCAATCCTAAAGAAAACGGACATTTTATTGTAACCGGCTTTGCCGTTTACAATACTAGTGCGTTCGGTACGGTAGCACCGTTCCATCCGGAGAAAGGCTTTAATTTTACCGAGGACGACTGGACGGCTGATGACTTTGTTACGCTTCCGTCGAATAATGCCAAATTGAGCGACATTACAGATGTGACCATAAATACGGAACAATATATATTTGAGTGTGAAAACAGAGCGGATGATCCTGTCAGCATCATTCTTCGTGGACACAACAACGGAGAATCAGAAGACCTCTATTACCGCGTCATGCTGGTAAACGATAACGGAGATCAAATCCTAATTCGCCGGAACCATCAGTATCAGCTGAACATTACCGGGAAACTCTCTTTCGGACAGGCAACCTTTGCCGAAGCATTGGAAGCGGCTGCTACAAATAATGTGTGGATTTCCATTTCCGACAAGGTGAACGAGGTCGAGGATGACAAATATGTACTCTCTGTATCTCAGACTGACCATGTATTGGGAGCAGAACACGCAAACGATATCTACACGATTTCCTATACAATCAAAGGAAAGGGCGAAGCATCCATTACATCCACTGACAAGGCAGAAGTAACCTGGATAAATAACGATGTGGCCCGACAGGATATAGTAAATAATTTCGTAGTGAAAAACGGTGTCGGTGAAGGTTCGGTTACTATTTCCCTACTTCCGATGGGTAACAACCAGAAACTGGAAGGCACCTTGCTGGTGAAGCACGGACGGCTGCAACGTAAGGTCAAGGTCATTTTGGTGAAGGAACAGTCATTCGCTCCTTCGTGGGTAGGTACACAGATTTATGGTGGTATGAACCAACAAGACCCTACCAAAGACCGCTCGCACGTGACCGTGATGTTTACCGTTCCTGAAACCACCCCTGCAGAGCTCTTCCCGATGAAAGT
>ERZ773136.2624-NODE-2624-length-14677-cov-4.909110_pt1 | contig 14677 bp, 12 predicted proteins | sample MGYA00580855_ERZ773136 | MGnify/ENA primary metagenome ERZ773136 (study PRJEB29015, sample SAMEA2737860) | human gut metagenome | biome: human gut; feature: human-associated habitat; material: faeces | place: China | collected 2012 ... | reverse complement strand
GATATTTTTGATTTTATATTGCTTATCGCAGCACCGTGAGAAATAATTGCAACTTTATCGTAATTATAATTATCTCTTATTATATCCAAACCTTTAATATATCTAGAGTTTAATTGATTAATACTTTCACCACCTGGAATTACAAAATCATAGTCAACAAATGCTTTTTTCACACTTTCATTATTTAAAAAATCACTCATTAAACCACCTTGAAATTTTCCCATATTTAATCCTCGAAAGTTTTCACAATAATAAATTGGTAACTTAGAATTTTCGTTTATTATTTTTGTTGTTTCCTTAGTTCTATATAAATCCGAAGTAAAAATAGCCTCTATTTTTTCATCAAATAATCTATTTTTTAAATTAACAATTTGTTTATTTCCTCGATCTGTAAATGTTGTTTTTAAGTCTTCTATTTGACCTTTAATACGATTTTCCACATTCCAATTTGTTTCACCATGTCTACATATATAGTATGTTATTTCTTTTTCTTCAGTTTTAATTTTTTTTCGTGTCATCATTCGCTTTGTTAATCTTCTTTCTACTTCCATATCATTTTTGACAATTATATCATCTAAAGATTTTATTTTTTTTGCTTCAGTTATGTCATTATATCTTTTGATTGCTTTTTCTATATCACTTTTATTCAATTCATAATGTCCTAATTTTACTAATTCTAGAAAATCATGAAGTGTTTCAGAAGATACTGGAAGTTTAAATTCTTGATTTAAAATAGAGTATTCTGAGTCTTGATACATCTTTTGTAATGTTTTCTTATTCAAATTAATAGTATCCACTAATTCCTGAGATAGTTGATTTAAAGTGCTTATATTAATTTTATTTTCTGATAAATAATCTTGAATAACTCTAATGTTATAATATAGCCTTATTTTTTCGTCTGCAAACAATAAAGTACCAGCATAATCTCTTATATTAACAGATTTCATTAAAGATACTGTTCTAGGTGAAATCTCATTAACAATACTTTCTCTATATTTTGAACCTTTATCTATATATGAATATGTCAACAAATCATTCTGTGTGTTATTAACAACAGTATCATAATCATCTTCATAAATATTTAACAAATTGTCTTGCACTCTATTTTGCCATGTGCATACATTACCATTATATTCAACAATCCAATCAAACCCTATCTTTCCATCAAAGTTATGTATAATAGATGGATAATCTTTTTGGGATAGTTGTAAATCAGTATCATATATATTTTCACTCTCAATAATACTTTGTTTATCATTAATATTTGGTCTAAGATTAGATTTAAAAATACGTGATTTACCAAGTATAACTTCATAACCAGATTTTAGTTTTAATTTATATTTCCAAGGCATTACCTTAATATATTTTTCATCATCTGTCCCATTGTTTTCTATTAAAAATAGTTTATATCCAGGAAAATAATCATTTAAATATTTTTCTAACGCATGATCACCTTCAAAAAACTTTAATTGGAGAGTGAAGTTTTTTTTATTTTTATATTTTTTATCAAAAATATTAATTAAATTTACAAGAGGTTTTTCTTTCAATTTGATGCTATGATATTCACTAATACTAACTCTTATTGTCAATCTAGGAGTTATAGGATTTTTTGAGAGTGAATTATATAATTCTTTCAAATATTTTTCAGCATTAATTTCATTATATGCCCAAAAGCCACTTGTTACTAAAATAATTCGTTCTGCTTTAATTGTTTCAATACATTTTAAAATCGCATCAAATTCAAGAAAAGGTTCTCCACCTCCAGATATTTGTAAATAGCCGACATTAGCATCATTAGCAAATTTTATAAACTTATCAACTGCTTCTTTAGAAAAATGATTTTCTTTAGAAATAAATTCATTTTTTTCTTTTCGTGAAGTTGGTGAATGAAAAAAGCAAAATGGACATCCTACGCCACAATATGCAGTAAAAAATACGCATATTAATGATTTGCCATCTATTTTTTTTCTTTGATTTATATCAAATAAATTTATCTTCAACAATTGTTCTCTATAATATTGCGGATTCTCAAAAATATTAATACTATCACTCATAAATAAACCACCTTTTTATCTTTTTAAAACTTTTATCCATGATTCATGTTTTTCTTCAAAATCACTTTTATATTCCACATTTAGAAATTTAATTATTATTTCAACTAATTCTTCACTAGTAAATTTATATTGTTGATTCCAATACATAAGTGCGTTTAAATATTGTCTAAATTTTTTCCTAAAATGTTTCGAAGGATGTTCTAAAATATTTTCTTTTAATAAAACCGAAACCGCTATTAATGCATCAGTAAATTTTGATTTTTCCACGCTATCAATTTGAATTATATCAGCCATTCTAGAACTCTCAACTGTAGAATTTAATCCAAATTTACACATTGCTAAAGAACTATTACCCAACCCCATATCAATTGCAATAGGTTTATCCTGATTTTCCATTAAAACAAATGTGGCACAATTAAAGAACTCTTCTGTTCCTTTTTTTCTTATTCCTATATTAAAGTCCCTACCAGTTATATTTAAATTATCCATACCATATTTATGTCTGTAATGTTTTAAATCAACTGTATCAATTTCCCTTCTTATTCCTTTATCAACATACTGAATTGCATTAAGTAAATCTTCATCACTAGAGCATATTTTAATATGTATATCATCAACTGGAATATTTAAATAATCAGGATTTGTTAAATAATCGAAAGTATCATATACTACTTGTTCTAATTTTGGTTTTGTTAATGTTCCCATACACTTATAATAACTTCCAAATTTTTGTGGAATATCTGTTTTTAAATATTGTAATGATTTTAACTTCATGCTATTTTGTATTAAATAAATACCTTGTTCTGGAATATTATCACTAATTATATATTTTTTTAATGGTGAAATTTTAGATCCAATAAAATCAATTGTAGGATCTACTTGAGAAGTTATTTCAACTGGGTTCTCTTGAAAATATCCTTTTTTTGAAAAACATTCACTAAATTTTGATTCTACAAAATCCAAATAATCAGTATTATTTCTTTTTACTTGGTGCATTCAAATTTCCTCCTTAATTGGTACGTAGTATACAACAAAAGTAAAAAATTGACAACATGTGCCAATTCATTTATTTAACATACAATATATAAAGTAGCATTATACAAAACAGTATATTTACTTGTACAAATATTGTTTATATTTCTAATATATTTACTGTTAATCATTATATAGTCATGATTTTTGTAATTGACGCTACTAACCTCTTTTCATTAGCGTTTTTTTGATACAATATTCTACCACTATCTATATCCATAACAATACTACTCCTACTAGTATCATTAAAAGCAAATACATTTTTCGGTATCATAATACATAGAAGAAGTAAAAAAATAAGAATTGTTTTTTTCATTAAATCACCTATTACTATTCTATTTTTAGCAAATAAAAAAATTCAAAAAAGTCTGATAATTTACAAAAGATGTCTCTAGACTTGAAAAAATATGAAAAATGTGATATAATCTGTCCAAATAAGAGGGGGATACTTATGGAAGAAAAGGATAAAATTAAAATTTTAAAGGAAGCAGAACAAGCCATCAAGATGTGTAAAGTAATTTCTAATAAGAGTTTTAAAGATTTTAATAGATATTGGATTAGACAAGATAAGGCCTTTCAAAAATATAGCCAATGTTACTGTTTTTCAAATGAGATACTAAAAGAATATTATAATAGAATTAATTTTTCTAATAAAGATGTTCTAACAGTCTGTGGTTCAGGAGATCAGATAATAGAATCTCTTGCCCGTGGAGCAAGAAAAGTAGATAGTTTTGACTCAAATAAATTAACATACTATAACCTATATTTAAAGATTGCCGCTATTAAAGCTCTAAAATACGATGAGTTCATAAAATTCTATAACTTATATTCTAAAGATAATAAGAAATATATTTATACTGAACTAAGAGATGCCATTAAAAAAGAAGATATAAAACTATTTTGGGATAAATTTTTCCAAAATGATGAAGAATTATTTACGACATTTTTCTTAGGAGAACATAACAACAAAAACATAGAATCTAGAGAAGAAAGTGCAAAAATCAGCCTAACACAAGCAAAAAATAATATTTCTTATCTCGAAGAAGATACTTTTAAAGATGTAAAAAATAAAATAAATGAAGATAGTATTACTTTTAAAGAAATGGATATATTTGATGTAAAAAAGAAGTACAATAACAAATATGACTTTATAAACTTTTCAAATATTTTCAACTATGTAGATACTAAAAAATTTATTAGTTATATAAAACAATTATTAGAAGATAACTTATATAATGACGGTGAAATAATTCTAGACTATATTTGGGAGTATAGTGAAAAATTCCAATCTTTTGCCATATTCCTTATGGATCTTTATGAACTAAATCCTAATATTATAACCTTCAATAACAACTATAATGGTAATGATGCTGTTGTGGTAAAAAAGAAAAAAAGAAGCTAATTTAGCCTCCGTATAAACCATGTAACTTTTGTCTATCAGAATCACTGATATCATCAAGTATCCATTTATCATTTTCTTTATGTAACGTGAAGATAATTTCATTTTTGATTTTATCTTCCGTTTTTTTCATTTCACTAATTTTATAATCCCAATACTTTTCTTGATCTATTTTACCATCATCTTTTTGAAACTTCTTTTTATTATTCTCATAATACTCTTCACTTTTATTAAGTGCTGATCTATAATCAAATGTTTCAACCTCTACTGTTACAGTAGCATTTTCTCCACTAGTATTTTCATCCTTTATTTTATATGAAATATTTTGATATTGTCTTTCGATAAGATTCTTATAATCTTTCTTTTGATCATCTGTTAAATCTTTATTATTAGAAACAATACTATCTAATTGGCTTAAAACCTCACTATCCATTCTTTGATATTTACTCATAAATTCTTCTATTTTACTAGTTGGTGTATTAGTATTGGTGCTACAACCTGATAAAAATAAAACAATTGTAAACAAAACTAAATAAAATTTCTTCATATTTTCCTCCATTAATATAATGATACAAATTAGAGCTTTTATACTTAAAAACATATAATTTTCATATAATTAAATATGAATTATGAAGAAATAAACGAAAAATTAAAAATATTAAATACGGAAGATTATATTTGGCTTATTTATATTGGAATAATATTTATGAGTTGGTATTCAAACAGTCTCGAAAGAAAATATTTCACTGAAAATGATATAGAAAGTAAAACTAAATACCAAAAAATCATGGTTTTAATTTTTACTATTTTAATCGTTATATATCTTTATTTTCTGAAAGAATCAATCAATGATATAAAAAATTTAAAAACTTGGGATACTCCCAAAAAGAAAAATTTGGTTTATCTATCGTTTCTAGGCTCTTTATTAATTGCCATAAGCGGTTTTATATTTTTATATATCTCAATAGTTGATGAAAATCTAGATATTGAACTTGCCTTTAATTAATAAGTACTTTTTAATTGAATATAATTAAAAAAAGGAGGGATATAATTGATACCAAATATTCCTCCTAAATTATTTTCACTCAGTGCCGTCGTTGTTGGCTATATTTTAATAGATGATATGACAGCTAACGAACAAAATGCCGTTGGTAACTGGTTGATGTTAGTAGCACAAGTATTATCTACAAATGCTTTTTACAGAGCTGTCATGCAAGAACGAGGATTAGAGCCTAAGGATTCTACCGAAACAGGTAGAAATAATGCCGATACCTTTGCGGGCAATGGTCAAAACACATCTAACAGAAGTAATAGAAATGAAACTGAAGAAACGATTGCTATGTTAGAAAAAATGGTAAAGGCCATGCAAACAGAAATAAATCAAATCAAAAATAATATTTAACTATTTTTTAATTAATTTCTTAGATGAATTAACTTGACTATATTGATAAGCTTTTGTAAAGTCAGGATTTTCACTATTTTTCAAGATATATTCTATTATTTTTTCTTTAAGACATTTCAAATCATCCACTTCTTTTATATCAATTTTAGCAGTAGACAAAATATCAAAAATGTCATCCATTATATTATCTTTTTCTAAAAAATTCTTACCTGCACACTCAATATAATGATTACTCAAATCCTCAAGTACAAAAGAAAATAATTTTTTATCACTATCCATCACTTGACTTGTTAATTCACTATTAAATAGTTTTAAATACTCATCCTTATTACTTACAAGTTCAAAGTCTGTTGTTGACGGAGAACACGTCAAACAATTACTCCTATTTTCTCTAATGAAGGAAACCCCTAATTCCATAAGATTGATTAACTTATCATATGATAACAAAATTTCATCACTAATATATTTTACTCTATCACAAGGTATATACGTTTTATCAAAGTTTTTAGAAAAGAAAGAAAAAATATCTTCTTCATTCTTTGCAATTTCAAAAACATCTATCCTACCACATAAATCAGATAATAAATACTTCATATTACCGTCTATTAGAAAAAATCTGCCTCTTAATTTTTCCAATTCATCAGTAGTATTTACTTCTAATCTCTCTTTTTCTTTTTTTAAACTATCAATTTCCTTTTCCAATTCATCTATTTTTTTATAAGCTTCTTTATATATTTGTCTTTTATCTTCCATTATGAACCCTCCATGACTACTAACTATAATAACAGAAAAACGACTATACAACAAGTCATTTTTCGGTTAACTAATTCTTTTCTCTTATTTTAATATGTGCTTCCCTTAGTTGTAACTCTGAAATATCACTAGGTGCTTGCATTAAGCTATCTGCTCCATTAGCATTTAGTGGGAATGCGATAGTTTCTCTAATAGAATCTTCATCAAGTAACATCATAAGCATTCTATCAATACCAGGAGCCATTCCTGCATGAGGAGGTGCACCATATTGGAAGGCTGTATATAATGCTCCAAATTTTTCTTCAATCACATCTTCACCTAAACCAACAACAGCAAAAGCTTTTTTCATAACTTCTGGATCATGATTACGAACAGCACCACTTGCCATTTCAACACCATTACATACAAAGTCAAACTGTTCAGCAACTATTTCATCAATATTTTCATTTTCAAGAGCCTTACTTCCACCCTTTGGATTATTAAATGGATTATGAGTAAAATCATACTTTTCTTCTTCTTCATTCCACTCATACATTGGGAAATCCTTGATAATACAAAATTCAAATTTATTAGGATCCATAAGATCTAACTTACGACCTAACTCATCTCTAATCTTACCTGCAAGAGTAGCAGCATGCTTACGATCAGCAATAAAGAATAAAACACTGTTAGGTACTAATTCTGCTTTCTCTATTAAAGCTTTGCGATCATCATCTGTTAAGAATTTATCAATAGGTCCAGCAAAACTCATATCTTCCATAACTTTAAAATAACCAATACCAGGCATACCAATAGATTTAGCGTAATCAACTAATTCATTAAACCAAGAATTTGATTTTGATGCAATATTATCTACTTTAATTCCTTTAACTTGAACTCCTCTAAAAGGTCTAAAATCAGTATCCTCAAATTGTTCTGTCAAATCGATGATTTCAAGTGGATTACGTAAATCTGGTTTATCAGTACCATATTTTTCCATAGATTCTTTAAATGATATTCTTCTAAATGGACGAGGACTTATTTCTTTGTTTGAGAAATGTTTATATGTTTCATAAAATAACTCTTCACCTAATTCTAAGACATCTTCTTCTTCTGCAAAAGCCATTTCAAAATCTAATTGATAAAACTCTCCATATACACGGTCACTTCTAGCATCTTCATCTCTGAAACAAGGGGCAATTTGAAAATATTTATCGAATCCTCCACACATTAATAATTGTTTAAATTGTTGAGGTGCTTGTGGTAGAGCATAAAACTTACCATGATACTTACGACTAGGTACAATAAAGTCTCTTGCACCTTCTGGTGAAGAAGCTGTTAAAATTGGTGTTTGAATTTCTATAAATTCACGTTCTTCCATAAAGTTTCTCATAAAACGAATAACCTTATTACGAAATAAAATGTTACTTTTTACTTTAGGATTACGTAAATCTAAATAACGATATTTAAGTCTTACATCCTCTCCTGATTCATGTGAAGTCATTACTTCAAATGGTAAAACATTTTTACTCCTACCAAGTACAGTAATAGAATCAACTAATAATTCAATCTCCCCTGTCTTAATACGATTATTATAGTCTTCTTCTGCTCTTTTTCTAACAGTTCCTGTAACACTAACACTAGATTCACGTGTTAAATTATCAAACATTTTATCATCATTACTAACAAGTTGTAATGTATCATATTGATCACGAATATCTACAAATATAACTCCTCCATGATCACGAATATTTTCAATAAAACCGGCAACTTTTACAGTTTTACCTATATCATCATTATTTAATTTTCCACAATAATGATCACGATATTTATTTTCTTTCATTAATTTTTCCTCTTTTCTAACTCTATTTTAATAAGTTCCAAACTACGATTTGGATTAGCTTGACGATTAGATTTTTGCATTACTTTACCAATAAAGTAGTTAACTACATAATCCTTGCCCTCTTCTACATATTGTCTTACTTGGTCAGGATTTTCATCTATTGCCTCTTTGATAAACTCTAATAATTTAGAATCATCACTAATTTGAGAAATATTAGATTCATTAATTATTTCAAGTGGATCTTTTTTCTTTTCAATAGCTTGATATAAAATCTTTTTAGCATTATCTAATGAAATCTTTTTAGCATATACTAAATCAATTACTCCACTTAACATCTTAGGTGTAATAAAGAATTGATCTATTGAAATTTCTAACTTTTTTAGGGAACTAAGTACTGCCGTTGTAACAAAGTTAACAGTAAGTAAGGTATCGCTGCCATATCCTAAAACTTCTTCAAAATAATCAGCAATTTTTCTATTTTTAGCAAGTACTGAAGCATCATATAAAGATAAATTATATTTTTCCATATACATTTCTTCTCTATCTAATTTTAATACTGGAACAGTTTTTCTAATTTCTTCTAAGTACTCGTCTGTTAATTTTACAGGAGCTAAATTTGGTTCAATATAATATTTATAATCTATAGCGTCAACTTTTTTACGCATTGGATAAGTCTTTCCATCATCAGCTATTCTTCTTGTTTCTTGAACAACTTTTTCGCCACTTTCCAAAACTTCGGTTTGTCTTTTTATTTCATATTCAATAGCCGCTCTTACTTGATCAAAAGCATTAATATTTTTCATTTCAACCTTTGTACCAAGAACATTACTTCCTTCTTCCATCAATGAAATATTAACATCACATCTCATTTGTCCCTTATTACTACGAGCCTCACTTACCTCACAAAATAGAAATAAATCTCTTAAATCCTCTAAGAAAGTAACAGCTTCATCTGCAGAAGACATACATGGTTCAGTTACTATTTCCATAAGTGGAATACCAGATCTATTATAATCTATTAAAGAATAATTATTCATATGATCAAGAGATGCTGTATCTTCCTCTAAATGAAGTTGATGAATATAAACACGTTTGATGGCATCACCTACTCTAATATCCAAATATCCATCTCTTCCCATAGGTTTAGTTACTTGAGTAATTTGATATCCTTTTGGTAAGTCAGGATAAAAATAATTTTTACGATCAAAAATAATTTCATCTGGTTGATAACAGTGTAAAGCCATAGCTGTTTTTATAGCTTTTCTACAGGCTTCTTCATTAACAACTGGTAAAATTCCAGGAAGCCCTAAATCAACTGCTGACACATTTTCATTAGGAATCATTGAAAACGTATTAGGCGCACCAGAAAAGTTTTTTGATTTTGTTTCAAGTTCACAATGAACCTCTAATCCAATAACAACCTTATACATCTTTATCCCTCCAATTTCCTTTAAATCCTGTTACTTCTTCTATTTTATTTGCCATATTTAAAACCACATCATCTTCTAAAATTCTACCTGTTATATTAACTCCAACAGGCATTGAAGAAACTTTAGCATATGGAATAGTAATACTTGGAAAACCACCAAAATTAGCTATAGCCATATGGTTTTCAAGTAACAAATAACGATCAGACAACTTATCAGAAGAATCATCAAATTTAGGAGCAATACCACCACTAGCTGGTAAAATCATTCCATCATATTCCTTAAATAATTCATTAATCTTTTCTACTATTAATCTTCTAACACGACAAGCATTTAAATAAAGTCTTTCTTGATTTTCTTTTTGTAAAATATAACTTCCTAACACAAAACGTCTCTTAATAAGTTCTGAAAAACCTTTAGTACGAGCATCAAACATAATTTCTTCTGGAGTATTTCCTTCTCCTCTTACTCCAAACTGTATTCCCGTAAGATTAGCATTATTACTTGTAGCCTCAGCACAACTAATAGTCATGTAACTAGGATAAATTGCTTCAAGTAAACGTTTATCAATAGAAACTTCTTCTACAGTAAACCCTGCTTCACGACACTTATCCAGTAAGATATAGAATTTATCAAGAACCTCATGTAATTCTTTATCATCTACATCTTTATATAAATTTCTATCACAAATTTCTTTAATGTAAAATAATTTTCTATTAGAAATATCATTATTAATTGAATCAAGGTAACTCTTACCATCATCTTTAAGAGATGTCATATCATGATAATCACTACCTTTTAATATATCAGTAAGTATTGCAGCATCTTCTACTGTTTTTGTAAAAGTACCAACATGATCCAAGCTTGAAGCGAAAGCAAATAATCCATATCTAGAGATTCTACCATAAGTTGGCTTAAATCCAACTACTCCACCAAAACTAGCTGGTTTTCTTATTGAGTCCCCTGTATCACTACCAAGCGCAAAAGGTACAATTCCAAGACTAACAGCCGCTGCACTACCAGCAGATGATCCTCCAATTTGGCGCGTAATATCATAAGGATTTTTAACTACCCCTGTATGACCAGTAGTACCAGTACCACCCATAGCAAGTTCATCAAGAACAGTTTTTCCAACTAACACTGCCCCTGCATCCCTTAGCTTTTTATAACTAGTAGCATCATAAACTGGCACATAATCTTTCATTATATTAGAAGAACCTGTAGTTAAAATACCAGAAGTAGAAAAATTATCCTTTAAAGCATATGGAATACCTGTTATCAAAGTATCTTTTTTCTTTTTCATTTTATATTTAGAAAGAATAGTTACAAAAGCATTATAATCAGCTTGAAACTTATTAGCTAAATCAACTGATTCATTAAATAACTCTTCACTAGTTACTACTCCATTATCCAAATCTGTTCTTAAATCTGTTATTGTTTTATCCTGAATATTATATTCCATCTTATTCCACCACCTTTGGTAATTTAACTTGATCATTATACTGATGTTTACAATTAGTCAAAACTTCATTAACCGTAAGTGTATCATCTAAGATAACTTCATCTTTTCTTAAATGAGCTTCATACGTTATAAATGGAAAAGACATTGGCTGAACATCCTTAATATTAGGAATATTTTCAATCAAATCCATCTGTTTCAAAATAGTTCTAAACTCTTCTTGTAATGTTTCATACTCACTATCATCCATATCAAACATTAATTTAGCAGCATAATCTTTTAACTTTGCTTTACTAACTTCGTATTCCATATTCATTCTCCTTTCAAACAAAAAAACTATTCATTCCTAAAAAGGGACGAATAGTTTCCGCGGTACCACCCAAATTACTATAAAATATAGTCACTCTTACTTATAACGGCAAGTACCGGCTTAGTCTACTTTATTCTTTAAGCTCTCCAAAGTGTTATTCAGAAGACTTTCTTATCTACATTCCACCATCAGTAGACTCTCTTTAAAGAAATAATCCCCCTACTTCTCTTCATCAACGATTTCAGTGTTTATTTTACTATTAACAATCTACATTGTCAACATATTTTTATTAAGCAGCCATACCTTTTATTTGACTATTTTCATTGTTATAACTATCTTCATTAAATATTTTTTCTAAAACACTATCAATTTGTGCCTGAATTTCATCTTTTTCTTTTTCTTTATTTTTTAACTCCTGAGTTAATTTTTTTAATTCTGCTCTATAACCTGCCATTTTAGTAGATTGTTCACTAAGAGTAATTACTTTATTTGTATTATTCATTGCTTCTACTTTATTATTATTGTCAACAACAGTAACATTTTCAAAAACATTATTAGCGGGAACTCCAGCAAAAACATCAGGAGTACTAGATAAAGTGTTAGTAACAGGGGCAACAGGATTACTTGGAACACTTACAATTGTCTTTTTTACTTCAAACATTGGTGAACTCTTTTCATTCAATGTTTCTTGTCCATTTTCCATAACTTTTTGAGTCACAAAGATTAAGCATTGTCCCTCTTCGCATTTTGCATATAAATCAACTGATCCTGTAGCGTCTATCTGACAAGCTGACAACCACTTTTCAGTAACTTCATTAATATCTTGTCCAAAATATTCTTTATCATAATTAAGATTTTTAGTTTTATTTACTACTTTATCAAACTCCATACCTAAAGTAGAATTACCGCCATTATTCGCAACATTAAAATTTTCTAAACTGTCCATCTGTTTACCCAAGAATGCTAAACATTTAGCTCTTAATATTTCAACACATAAATACATAGGTATTTTTGAATCAAGACTATCATTATTTTTTGTTGTGAAAGTATCTCCTAATATTTTATTATTAACATCCTGATTATCAACAATTTTATTAACCACCGCTAAAAAACTCATAACATCAGAAAGATAAGTATTAACAACATTACCATCTTTATTAGCTAAACTAGCATTATCATCTAATAATCTAGAACAATTTATATCAATATATCTTCTTGTATCTTCTGGATTTTGAAAGAATACCTGATTAGCCTGTGCATCAACATATTGACTTGCAGGTGTAGTCATACTCATATGTTCATATGCCATCAATTGATCAAATACCTGGTTCTGAAAAACTTTATTTCCTACTTCATCCACTAAAATATTATTTTCATTTTTTCTTAAACTACTAATATTCATACTCGCACCTCTATTCTATTAATAATATTACCATAATTTAGTTATCTTGAAAATAGAAATTTAAAAAAATATTGTATTAATGTTATTATTATAACCAAATTTATATTTTAATATTTAAATTATTGTTTTTTTCTGATAAAATCTAATCAAAGGGTGATATTATGTATATTTTAAGTGCTATTTGTTCAGATTATGCCCTAGCAAGTGTCTTAGGAATAATCAAAAGAATAATTACAATTCTTCAAATAGTAGTTCCCATCTTTTTAATTATTGGTGGTTCAATTACTTTCTCTAAAGCTTTAATAAATCCTGACGATGGTCCTAAAGCTAAAAAAAATTTTCTCAATGCTATTGCGAGTGCTGTCATAGTATTCTTGATGCCATTTTTAATAAACAGTATTATGGCTATCATTAGTGCTTATGGAGATGTTGGTATAACTGATAGTAATGGTAATAATACTGCATTTAATATTTCATCATGCTGGAGTAATGCCAATGTAACAGACATTTCTTCTAGTTCCATTTCTAATTATAATGAAAACACTTCAATAAGTGATGAGGCAAACGGAAACATGAGAACAAATTCTAATAGTCAAAATAATAATAGAAATAATTCAAATAACAGTAACAAAAACAACAATAGTAATAATTCAAACAACAGCAACAAAAATAATAACAGTTCATCTTCAAAGTCGGATTCATCAAAATATGATGACAGCAACAGCAAGTCGCTTAAAATCGGCGGCAAAACATTCAATGTCGGTGACACAATTGTATGCACATACAATCTGACAACACCGGCAGTTCTCGAAAACTATCAGGCAACAATCAAATATGATTCATCAAAGCTTACCTGCAAAAGTGCAAAAATGTCTGAACCCGCTAAATACGGAGCTATGCTCAACATAAAGATTGCCGGAGAGATTTCTTTAAGCGGCGTCAACATCGGTGACGGTTATGACTACACAAACGGCGGTGCGTTTATGACCGTAGTATATGAAGTTAAAGGCGGCGGCTCAACATCACCAAGTTATCACTGGGAAGTTGCCTGCAGAGCAAGCGACAGTAAGAACCTTATCGACAAAAAGGGTAAGCCTGCGAGCGGTTTTAAGCTCAGCTCATCTTATAAAGATTAGGTTGCCAGCTAAAAATTGAATTGCTTTTAAAACCGTAAAATGAGGCTGTGAAGAAATGAAGTTTAAGACTTCGTTCTTCGCAGCTCCTTTGTTTTTTGCGAAATAATAATGCAATTTTTAAAAAAGCATACTTCCCCCGAATATTGTTCAAAGCGAGCATTTGTTTCGCCCTACTCGATTAGCCCCAACATAACCGTTGAAAAATCGGGCAATAGAAATTTTGCATTTTACAAATCTATTGTCCGACCTGAATTTTAAATTTTAAACTGTCAATTTTTATTTTGCTAAAAGCTTAAATCCCATAATAACAACACCTAACGCCACGAGGACGATACCTGTGGCACGGTTCAGGGTTTTGGGATTGGCTTTATTGGCAAAGACGGCGGCAATTCTCGCCCATATAAGGGTGAACGCTATGCAGAGAATGAACACAAACCAATCTGGTGTGCCACCAATCATAAAGTGCGAAGCTGCGCCTGTC
>ERZ773136.2623-NODE-2623-length-14682-cov-3.143775_pt1 | contig 14682 bp, 6 predicted proteins | sample MGYA00580855_ERZ773136 | MGnify/ENA primary metagenome ERZ773136 (study PRJEB29015, sample SAMEA2737860) | human gut metagenome | biome: human gut; feature: human-associated habitat; material: faeces | place: China | collected 2012 ... | reverse complement strand
GAGACAACAAAATCTAGAAATCACTGTGAAAACTAATTGCGGCAAAGCAATTGCTATAGTTTCTTGATGGCAGGACTCACTATATAGCGGCTGCAAAATATAATTAGCCCATCGACATAATAAGCAATATGTGGTTCTTATAGTAACTTCCGGTATGGGAAGTTTTAGTCAAATGATCATTTGCCTATGTAAAATAAATATGGTTACAAGAATGCGAAATGGGTCCAAAAATGAGAAGAGACATAATTTAAACAGATTTTCATGTTATAATAGAAGTAATAAGGGATAGTTTTCGTGTTTGCATGATATAATGAGCACGCAGTGCTCATTATATCATGCGCAATTATTATGAAATTACGTATGTGATCAGAATGGAAGGAAGGTGGCATATGAAAAAGAAACAAAGAATTGCGGTGTTAGTAGCAATTGCGCTTGCTGTGCCTGGGGTGGGGAATTGGGATCGCCAGGCGGCAGATGCGATGACTGCTGACACCGCACAGAGCTCTGTAGCAGATATAACCAAATTGGCCAATCAAGCAGAGCTATATCATAAAGTATACAAGGAAAATACGGCGGGCCATATTTCCTATTCGCTGCAGGATGATACAGGCAACACGTTATCTAGGTATACATCGTCTGCTGCGGCTAAGAATAAACGCTCCATGGCACTTCCAGTGAGCTATGATCCGCGTGGAACAGAGCAGGAAACGCCAATACGCAATCAGCAGGATACAGGTGCCTGTTGGGCGTTTGGAGCATTAAAAGCGTTGGAATCTGATTGTCTGATGAAGGGGATCTTAACCAAAGATACTGCGGATCTGTCCGAAAATCACTTGGCATGGTACGCCTATCATGCCCTGGATGATACGACCAGTCCATTGTATGGTGATCATATGTCGCGTGACTATGTTTCTGATAGAGCAAGTTATAATAAAGGTGGAAATGCAGATGTTGCACAGGCTGTCTTAGCAAACAAATGGGGGGCTGTGGCAGAGAGTGAGGCTCCCTTTGATACGGCTTCTAATATGGCATCTGTCATGAAAAATGCGGCATCCTCGCTGCGTACACAGTCGTTGATCCAGTTGACAGACTCCGAATGTTATGATCCATATCTGGCAAGCGATATCACATCAAGAAATGAGATCAAGGAAGCAATATTGACGCATGGGGCAATGGATGTGGCGTTGTATTATAATCCGTCCAATCGATATTACAAAGAGACGAATGGTGTGTACGCCAGTTATGCTTACATGGTGGGACCTGATCAGGCGAATCATTGTGTCACAATTGTCGGTTGGGATGATGATTTTAATGATTTTCGTGAGGACGCTCCGGAATCTGGGGCGTGGCTGATTGCAAATAGCTACGGTACCAATTACTCCAAAGATGAAAATGGGTATTTCTGGGTATCCTATTATGATCCATCACTTTGTGAATATTACACATTTGAAGGTGTTTCGGCAGATACCTACCAGACCATCTTTCAATATGATGGCAATGGTTGGAACAATTCGCTTCGTTCACCAGAAGAAGTGAAGACGGCCAATGTGTTTACAGCAGATGGATCACAGCAGTTACAGGCAGTTGCTTTTTATACGGTACAGGAGGATCAGCCATATACAGTAGATATTTATCGTTCTGTATCAGGGAAAGATCCAACCAACGGAACGCAGATCAAAGAAGCGAGTGTGAGTGGCAACTTTGCCAAAACAGGCTATCATACGGTACAGCTTCCGAAAGAGGTTCGCGTTGCAGATGGCGAGAAGTTTTCGGTGGTTATTACATATGCGACCGTAGATGATTCTGCCTGCGTTCCGCTAGAGGGACAAAATGATCCGCAGAATGGACACTGTTATAGTGCCTCAGCGGGACAGAGTTATACTTATTTCGCGGAAGATGCTAAGTGGTATGACAATACGGCGATATCTGTAGATGGTGTGCAATATGATCTGAATAATGCCTGCATCAAAGTATTTGGCAACCCTGCTGACGAACCGGTGGCAACACTAACGCCTACAGCAACACCTACGGTAGCACCTGCGGTGCTGCCGACAACAAAACCATCGACATCAAGCACACCGACACCGACAGCAAAACCATCGATGTCAAGCGCGCCGGCACCGACAGCAAAACCATCGACGTCAAGCACACCGACATCGACAGCAGCACCTTCGGATGCGACAGAACAGCCGAAATGGACGGTTTCACCAAATGCCGGTGGCCGTTATCAGACCAAGATTAAGGCGAAAGCCAAATATACGATCGGAAAAGGTGAGAAGATCACTCTTCCGGTGACTGTTACCGGCGGTTCGGTGCAGGCAGCAGTTAAGTGGACCAGCTCAAATACTAAGGTTGCCAAGGTAACGAATAATGGCGTGGTTAAAGGGTGTAAAAGAGGGACGGCGAAAATCGTTATTCAGACGGTAGACGGCAAGAAAAAGACCATACGTGTCACAGTAAAAAAGGCGCCTAAGAAAATAAAGATTACCGCTCAAAAGGCAAAAATAAAAAAAGGAAAAGCATTACAGACAAGGACAATATTAAGCAAGGGGAGTGCGAGTTATAAACTGCGTTTTGTGTCATCCAATAAGAGGATAGCAACGGTAAATAGTGCCGGAAAAATCAAGGCAAAAAGACGAGGGACAGTGCGTATTTATGTATACACGTATAATAATAAAAAGTCTCAAATAAAGATCAAAATTGTTTGAGAAAATCCCTTGACATCGCCCTCATAATGTTAGACAATGGGCATGGTGAATTTAAGGAGTTATGAGAAATTCTCCCATTATAATATTATTAAGTGAAACGAAAGAATGGAGATGATGATGTGTTCGGTTTTGGACAGTTAATAGGAATCTTAAAGAAGAATCCTAAGAAGATCGTATTTACAGAGGGTGAAGATCCACGTATTTTGTAGGCATCTTCCCGATTACTTGCAAGCTATTTCCTGCACCCTATTTTGATCGGTGATGAGAAACGTATCGCGGACGCTGCAGAGGAAAGTGGATTTAATATTCGCGGTGCAGAGATCATTGATCCGGAGAAGTTTGACAAGATAGATGAAATGGTGGAGTTATATTGTGAGCTTCGTAAGAAGAAAGGTGTCACACCGGATCAGGCAAGAGAAGTACTGAAGCAGGCTAACTATTTTGGAACAATGTTGGTAAAGATGGGATTTGCAGATGCACTGCTTGGTGGTGCAACATATTCAACAGCAGATACTGTTCGTCCTGCTTTGCAGTTGATCAAGACAAAACCTGGAAATAATTTGGTTTCTTCCTGTTTTATTCTTGTTCGTCCAAGTGCTACCGGTGATAATGAAGTGCTTGCTATGGGCGATTGTGCGATCAATATTAATCCTACGGAAGACGATCTGGTCGAGATCGCAGGAGAAACAGCGAAATGTGCCCGTATCTTTGATGTAGATCCTAAGATAGCATTCCTTAGCTATTCCACACACGGATCCGGTAAGGGCGAGGCAGTAGATAAGATGCGAAATGCAGCACAGAAGACCAAGGAGAAGTATCCGGATCTCCCAATCGATGGAGAGCTTCAGTTTGATGCAGCAGTATCTCCTCGTGTGGCACGCACGAAGTGTCCGGAGTCTACAGTAGCCGGTCATGCGAATACCTTTATTTTCCCAGATATCAGTGCCGGAAATATCGGTTATAAGATTGCACAGCGTATGGGTAATTTTGATGCGTATGGTCCGATTTTGCTTGGACTGAATGCACCGGTTAATGATCTGTCACGTGGTTGCAATGCATCAGAGGTATATTCGATGGCAATCATCACAGCTGCGCTGGCTGACAGCGATCATGGTGAGGAAGCATAATTTAAACAAGCTTTTATGTGTATTATATGATCCATGGGTTTTGCTGAAACATCGTATTACAAAATGTAGTGTATCATAAATTAAAATCAAAAATCCTATTTTTCCTTTTCCATTCGTATTAGAATGGTGGCATATAATTGCCTGATAAAAGGGAAGATAGGATTTTTTTGTCGGTGCAAATATATACTTATTCATGTATAATAATGATAACTCTCAGAGAAAAATAAATGACAATGAAAGCAGATGAATAGGAGAGGAGAAGGTTATTATGTTTCAGGCGAATTACCCGGTTATTGGAATACAGGAATGTTATCCGGTTTATTTGACCGGAATAGGGATATCAGATCCGGAATTTCACACGCATCGAGAGGAAGGATTAATATCTCATCAAATATTATTTACAATGTCGGGCAAAGGAAAAATAATTGTTGGTGATAAGGAATACACAGCCGGTAAAGGCAGTATTTTTTATGTGGCTTCCGGTGAGCCGCATACATATTATCCAATTGATGGTGACTGGAGGACATACTGGGTGGTTTTTCGTGGAGATTCTTTGGATGCTATGATGGCACGCTTAGGGTTTGGACGTTATGTTGTAAAAACGATCAATGATATTACAGAAGTCAAAAAGCTTTATGAGCAGATTGCGGCTGCTGCAAGAGAACCGGGAGATGGTGCAGGACACTGCTCAATGTTAGTTTATCAATACATTTTGCTTATGCATAAATTATTGATCGTACAACAGGAAAATCGCACAGGAACAGTGGTTGATAATGCCATAATGTATATGGAAAAGAATTATAGAGATGATATTAGTTTGCAGACGTTGGCATCTGTTTGTGGGATATCTACCCAGCATTTTTGTCGGGTATTCCATGACAAAATTGGCATGAGACCGATGGAGTATTTGGCGATGAAACGTATTAGCAGTGCAAAAGTTGCATTACTGGACACAAATGCACCAATCGCACAAATTGGAAAGAGGGTCGGGTATAAGGATGCTAATTATTTTGGAATTGTGTTCAAAAAATATGAGGGAATCTCTCCGAGAGAATATAGAAATAGTCATAATCACATAGGATAAAAAGGTATGTTCGAACGATACAAGAGAGAATAACAAAGGATAAAAAGTATGTAGTAAGCACCACCTATGTACTAATATTTTAAGGGTTTGCAAAATATTTCAGATTGTAAAGAATTAAGGATGACAATTATAATACCTTGTGAGTAGTAAGTATAACATTTTATACGGAAGGAGCAAGGTATGAGAAAAAAATGGGGAAACCGAATAGGTGCCATTGTTTTGGCATGCGCACTTACGATGAATGGATTGCCAGTGCAGTCAATCAGTGCATCGACGCAGAAAGCTTATGCGGCTGCGAAGTCTGAAACGGGGAAACAGGATGTTTCACAGCCCGAAACGAAAATGGGCAATGTTGTTTTGGATGGAAATGATATCGCCGTAAATAATGTGAATGGTCTTACCTATAAAGGCTTTGGTATGCTTAGCGGTAATTCTACCAGTGATCTGCTTATGGATTATAAGGCAGAGCAGCCAAAGGCATATGCGGAGCTTATGCAGTATTTGTTTGGTGGCAATTATCCGATCATGAATCATGTAAAATTGGAAATGGGAAATGATCGTAACACATCAACAGGACCGGAATCTTGCACGAAGAGAACAGAAAAAGAGAAGGCAAATGTGTTGCGCAATCCGGGATGGCAGTTAGCTGCTGATGCTAGGAAGATCAATCCTAAAATCAAAGTGAGTATATTGCGCTGGGAAGCTCCGGTGTGGGCAGGAACGGATGAAAAGATTTATCAATGGTATAAAGAGACAATTTTAGACGCGTACGAAAAGTACGGTTATATGGTCGATTATATTAATCCAAATATCAATGAAAAATGGGATGTGGACAGTGATGTAGCGTTTACCAAAAAATTTGCAAAATGGATCGCGGCAGAAACCAAAGAAACGATTCCGGATGAGAAAGCACTTGCGTTGTATCATAAGATTAAATTAGTTGTTTCGGATGAAGCCGGAACAGCGTCTGATAGCGTTGTGGAGTCCATGAAATCGGACAGTGATTTTTATAATTCGGTAGACGTTGTTGGATACCATTACAGTCCTTGGGATGATTCCAATGGCGGAATGAAATGGCTTGCACAGACCAAAGATAAAGAGGTTTGGAATAGTGAGGCACAGGCTACATTTTCTAATTCAGCATTTCGCCCTGCTAATAATGTAAAAGATCCAACGACAGAAGGAACAGGTCTTGGAGGAACCGGCAGTGCGCTGGAAATGGCAAATACATTTATCAAAGGTTTTGTACAGTCCAGAAGATCACATGTAATCTATCAGCCGGCAATTGGATCATTTTATGAGGGCGCACAGTTTTCTTTCAAGGAATTAGTGAGTGCGCGTGATCCGTGGTCAGGCTGGATCCACTATGATGCCGGATTACTCATGCTTGCACATATAAGCAAATTCGCGGTAACCGGATGGGAAAATGAGGATAATACAGCGGGAATCTGGCGTGCTGTACCGCAGGCAAGTAAATGTACTGCGGATGGAACGAATCCGGTAAATGGACGTAACGGTGGAGAGAATTATATGACACTGGCATCTCCTGCCAAGGATAATTTCTCGACAATGATCGTTAATGATAGTGAATATCCAATGGAATATAAGATTCAAACCAAGGATATGAAGCTTGCTGACGATCAGAATTTGGAAATATGGGAAACACGTGCGGCAGATGACGGTGCTTTTAATGAAAATTATATGAAATGCATCGGTACAACGAAGGCAGATGATAATGGAGTCTATACGGTAAAGGTTAATCCTTATTCTGCCGTGACAGTTACTACGCTGCAAGTTGCAGGAGATGAAGAGCATACAAAGGCTCTTCCTGTCGAAGGTGAAAGAACGGTATTGGATACGGATCGTACCGGAAGTAAACAGGATGTCGACAGCGATTATCTGTATGCAGATGATTTTGAGTATGCTGGGAAGACGGTTCCGGTGCTTGATGGCAAAGGTGGTTTTACCGGTGAGACGGAGGACTATATCCAGTCTCGCGGTGGTGATACCGGTGCAATGGCACGTTATACGCATACCATGAATGGTGCCTTTGAAGTATATAAGACACAGTCTGGTGACCATGTACTGCGTCAGCAGACAGATTTTATAGAGACCGGTGTGGGTGGCAGCTGGAATTCCGGTGCTCCGGTAACCTTGATTGGAGATCTCCGCTGGACAAATTACAAAGCCTCTGTGGATGTCTTATTTGAACGGGAAGATGTTAAAAATTATGCGGCTGTAGCAATACGAGAAATGGGTGGTTCTCATAATATTACATCTGCAAGCGGTTACACATTCAAATTATATCCGGATGGTAAATGGGAATTGTATCGTAAAGCCAAAAAAGTTGTGACCGGTACCTGTGATGCCAAAACACAGTTTGATGCAGGAGCAAATCAGTGGAATACGATCACGCTGGAAGGAAAAGGCAATACGATTAACGCATATGTCAATTATACGCTGGTTGGCAGTTATATAGATGAACAGCCTATCACTGCAGGACGAATAGCGTTAGGAAGTTCCAATGCATATACACAGTTTGATAATTTGGAGGTCAAAAAGCTGGACGGTTATGTACCATATTATACAGAATTGTTAGATAATATGGAACAATATGATCTGTCCGCACAGAAAAACACAAAACTTGAATACAATGACAAATGGTTGCACACGAACGGTCAGGGAATGTATGTATATCAGCGAAGTGTGTCCAAAAATACGGACAATGGAGCAACTCTTACGTATACCTTTACCGGAACAGGATTAGAAATCTTAGGAGAGATGAAAAAGACCTGTACTGTGCAGATGACCGTCGATGGAAATCAGCATGCGAAACAAGAAACACAAAAATCAGCTAATATGAATATGACAGTTGCAGTAACAGATCTTGTTTATGGAAAGCATGTAGTAACTGTAGAGGTATTAGATGGAACAATGGCGGTAGATATGGTTGGCATCTTAGGCGCTAAACATGCACAAAAAGAATCGGATGTTCAGCCAACGAAACGTCCAAACGTTAAACCGACACAGACACCGTCTGTGCATCCAATCGTAAAACCTACAGCAGCTCCGCAGCAAACGCCGAAGGCGGATCGTCCGAACAGCCCGAAAAAGGGAACGAAGGTCAATAAGAATATTGGAGTTTATCAAGTGACTAAGGCGGCAACAATGAAAAAAGCCGGAACTGTTAAGTTGTCCGGTTTGAACAAAAAGTACAAAAAAGCGGCTGCTTTGGTTATACCGGACAAGATCATGATTGGAGCATATCAATATCGTGTTACGGCAATTGGAACGAAGGCGTGTCAGGGCATTAAGGCTTCCAAAGTTACTCTTGGAAAAAATGTGAAAGAGATAGGAAAGTATGCATTCCAAAAAGCGAAAAAGCTCAAGACATTTGTTGTAAAAGGAAAATTAACAAAGGTGTCCCAGAATGCGTACAAAGGATGTAAACACAAAATTAAATTAAAAGGTTCGACTGCAGCAGTGCGAAGAGCGAACCTGAAAAAATTAAAGAAAAGCGGTTATAAAAAATTCAGCCGCTAAAAGGAGGAAAAAATATGAGATTACAAAAAACACACAAAATGATTTTGGCAGGTCTGCTTGCTATAGCACTGACGATACCGGCAGCTACTGTGGTAAAGACTGTGCATGCGTCAGAAACACAGCTTCCGTTTGCTCAGAGTGAGGATGGAACAGTTCACGAAACCAGTTTTGATCTGGCGAGGGTATCTGACGAAGAGGAGTTAAGCAGCTATGAAAAAGACAATGGAAAGCATTGGGTTAAATTATTTTCAAAATTTGATGGAGAAAAAAATATTTTGGACGATGCACAGTTACCGGATGATACTGCGAAAGTAAAAGTAGTATTTGACATTACAAATTATGATCTGGATAAAGCATATCCGCTTACTTGGGCAACAGGTATCGGAGGATGGGCATCTGGTAAGCCAACAGGGGTAACCATTGACCAGAGTGGTACTTATGAAGCAATACTTGATTTTGCTAGTGAGACCGATGGAATTGGAAAGACGATTTCAAGTGCTGATATTAGTGCGGCGTCTATCCAGCTTGTATTCCAACTGGGAGAGGCAAAGCAGGAAGACATCGCAAATGTAAAGAAGATTCATGTAAACTTTAAGGCATGCTATGCATATAGCGCATCCGATGAGGTGAAGGCAGCTCCGGTAGTACCAATTGTTGATGTTACACCGACTCCGGTTCCGACAACACCACAAGAAACAACTGCACCGACACCTGGGAATACAGCAACACCTGACACCAACAGCAAAAAGGTTATTCCAATTTCTAAAAAAACAAATAAAGCAAATGTTGTAAAGAAGATCAAAGCAACGAAAAAAACAGTTGTGATCAAAAAAGGAAAAACCAAGAAAGTAACATTTAAGCTGACAACAGCACTCAAAAATACAAAAACAACAGATAAGATCAAGAGTGTAAAGTTATCTGGAAAAAACAAGGCTAAAGTACTGAAGAAAACCTTAGGGAAAAAGACTTGTACGATCAAAGTGAAAGGTGTTAAGAAAGGCAAAACCGTTCTGAAAATCAAGATCGGAAAGAAACAAGCGAAGGTAACGATCAAGGTAGTATAGTGTAACACGAAAATAGAAATAAATTGCAAACAAGCCCGGCTATTTAGTCGGGCGTTTGCAGATATATAAGATGATGTATGTCAGAATGGAGGATTCGGATGAAAAAAATATGGGGAAAGCGAATAGGCACTGGTGTACTTGCAATTTCGCTGATGCTTAGCAGTTTACCGACACAATTGTCGATTGCATTACCACATAAGGCAAAGGCGGCGGATATAGAGTTTAAGAGTGAGGCATTTGATTACGGAAAGTTGCCGGATTCTAAGGCGGCTAAGATTACGCGTAAATCCCTTACCGGCAGAGAATGGACAGGAGAGGATAACAATTTAGATATTACTTCGGTGAATACATTGCCGGATAGTTCTAATTTGGTTCCGTATGCAGATATTGCATCTGCATATGCCGGTGCCAAAGATTATGCAAGAGACAAGTCGTCGTATTACCAGTTACTTACCGGAGAGGGACAGGACTGGGATCTGACCGTATTTGATAATCCGGCAAAAGCAGAAGAAGCCGGTGCATTTCAAAATACGAACTATAAGATGGATGCGAAAGACGGCTGGAAAAAGGTAACTCTTCCGGCTAGCTGGACAAGTTACGGATTCGATCACTCGATCTATACGAATTCAGCGATGCCATTTGAAGAAAATACAGAGTTCCCATTGGCACCAACGAAGAAAAATCCCGTGGGTCTTTATCGTAAAACTTTCACGGTGAAAGATTCTATGCTGCAAAAGAATGGAAAGGTTTATATCACTTTAGGTGGAGTGGAGTCGGCATATTATCTATATATTAATGGAAAGGAAATCGGTTATAGTGAGGATAGTTATGATCCACACACATTTGATATTACAGATGCATTGAATGATCCGGGCAAGGAAAATGTACTTGCCGTGAAGGTATATAAGTTCTGTGATGGAACATGGATGGAAGATCAGGACATGATCTATGATGGCGGAATCTTCCGTGATGTATATTTGACAAGTACACCTACAGTGCATGTACAGGACTATACGTTGACGACAGATTTGTCAGACGATTATTCTACAGCTGATCTTAAGGTGAAAATGCAGACGATCAATGATGCTGCAACAGAATCATCGAACATGGCCGCGCAGCTTAATTTGTATGATGATCAGGGGAATTTATGTGCTACAACGCAGGAAGATATTGCAGCAATCGCATCCGGTAAACAGACGGAGACGTCACTGCAGATGCAGATTACAGATCCAAAACTTTGGGACAGTGATCATCCAAACCTGTATACAATGGTATTATCTTTGTATGATAAAAGCTCCAAACTTCATTACGAAAGTGTGAGTCAAAATGTAGGATTTCGTAAGTTGACTTTTACATCGACAAAAGTGACAAATGATGGAAAGTATAACAATGCAACCGACCATTATGATACCGTTAAATTAAATGGGAAACGACTTCTTATCAAAGGCGTGAATCGACATGACACCGATCCGGAAACCGGCAAATATATTTCCAAAAAGGTGTATGAAAAAGATATTATGTTGATGAAACAGAATAATATCAATGCAATCCGTACATCGCATTATCCAAATGATGATTATATGTATTATCTATGCGATAAATATGGACTGTATCTAATGTGCGAATCGAATAATGAATCGCATGCATTGATCACAGATGAGGATGCAATAGCAACACTTGAAAAGGCTGCAATGACAAGACAGACTGCTTCGTACGAAAGATTTAAGAATACGACAAGCAACTTGTTTTGGTCTATTGGTAACGAAAGCTCTCAAGGATGGACACAAAGAGATGGTAATTATGCTAACGGCGCATTTGCACATATGGTGCAGTATTTTAAGGATCGCGACGATAGCAGAATGCTTCACTATGAAGGTATGAGTGGTGGAGACAAAGGCTCTACGGCAATTGATATGATAAGTCATATGTATTATACACCGGACAGCATTATCGGTTATGGTACAAGTAAGAGTCAAATGCCGTTCTTGCTGAATGAGTATGATCATGCAATGGGTAATGCGGTCGGCAATTTAAGCGATTATTGGGATGTTATCCGCAAATATGATAGTATGCTTGGAGGCTTTATTTGGGATTGGGTAGATCAGTCCAGAAAAGTCAAGATCGGAGAAAAAGATTGGAATTATTATAGCAGTAAAGATGCTCATCAGAGCGGTTTGAATCAGTTAGATGGATACTTCCTGGGATACGGTGGTGACTGGGGCGACACCGGTGGAGACGAAAACTTCTGCCAAAATGGTCTTGTGTCTGCAGATCGCGACCCACAGCCGGAGTTGAAGGAAGTGAAATATCAATACCAGAGCTTTTGGTTTAAATCCGATCAGGATAAGTTGACAAATAATGAATTAACGGTAAGCAACGAAAGTATTTCTGCAAAATTGTCCGAGTATGATGTGACATGGGAATTGCAGGAAAATGACCGGATCATTTCACAGGGAACACTGAATGATGAAGTTCTTCCGAAAGAGGAGAAAAAGATCACGGTTCCTTATGTGATGCCGGAACAGCTTAAGTCTGGTGCAGATTATTATCTTAATATTCATGTAAAGACAAAAGAAGATTCAGACTGGGCGAAGGCAGGTTACGAAGTTGCATATGCGCAATTCACCATTGATGCTAAAAGTACAAAAGTGGCACATACTTTGAATGGAAAGAATGTGCAGATCAAGAAGCAGAGCCATTATTTTATAGTATCCGGCAAAGACTTTCGGTTCAAATTGAATTTGGATACGGGATTACTGGAGTCCTATTATTACAAAGACCAATTGCTCATGAAGGAAGGCCCGAAGCCTAATATTTCCAGAGCAAAGCTTGACAATGATTCTTCTCATTTCAAGGATATAATAAGTTATCTGACATTAGATGGGGAACCAACGGTGGGAAAGAGTGCAGATGGTAATTATATGCTCACCACGAAATGGAATTCTTCCTATCTGTTGGACAGCAAAACAAAGACTCCGGGAACGATAGAAATGAGTTATTTGATCGAAGATACTGGGGCGGTAACGGTACGTATGAAACTCGACTTTACGAAAACAAAAGTCAAAAAGTTTATTAAAGTTGGAACACGATTGTCGCTTGCGAAAGGGACAGAAAATGTCTCTTGGTATGGAAATGGTGATGATGAAAGTTACTGTGACAGACAGACTTATACGAGGGTAGGAGCATATACTTCTACGGTTAATAAGATGTTCTATCCATTTGCAAAACCTCAAGATTGTGGGAATCTGACAGGTGTGAAATGGATCCGTCTTGACAATGAAACAAATGGAACCGGAATGTTGATCTGTGGCAATGAGGATGTCAATGCATCTGCTTTGCATTTTATGACGGAGCAGCTCGACAAAGCAAAACATGTCAACGAGTTAAAGCCACTTACCAAAACATTTGTCACTGTCGATGCTGCAGTCAGCGGAACGGGTAATGCGTCTTGTGGATTTGATACGTTGGATCCATATCTGGTGAAAAACAATAAAGTGTACGACTATCGTTACACATTGGTACCGGTTAGCAATACGGATGACAGCATGACTGTTGGTAAGGAGTATAGAGATCAGACATTCGATATGGATCAGGTTTCTTATGAAAAAGTTGATCCGGTGGTGACAGATGGAGAGCCCGCAGCTGATCCGGTCGATGAGGATGAAGCTATTTTGAATCCGCCAAAAGAAGATGATAACAACGGTGGAAATAATGGTGGCAGTAATACTGGAAACAATACCGGAAATAACACTGGAAATACTGGAAACAATAATACCGGTAATAACGGTGGCAGTATAAATAATACCGGGAAAAATCCGGGCACAAAACAGACTGCTAAAGCTCCGAAGAAGGTTACGAAGATCAAAGTGAAGAAGCTGAAAAAGGCATTATCACTTCGCTGGAAGAGTCAGAAAAATGTGACCTATCGTATTGCGTACAGTACAAGCAAAAAGAAACTGTCCAAGATAAAGAACGGAAAACTCAAAGCCGTAAAGGGAACGAAGGTTATCAAGGTGACAAGCGCCAAAAAGACCATTAAGAAATTGAAAAAATCTAAGAGATATTATCTAAAGATTTGCGCTGTCAGTAAAAAAGGAAAAAATATTGGTAAGTGGTCCGGTGTCGTTTCGGCAAAGACGAAATAATGCTGTGAATTTCGTATCATGGTACGGTGAAATTTGAGAAGATATCTTAGAAACAGATGATTTTTAGGAGTCCTTCTGTTATAATGAGTCAGGCGCAGTGAGCGTTACTCTTTATAACAGAAAGGACTCATTTTGTTATGAATGAAACATTTATGAAAGAGAAACCGGTATTTTCATTGTTAGTATCGATGGCATTTCCCATGGTGATATCGATGCTTGTCAATTCTTTATATAATATTGTGGATAGTTATTTTGTCGCTAAGATCAGTGAAGATGCAATGACGGCATTATCACTCGTATTTCCGGTACAGAATTTTATCAATGCTGCCGGTATTGGTTTTGGCGTTGGAATGAATGCGGTTATCAGTTTTTATTTGGGTGCAAAGGATTATGAAAAAGCAGATATGGCAACGACGCAGGGACTGCTTTTATCGGCAGTGCACGGTGTGCTTTTGACCATAGTTAGTATTGAGATCATGCCGTTTTTTCTGCGTTTATTTACCAGATCAGAAGCGGTTGCAGCTTTAGGAATACAGTATTCCGATATTGCATTTTCTTTTGCTTTGGTTGTCTCGCTCAGCATGGCATTTGAGAAGATCTTTCAGGCAGTGGGGCGTATGAAAGTGACGATGATCAGTTTGCTGATCGGCTGCTGCACCAATATTGCATTAGATCCTGTCCTGATTTTTGGACTGGGAATTTTTCCGAAAATGGGGATCAGAGGTGCTGCGCTTGCTACCGGGATCGGACAGGTATTAACGCTGTGCGTTTATTTCGTAATCTGTAAAATACGGCCATTGTCGGTACATGTGAGAAGAAGTTATTTACGGCCGGATAAACATATGGTTGGAAAGTTGTACGCGATCGGCATTCCTGCGACCTTAAATATGGCGTTGTCTTCCGTGTTGATCTCTGCACTGAATGCAATTTTGGCAGTGTATTCCGAAGCCTATATTTTAGTACTTGGGATCTATTATAAGCTGCAGACATTTTTATATCTGCCGGCGAATG
>ERZ773136.2612-NODE-2612-length-14761-cov-6.485720_pt1 | contig 14761 bp, 9 predicted proteins | sample MGYA00580855_ERZ773136 | MGnify/ENA primary metagenome ERZ773136 (study PRJEB29015, sample SAMEA2737860) | human gut metagenome | biome: human gut; feature: human-associated habitat; material: faeces | place: China | collected 2012 ... | reverse complement strand
GGATGGCACAGGTGCAGAGCTGCTGACCAATGAGCGCGTCCGCAGCGCTTATCTGGGCGGCTGAGACCGCAGCTGGATAGAACGCAAAAACAATACGCCCGCCGGGCGGTACGAGAAGTACCACACCTGGCGGGCGTTGTTCTGTCTGTAAGGGAATTATTCCGGCGCTTTCATGCTTTCCACCATGCTGATCTGGCGGACATGGCGGCGCATGAGCAGGCAGACGGCAAAGTTGAAGAGCATGGTGAGCGCCACGCTGAACACAAAGCTGCGGGGGGCAATGGAACGGATGAACATCATCTGGTCCATTTCCACAGTGCGGATGATGAACTGGTGCAGGGGAATGCCCACCACCAGACCCACCAGGGAGCCGATGAGAGAGAGCAGGTCGATCTCCCGGAAGATGTAGCGGTAGACCTCCTTATCATAGAAGCCCAGCACCTTGATGGTGGCAAGCTCCTTTTTGCGCTCACCCAGGTTGACGCTGATGAGGTTGTAGAGCACCACGGCGGCCAATGCGGCAGCGCAGACGATGACCAGCATGACCACATAGTTCAGGCAGCCGATCAGGCCATCGAACATCTGGGTGGTGTCCTCAATGAAGGAGACGGAGCTGACATAGTTGCAGGCCAGAATGGCGGAGGAGAGGGAGGCGCGGGCTGCATCGGTGGGGCAGTCGGTCTGACCGTAAACGGCGTTCCAGGCGGGCAGAGCACCGCCGTTCAGCGTTTTGAGCTGCGCCTGCGAGAGGTACAGCCGGGTAAAGACATAGTTTTCGGTGATGCCGGTCAGGGTCAGGGACCTGCGCCCGCCGTCAGCAGTCTCCACCTCAAAGCTGTCGCCCACCGAAAGCCCCAGCTTTTCGGCGGTCTTTTCGGTCAGGATGACGCTGGAATCGTCAAAGGCAATGGCCTTGTGGCCCTGCCGGGTGCGGAAGGTGAAGTATTCGGTCATCTGGCTTTCGTCTGCAGCGGCAACCAGGCTGACGGTCTCTTTTTCACCCTCGGCGTTGTAAAGGGTGACGCTCTTGGTGTAATAGCGGCCCCAGCTGGTGATCCCGCTGCTGGAATCCAGCAGGTCGGCCAGACCGTTCTCCATGGTCAGCGCCTTTTCGTCACTCAGGGAGATGGTCAGGTCGGCGTGGGTCAGCTCGGTGGTCTGCTTGGTCAGCATGGGCAGCAGGGAATCCTGGATGCCGAAGCCGATGAGGAGCAGGGCCGTGCAGCCCGCCACGCCCAGAACGGTCATAAAGAAGCGCTTTTTATAGCGGAACAGGTTGCGGGCGGTGGTTTTCTGGGAGAAGCTCATCCGCTTCCACAGCGGGGTGAGATATTCAAGGAGGATACGCTTGCCCGCTACAGGCGCACGGGGCAGCAGCAGGGCGGCGGATTTTTCCTTGAGGCTGGCGCGGCAGGCCTGCAGGGTGGCAAGGCCGATGACCGCCGCGCTGAGGGCCATGCTGCCCAATGCCAGGCCCGGGTAGAAGTGCAGCGTAAAGGTGGGGATGGAGAACATCATGGTGCGGTAGGCGTACCAGAAGATGGTGGGGAACACCACAAAGCCTACGGCAATGCCCACGATGCTGCCCAGAACGCTGGCGGCAATGCCATAGAGTAAGTACTTGCCTGCAATGCTGGTGTTGGAGTATCCCAGCGCCTTGAGGGTGCCCATCTGCAGGCGGTTCTCGTCCACCATGCGGGTCATGGTGGTGGAAGCCACCAGCGCCGCCACCAGGAAGAAGAACACCGGGAACACCCGGGCAATGGCAGCCATCCGGTCGGCGTACTGTTCCAGCGTGACAAGGCTCAGGGTGCTGCCGCGGTCCAGCACATACCACTCGCCGTTCTGGATGTCCGCGATCTTCTCTTCCGCATCGTTGATCTGCTGCTGGCCTTCGGCGAGCTTCTGCTCCGCATCGGCCTTCTGGGTCTCGTACTCGGTGCGGGAAGCGTCCAGCTGCTCCTGCCCGGACCGGTACTGTGCCCAGCCCTCGTCCAGCTGGGCGCGGGCGGCCTCAAACTGGGTGTAGGCGGTGGCCGTACCGGTGCTCAGCTGGAGCTGGCCCTGCAGCAGCTGTACCTTCATGCTGCGCAGGGCGGCTTTGGCTTCGGTGACAAGGTCCGTGTTGGAGAGGTTGGGCGAGGAGATGAGCCTTTTGGCGTACATCTGCTGCTTGCCGGCATCCAGCTGGGCCTGATAACCGTCCAGCTGGCCCTTGATGTTATCGTAGGCAGCCTGTGCCTTGGCAAGCGCGTCCCGCAGCTCGGTGTATTCCTCGTCCTCGGGTTCAGCCTCGTCCAGCGCCTTTTGGGCATTGTTCAGGGCGGTCTCGGCATAGCCCAGCAGGGGGTCAGCCACCTGTTTCAGATTGACCAGCAGCTGGATCTGCTGAAGCTGATCCTCAAATTCCAATACCTGCTCTTCGCTGCTCACCAGCGTGGCGGCACCGCTCTGCATGGTATCGGGCAGGGCGGCCTTCTGGGTGGCAAGCTCGGCTTCGCCTGCGTCCAGCTGGGCCTTGGCGGCATCCAGCTCCCGCTGCGCGTCGGTCAGCTTCTGCTCGGCTTGTGCAAACTGGTGCTCGGCTTCGGCCTTCTGCTCGCTGTAGGTCTGTTTGGCATCGTCCAGCTGGGTGGTGGCATCCTCGATAAGCTGGGCCCGGCGGGCCACACAGTGCTCCTTGCTGATGGCATCCAGCCGGTCAGCCACAGTATCCACAGCGGTCTGGTATTCATCGCTGTAATTATCATACTGTGCGGCATCTGCTACTTTGAGATAACAGACGGTATAATAATCTGCGGTCAATTCACCGTCCTGCACGAACACAAGAGCATCCAGGATGCCGTCGCCGACGGTGCTGGTCTCTTGATTGGCAGAAAAATATTGAGGGTCCTGCACCTGGCCCACCACGGTATATTCGGTGCGGCGGATGTCCTCGGTGTCCTCGGGCAGGGTGACCACGGTGCCCAGCGGGACGGGGTCCGCGTGGCCCAGCACCTGTACCACACACTCGTTGGCGGTTTCGGGCATCCGCCCCTCCAGCAGGGTCAGGCGGTTCATATTGGCCTCGGTATCCGCAGCCGGGTCAGCGGGAAGCTGCTGCACCCGCAGCACGGCTCCATCGGTAGAGCTTGACCAGCGGCCCTCGGTGTCCAGATACTTCACCGGCTGGACCGCTGTGACGCCCTCCGTTGCGGCAATGGCGTCGATGTCGGGGATATCGCTGTTGGGGTTGCCCAGGGTCTCCAGATAGACAGCCTTGGTGTTGGGCTGGATGGCATTCTCCACCTCGGCCAGGTCATGGGCGTTGACGAAGGTGGTGGAAACGCCGAACTGGGTCAGGGTGTGCTCCAGCAGGTTGTAGCTGCCGCCGTAGATGGTCTTTTGGGCCACGATGTGGTCACCGGCCTGTGCCAGTGCTTCGATGGTGTAGGTGATGGCAGCGGCACCGGAGGCGGTTGCCAGAGCAGCCACGCCGCCCTCCAGAGCAGCGATGCGCTTCTCGAACACGTCCTGCGTGGAGTTGGTCAGGCGGCCGTAGATGTTGCCGGCATCTGCCAGACCAAAGCGGTCTGCTGCGTGCTGGCTGTTGCGGAACACATAGGAAGTGGTCTGGTAAATGGGCACTGCGCGGGAATCGGTTGCGGGATCGGCCTGCTCCTGGCCAACGTGAAGCTGCAGGGTCTCAAATTTATAGTTAGACATAGTATTTTACCTCTCTATTTGTACTTTTAGTACAATTTCCTGATACAAAAAATCCCGATGCGTGATACAAAAGCGCATCGGGCAAACACAATTCAAAGCGATTCTGTCAATGTCACATTCGGGTACACATTCGTGCACAGCAAGAGGGCATCGTACAGTTCACAGCCAGATGTTCTGCCCGGTCACCGCACATTCGCCCACAGCGGAAGTTTGCATGCAGCAGGTCGTTCCAAATCAGCTTCATATCCGTGCCCTCCTTTCCCGTAAAATTCTTTCCCACTCATCTACAAACCGGCACCTCTATCTGCTCTGTACCGGGAAGCAAAACCTTTGTTTTCTTTTTCCCACTAGGTTTGTGGATTTGTTGTTTGCATTATATTCCCTCTTACCCAGTTTGTCAATAGGTTAATTCCAGTTTTTTGCAAATTGAGTTTTCTGCACGATGTGAAGCCCGCATTTGCAGCATCCCGTTGTGCAGTTCCAACAGGAGTAACACTTCTGCTTCTTCGAAAATTTTTATTTTTCCATTGATAAAACCTTAAAATTTTATTGTTATACTAAAGCTGTTCCTTGCAAACGCCCTGCAAATCGTTTATTATGGTAGCGTTCTTTTTTATCATCAAAGGAGTTTTTTCGATGCTGCATCGTTTCTTTCATTTTTTAAAGCAGAGCCTGCTCGTTGTTCTTTGCATCCTGCTGCTTGGCGGGCTGCTGGCAGGCGGCTGGTTCTTTTATCAGGGCAGGCAGCTGTACCGCAGTGCCGCCAGCAGTTACCCAGTGGCTTCCATGTACGACACCATCTGTGCCCGCGGGAGCTATACTTCCTACGATGCGCTGCCGCAGATCTATATTAACGCAGTCATCTGCACCGAGGACGAGCATTTTATGACCCACAAGGGCATCGACCCGGGGGCCATTGCCCGCGCCCTGCTGGCCGACCTGCGCACCCACTCGCTGGCCGAGGGTGGCAGCACCCTGACCCAGCAGCTTGCCAAGAACGAGCTGTTCACGCAGGACAAGCATCTGGCCCGCAAGGCTGCCGAGATGCTTGCTGCTTTTGATCTTGAAAAGACCTACTCCAAGCAGCAGATCTTTGAGATGTACGCCAACACCATCTATTTTGGCAGCGGGTATTATGGCATTGCAGAAGCTGCCGAGGGCTACTTTGGCAAGGAACCGGCCCAGCTGACCGATGTCGAAGCGATCTATCTGGCGGGTATGCCCAACGCGCCTTCCACCTACGCCAGCAGCCCGGAGCTTGCCTTCAAGCGGATGCAGGTGGTGCTCAAGCGGATGGTCAAGTGCCGCGTGCTCACCCAGCAGCAGGCCGATGCCATTGCCGCAGATGCTGAAAACTTAACGGTTTAAACAAGACACCGCGCCCTGTCTGCTGCGGATCAGACAAGGCGCGGTGTTTTGTTTTGCGGTATTTGGTTTGGTAAAGGAGGAATCATGTTACCCGTTCAGGCGGTTGCGGCCCCGCCTGTCGGTAGCATTATCATACCAAAGAATTTCTGCGAAACCATGTTCTTTTTATGAAGATTTTGTAAACTCACTCCGGCGCTTTCATGCTTTCCACCATGCTGATATGCCGCACATGCCGCCGCATGGCAAAGCACACCACAAAGGTGAACAGCATCGTCAATGCCACTGCCAGCAGATAACTGCGGGGTGCAATGGTGCGAATAAACATCAGCTGATCCATTTCCACGGTCAGGATGATGAACCGGTGCAGCGGCACGCCCAGCAGCAGGCCCACGCCGGAGCCGATGAGGGACAAAAGCTCGATCTCGCGGAAGATGTAGCGGTACACTTCTTTGTCATAGAAGCCCAGCACCTTGATAGTGGCAAGCTCCTTTTTGCGCTCGGCAAGGTTGACGCTGATCAGGTTGTACAGCACCACCGCCGCCAGCGCCGCCGCGCACACGATGATCAGCACCACCACGTAGTTCAGGCTGCCGATCAGGCTGCCGAACATGGAGGTGGTGTCCTCGGTGAAGCTGACGCTGCTCACATAGTTGCAGCCCAGCAGCTTTGTGCGCAGGGCGTTGTACTCTGCCTCGGTGGCACAACCGGTCAGGCCGTACACGGTGTTCCACTCCGGCGTGCTGCCCAGCAGGGCCTGCAGCTGCGCATTGGAGAGATACAGCCGGGTGAACATGTAGTTCTCGGTAATGCCGGTCAGCACCAGCGGCACGCGGCTTCCGTCTGCAGCCTCCACATAGAACGTATCGCCCACGCTCAGCTCCAGATTCAGGGCCGTTTTTTCGGTCAGGATCACACTGTCCTCTTCAAAGGGAATGGGGTCGTGGCCCACCCGGGTGCGGAAGGTGAAGTATTCGGTCATCCGGGCATCGTCCTCCGCGCCTACGATGCTGACATCGGCGCTCCCGCCCTCTTCATTATAAAGGGTGGTGGACTTTGTGTAGAACGCGCCCCAGCTGTGGACCGCACTGCTGCTGTCCAGCGTGTCGGCAAGGCCCTGCTCCATGGTCAGCGCCTTTTCATCGCTGAGCGAGATGGTGAGATCGTTGTGGGTCAGCTGCCCGGACTGCTTGTCCACGATGGGCAGGATGGAATCCTGAATGCCAAAACCGATCAGCAGCAGCGCCGTGCAGCCTGCCACGCCCAGCACTGTCATGAAGAAGCGCTTTTTGTAGCGGAACAGGTTGCGGGCTGTGGTCTTTTGGGAGAAGCTCATGTGCTGCCACAGCGGGGTGATGTACTCCAAAAAGATGCGCTTGCCTGCCACCGGGGCCCGGGGCAGCAGCAAAGCTGCAGTCTTTTCCTTCAGGCTGGCACGGCAGGCGTTCCATGTAGCAAAACCGATGACGGCCGCGCTGATGGCTACGCTGGCTGCCGCCATGCCGGGGTAAAAGTGCAGCGTAAAGGTGGACATGCTGAAGATCATCTGGTAAGCATACCAGATGATGAGCGGGAACACCACAAAACCGATGACCATGCCCACGATGCTGCCCAGCACGCTGGCGCTGAGGGCATAGAACAGATACTTGCCTGCGATCTTTGCGTTGGAGTAACCCAGAGCTTTCAGAGTGCCCAGCTGCAGGCGGTTCTCGTCCACCATGCGGGTCATAGTAGTAGTGGCCACCAGCGCCGCCACCAGGAAGAAGAACACCGGGAACACCCGTGCAATGGCATCCATGCGGTCGGCATACTGCTCAAAGGTGACAAAGCTCACGGTGGAGCTGCGGTCCAGCACATACCACTCGCCGCTCTTGATCTGGCTCACCTGCTCCTCGGCATCGTTCAGCTGGGCAAGGCCGTCGGCCAGCTGCTGTTCGGCATCGGCCTTCCGGCTCTCGTACTCCGCGCGGGCATCGGCCAGCTGCTGCACGCCGTCGTTGTACTGCTGCCAGCCTTCGTCCAGCCGGGTGCGAGCCGCATCAAACTGGGTGTAGGCTGTGGCCGTGCCGGTGGTGAGCTGCAGCTGCCCCTGCAGAAGCTTTACCTTCATCTGGCGCAGTGCGGCTTTGGCTTCGGTCACCAGCTGCTCGTTGGAAAGGCTGGGCGAAGAGATCAGCCCCTGTGCATACATCTGGCGCTTGCCCTCGTCCAGCTGGGCCTGATAGCCGTTCAGCTGGCCGCTGATGTTGTCGTAAGCATCCTGCGCCTTCTGCAGGGCGTCCCGCAGGTCGGTGTATTCCTCGTCGGCGGGCTCGGCCTCGTCCAGCGCCTTCTGCGCGTTGTGCAGAGCCGTTTCTGCATAGCCCAGCAGCGGGTCGGCCACCTTTTTCAGGTTCACCAGCATCTCGATCTGTTGCAGCTGATCCTCAAATTCCAGCAGTTGTTCCTCGCCGCTCACCAGCTCGTCCGCACCGCCCTGCATAGTATCCGGCAGGGCCTTTTTGTTGGCGGCAAGCTCCGCTTCGCCCGCGTCCAGCTGGGCTTTGGCGCTGTCCAGCTGTGCCTGTGCATCGGCCAGCTGCTGCTCTGCCTCCGCAAACTGACGGTCTGCTTCGGCTTTTTTGTCGTTGTACTCGGCCCGGGCATCGGCCAGCTCTGCACTGGCGTCCTCGATCAGCTCCGCCCGCCGGGCCGTGCACTGTGCGCCGCTGATGGCCTTTACCCTTGCGGCTGTGTCATCCACTGCTGCCTGATACGCGTCCGAGTAATTATCATACAGGCCGGCATTTTTTACCTTGAGATAGCACACCGTATAATAATCCATGGTCAGGCTGCCTTCCGGCAGGAACACGATATCATCCAGCTGGCCGTCACCGGCGGTGCTGCTCTCCTTGTCCGTGGAAAAATGCTGCGGGTCCTGCACGGTGCCCACTACCGTGAACTGCTTCCGGCTCACATGTTCGGTGTCCTCCGGCAGGGTGAGCACCGTGCCCGGTTCCACCGGGTCGCCGTAGCCCATCACATGCACCACGCACTCATCCGGGGCCTCAGGCATCCGGCCCGAGAGCAGCACCAGACGGTTCATATTTTCTGCCGTGTCGGCCCCGGGGTCGGCGGGCAGCTGCTGCAGGCGCACCACCGCCGTCTCGCTCTGGCCCTGCCACTGGGCCTCCACGTCCTGATATTTCACCGGCTGCACAGCCTCCACGCCGTCCACGGCGGCAATGGCGGCAATGTCCTCCTCCGAAAGGCCCAGCGTGGACAGCACCCGCAGGTCGAACACGTTCTGCTGCACGTAGTATTTCTGCCCGGCGATGCGCATGCTGGGCGCAAAACTCATCAGGCCGGTCAGCATCATCACGCCCAGCGCCACGATGCCGAACAGCGAGACCATGCGGCTCAGGTTGTCCTTCATTTCCCGCAGGATGTTTTTACGATAACTTTTCAGCACAGCTCTCACCACTCAATCTCCTGCACCGGCACAGGGTGCTCGTTGACCTGATTGGAGACGATCTTGCCGCTGCGCACCTGAATGATGCGGTCTGCCATCGCCGTCAGGGCGGTGTTGTGGGTAATAACGATCACCGTGCGGCCGGTGCGGCGGCAGGTATCCTGCAAAAGGGCCAGCACCTGCTTGCCGGTCTTGTAATCCAGTGCACCGGTGGGCTCGTCGCAGAGCAGCAGCTTGGGGTTTTTGGCCAGTGCGCGGGCAATGGACACCCGCTGCTGCTCGCCGCCGGAAAGCTGGGCCGGGAAGTTGTTCAGCCGCTCTCCCAGACCCACACTGCGCAGGGTCTCTTTGGGGTCCAGCGGGTCGCGGCAGATCTCGCTGGCCAGCTCCACATTCTCCAGTGCGGTCAGGTTCTGCACAAGGTTGTAGAACTGGAACACAAAGCCCACATCGTACCGGCGGTAGGTGGTGAGCTCTCTGGCGGTAAAGTGGCTCACATTCTGGCCGTCCAGCCAGACGTTGCCCTCGTCGCAGCTGTCCATGCCGCCGAGGATGTTCAGCAGGGTGGTCTTGCCTGCGCCGGAAGGCCCCACGATGATGCAGAACTCGCCCTTATCCACATAGAAATTCAGGTGGTCTGCGGCGGCGATCTTCACACTGCCGGTCTGATAGTATTTGCAAACGTCCTCAAACTCCACAAAATGCTCCATGGCGTTTTTTCCTTTCTATCGGGAATGCATACTGTTTCAATTTAACTATAACATCTCCCGGCAGACTTTGCAAAGACATCTGCGCAAATTTTCAAAAACTTAACAGAAAAGCGCAAAAAGGGCCGCTGCACATCTCTGCGTGCAGCAGCCCCTTTCATCATTTGATCTCAGCGGTCAGCGCCCCACGATCAAATCGCGGCGGCAGCGCAGGCCCACGGTGAGGAAGGTGTTTTCGCCCAGTCGGCGCAGCACCACGCGGTCGGTGCCCTTCTGGCCCTCCACCAGCAGAGACAGGTTCAGGGTGGTGGAGCCCTTCTCGGTCTGGACCACCAGCGTGCTCACACCCTCGTTCAGCAGGGTCTGCATGTCCTGCACGGTGGTGCGGAAGGTAGCAGAACCGGCAGGCACATCCAGCGTCAGCACGCTGTCCTTCTGGCGGGCAGTGTACAGCACTTCTCTGCCGAACAGGCCCTTGACGGTGTAGCGGGCCTCGCTCTTTTTCGCCGCTGCATCTGCGGACGGGGCGGCCAGCTCATCGCCGGAGATCAGCATAATATTGCCCTGAATGGGGTTTCCCTCCGGTGCGCCGTAGCCGCCGTAGGTGGGGTCCTTTTCGCCGATCGCCACATCGGCGCTGTGCAGGGCGATATCCCCCTGCACCATCTGCTCCTGCGGGGGCAGATAGCCTGCGGCAGCAGGGTCGTTGATGTCTGCCTCTGCGGCAAATGCGCCCACGCTCAGCATGGCGGCAGCACCCAGCACTGCTGCGGTGGTGGTGACGGTACGGACAAATTTATGGTTCAGTTTCATTTGGAATACCTCCGTTGACGGCGGTTTTGCACCGCACATTTTTGTTTTGTGGAAAACCATGGTCTGCCATGCGGTGTAATACAAAACCGCCGCATCTGTCTTATAAACGGATGCGGCGGCGGGATTATTGCAGCAGGCTAAAAAAATTTTTTGGAAGCTCTGCCGCCGGGGTCACTGGGCCTGTGCCGGTTCCCGGTTCAGGATCTCCATGAACTCCTCGCCGGTGATGGTCTCCTTCTGGTACAGATACTGTGCCAGCTCGTCCAGCTTGGCGCGGTTGTCGGTCAGGATGCGGACAGCCTTTTCGTGCTGAGCCTTGACCAGCTCCACCACCTTCTGGTCGATCTCGCGCTGGGTCTGGGCCGAGCAGGCCAGCGAGGTGTCACCGCCCAGATACTGGTTGTTCACGGTCTCCAGCGCCACCATGTCAAAATCCTTGCTCATGCCGTAGCGGGTAAGCATGGCGCGGGCAAGCTTGGTGGCCTGCTCAATATCGTTGGAGGCACCGGTGGTGATGGATCGGAACACCACTTCCTCGGCGGCGCGTCCGCCGGTGAGGGTGGCGATCTTGTTTTCCAGCTCTTCCTTGCTCATCAGGTAGTGGTTGCCCTCGTCCACCTGCATGGTGTAGCCCAGTGCGCCGGAGGTGCGGGGGATAATGGTGATCTTCTGCACAGGGGCAGAGTTGGATTGCTTGGCCGCCACCAGTGCATGGCCGATCTCGTGGTAGGCCACGATGCACTTTTCCTTGTCGGTGAGGATGGAGTTCTTCTTCTGGTAGCCTGCAATGACCACCTCGATGCTCTCCTCCAGATCGGCCTGCGTCACGCTCTTACGGCCTGCACGCACAGCGCGCAGAGCTGCTTCGTTGACAATGTTGGCAAGTTCCGCACCGGATGCACCGGAAGCCATGCGGGCCACAGTGTTGAAGTCGATGCCCGGGGCCAGCGCCACCTTTTTGGCGTGCACTTTCAAAATCTCTTCGCGGCCCTTGAGGTCGGGCAGCTCCACCGGCACACGGCGGTCAAAGCGTCCGGGACGGGTCAGCGCCGGGTCCAGCGAATCCGGGCGGTTGGTAGCCGCCAGAATGATGACGCCGGTGTTGCTCTCAAAGCCGTCCATCTCGGTGAGCAGCTGGTTCAAAGTCTGCTCACGCTCGTCGTTGCCGCCGAGATTGCCGCTGTTGCGCTTCTGACCGATGGCATCGATCTCATCGATGAACACGATGCAGGGGGCCTTTTCCTTGGCCTGCCGGAACAGGTCGCGCACCTTGGATGCGCCCATGCCCACGAACATCTCCACGAATTCAGAGCCGGAAATGGAGAAGAACGGCACGTTGGATTCGCCTGCCACGGCCTTAGCCAGCATGGTCTTGCCGGTGCCCGGAGGGCCCACCAGCAGAATGCCCTTGGGCATGGATGCGCCAATGCTCTCGTACTTGCCGGGGTCGTGCAGGTAATCCACGATCTCCTGCAGGTTTTCCTTAGCTTCATCCTCACCGGCAACATCCGCAAAGCGGATGCCGTGGGTGGACTGCACATAGACCTTGGCATTGGATTTGCCCACGCCGCCGAACATCATGGACCCCGGGCCGCCGCCGGCCTTTTCCATCAGCTTTTTGTTCATCTGGTTGCCGATGAAGCTGAACAACAGGATGGGCAGCAGGAACCAGATCAGGAAATTGAGCATCGGCGACCCCTGCTCCACGATCTCGCTGGAAAACTGTGCTCCGGCATCATACAGGCGCTGGGTAAGCTCCGGGTCGTTCATCAGGCCGGTCTTGTAGACCTGCTTTTCCTCTTTATCGGTAAAAATGATCTGGTTGGATTCGATATCCACACGGCCGATGTTCTTTTCCTCGGTCATGGTCATAAAGGTACCGTAGTCCACTTCCTCCACCTGACGCTCGCTCATCCACGGCAGCAGCACAAGGTTGAGCAGCAGCAGGACCGCCAGCACGATGGCGTAGTAGATCGCCAGCGGCTTTTTGGAAGGTTTGACTTCTTTCATGTGGCAATTCCTCCTTTGGTTCCTGATGCAAGTAGTATAGCACAGTAAAACCGGGCGCAACAGCAATTCGAGCACAACTTTCCAAAAACTTAGCAGTTTGTTAACAAAGGTCCCCTCCGCATACAAAAAGAGAGCAGCCGAAGCTGCTCCCTTTGGTTTCGCATGGGTTTACTGTTTTGGGAATGCCTTTTCCCACACTTCAATGGTCTTGAACTTGGGCATCCAGCCTTCCGGCTTGAAGGTGCTCTCGCTCTTGGCATCCATGATGCCCTGTTCCACACACCACTGGGCTGCCTTGGCGGTGTCGGCATCTGCCACATCCGCAAAAGCCGGGGTGTTCACAGGTTCAGGTCTGCCTGCGGTGTTCCACACCAGCAGTGCCGCCAATGCGCTGAGGGGGCTTGCCGCCTGCAGCAGCAGGCCAAGGCTCAACAGCCCGGCAAGGAATTTACGGGTACGTAGTTTCATGTAGGGTGTACCTCCTCTGTTATATCTTTGAGCCTATCATACACCCGTACCCCCCACCCCGGCATTTTTTGACACGAATCGACCGAAAAATGCGTCGAATCGACCGGTGCACAATTTTGGAAAATTCTGCCCCTTATTTTGTGAAATTGTTTCATTTTGAGAATGAGTCAGATTGCTTGACACTGCCCGCGAATCATGCTAAACTTAGTCCACTTTGAAAAAAGCACAAATGCGTTGACGGGGAAAAAACGATTTTCTTCTGCGTACAGAGAGCCGCCGGGTGGTGCAAGGCGGGTGCAGAGGGTTTCGGTTACTGGCCCCTGAGCGGCAGGGCTGAACACACAAGTAGGCTCTGACGGATGTCCACCGTTACAAGGACAGCGATTCGCCGCAAAAAGCCGATCGTGCAAAGCGGCTGTGCCCAAAGGCGCAGCAAAGAGAGTGGTACCACGGGTGCCCTGTAGTTTGAACTTTACAGGCTCTCGTCTCTCAAGGTTTTCGCCTTGAAAGACGAGAGCCTTTTCGTATATCTGCCTTTTGGAAGCAGGCTTGCCCTCTCCGTCACGGCTTACGCCGTGCCACCTCTCCCAAAGTGAGAGGCCTTGGCAGTACGGCAAAGTTTTCGGTTTTGCCAAGGGCTCCCCCTTTGGGGGAGCTGTCGAGCAAAGCGAGACTGAGAGGGTGAGGATGCTCACGGACTTTACCGAACTCACCCTCTCCGTCATTGCTGACGCAATGCCACCTCTCCCGAAGGGCGAGGCCTTGGCAGTTCTCATAAGAATGCTCAAATCGGTTTACTTTTTTCTCTTCCTCGCCAGCTCCTCGATCCGCGCGATCTGGTCATCGGGGGTGGTGCAGGTGCCCACGGGGTAGACCTTTTTGTGATTGGCCCCGTGGAAGTCGGTGCCGCCGGTGTGGATGAGGTGATACTGCCCACAGAGGGCGGCACACTCGGCCTTGTCCTCGGGGCTGTTGCTGGGGTGGTCGATCTCGATGCCGTCCACCATCCCCTCCCTGACCAGCTCCCGGAGCAGGGGCATACTCTTGTACACGGTGGGATGGGCGAACACCACTACGGCACCGGCGGCTCTGGCTGTGGCCAGCACCTCCCGCACCGGGATGTACTCGGGCGAGTGGAGCACCCTGCCCCGCGGGTTCCAGCCGAACAGCTCATGGTAGCGCTCGCCGTAGATGCTGTCGGCAAGGCCCAGTTCCCGCAGCGCCTGCATGATGCCGCTCTTGAAGAGGACGCCGCTGTCCTGTGCATATTCCAGCGCCTGCTCGGTGCGGAACTGGGGGTATAGCGCCTCGATCTCCCGGCAGCTCTGCAGAGCGCACTCGTTGCGGCGCTGGCGCATGATGTCGCAGTGCCGGCGCAGGGCAGGGCAGTCGAGGTCGGGCCAGAAGGTCAGCAGGTGGACGCGGTGGCTGCGCTGGAAGTCGTAACCGGTCAGTTCGGCGGCGGGGATGAGCCGCACGCCGTCCTGCACCGGGTGGTCGTAGGCATACTGCACGCTGCGCAGTGTATCGTGGTCAGAGATGGCCATGGCATCCAGCCCCACCCGGGCTGCCATCAGAGGCAGCCGGGCCACGGGCACGGAACCGTCGGAATAGGTGGTGTGGTTGTGTAGATCGCCGGGCATGGAATGGAACCTCCTGAGAATGTAACGGATAAACCCCACCGTCATTTCGTCTCACGGAGAGCGGCTGCTCTGTACAACCTCTCCGTCATCATCGCTTTGCTCGATGCCACCTCCCCTAGTAGGGGAGGCCTTGGCATTCCGTTGCGTTTTCGAGCACAAGCGCTTCGCTACTTTTTGCACTGCTACCGCCAGATTTTGCCTTGCGGCAGATGCTGGTTTTGGAGCCGCAGGCGATGATAGCGAAAAATGAATCTTCTGCCAAGGGCTCCCCTACTAGGGGAGCTGCCGAGCGTCAGCGACGGCTGAGAGGTTGTACGAAGGACAGCCTGCCCCCATAGATGCGTTGGCTCTCCCTTTGGGAGAGCTGTCGAGCAAAGCGAGACTGAGAGGGCTTTATCTCTTATAATAATTGATCAAACACCCGTCTGCCAGGATCTCCCGCTCATCGGAGGTCAGGGGTGCCATATAGAGGGCAAAGGGCTTCACTTCCTCCCCCAGCACATAGGCAGGGATGTTCTGCAGATCGCCCTTAAGGGCTTCCCGGACATGGGGGATGAGGATGTAATCCCCCAGGCCGAAGGGAGCCGCGCCGTTGAGCT
>ERZ773136.2608-NODE-2608-length-14794-cov-3.636068_pt1 | contig 14794 bp, 12 predicted proteins | sample MGYA00580855_ERZ773136 | MGnify/ENA primary metagenome ERZ773136 (study PRJEB29015, sample SAMEA2737860) | human gut metagenome | biome: human gut; feature: human-associated habitat; material: faeces | place: China | collected 2012 ... | reverse complement strand
CAAGCAAGCAGATCTTTGTTCCACAGTTTCGTTGTTCAATTTTCAGGGTGTGTTTATAACTTCATATGCACCATTAGCTCAGTTGGTAGAGCAGCTGACTCTTAATCAGCGGGCCCCGGGTTCGAGTCCCTGATGGTGCACCACGAAGAAGCACTCCATTTGGGGTGTTTCTTTCTTTTTAATAACTGGAGGGCATATGAAACTTGTATTTCTTTAACGGTGATCTTGCTTCATCTCCATCAAAGTTGTGGCATATAACGACTCGATCTTCATAGACAAATATAGAGTTGATGAAGGTATTCACTATGCGCTGCATATAATTTATATCCGCCCGGTCACCTTCGGGAACCTTTGAGAGGAAGTACATGATTTTCTTTTCGTCGAACTTTTCCTGCACCAGCTCCTGCTTTGCAATGGCGTACTTGATGCTCTCCAATTCTTCCTCTCTATCTCTTACCCTTGCCGCAATGGTGGGTGATGCAGCGCCTGCTTCGAGTGCGGCAACAAGATTACTGATCGCTTTCTCGCACTCTCTCCTGCACGATTTTAACCCGTCCAGGATCGCGGTATCTTTCTGCCTTTGCTGCCATGCACAAAGGTCTGCGGCAATCGACTGGATGTTTTCTTTGTGCAGTGCCACATCGAGGGTCGTATCGATCACGAGCCGCTCTACGAAGTCTTTCCTTACTGGCCTCTTGGGGCAGGCTTTGCTTTTATCCCGGCTGTTCTTGTGGTGAACGCAGCCGATGACAACGCCAAGAGAGATAGAGAACAATCGATTCTGAGGGATGATGTATGGCTATTTGTGGCGGATCATCGACTCGGAAAAGAGAAATTCCGCGGCTATTGGCAATAGCGGCAATGTGATTTTTGTCAATGTACTGCCGCGTATCGTCATAGCTGCTGCGCATTCCTTTAAGCCTGCCATATATGATTGGGTCGATTTTATCTGGGAACATATTGAACCGTTTGTGCTGGAGCAGCGAGAAAAGATAGATGCCCAAAAGGGAAAATACAGTCGCTTTTATAAAAAATGTGTTGACAATGCAGTGTGCTTTCGGTATAATAATAAAGCTGACCTTCGGGACAGTACTATGGCCCGTTGGTCAAGCGGCTAAGACACCGGCCTCTCACGCCGGTAACGCGGGTTCGATTCCCGCACGGGTCACCATAGTCGGTGTTGATTGCGATGAGGTTCCACCTGTTCCCATCCCGAACACAGAAGTTAAGCTCATTGGCGCCGAAAATACTTGGCTGGAAGCGGCCCGGGAAGATAGGTAAATGCCGACACAATAATTGGTGCTTATGACGATGAGGTTCCACCTGTTCCCATCCCGAACACAGAAGTTAAGCTCATTCGTGCCGAAAATACTTGGCTGGAAGCGGCCCGGGAAAATAGGTCAGTGCCAATACAAGCTTAAGTGCCATCTCTTTGCGAGATGGCACTTTTCTATCTCAATAATTATTTCAGGAGGAGCATTTTATGAAGGCCAAATCCCTTTCTGCGCTTCTTATTCTGGCATTGCTGCTGGCGCTCTGTGCCGGCTGCACTATTCACATCAATCCCAGCGCCGGCATTACCACCAATGACTTGTTCCACTATTCCACTTACGATAACGCTGCCGATTACACCGCGGGCCGCTTCACTTATCAGGCGGAGGACATTCGTGCCGTCCGTGTTTATTGGGTCGCGGGCAGCATCGATCTTATCGAAAAGAATTCTGCTGAGCTTTCTGTCAGTGATTCAGCGGATAACCGTTCGCAGGAGGCCCAGCTTCATTCTCTGCTGCGGGATGGCATCCTTACCATCCATTACTGCGCCTCGGATTACCGCGGTGAGATGCAGTCCGAATGGAAGCAGCTCACCATCGAGATCCCCAGTGGTATCGAGCTGACGATCGAAAATGTCAGCGCACCGATCCGCGCGGCAGCGCTTTCCACGCCGCAGCTCCACATTGCCACGGTCAGCGGGGATATCACCATCGATAGCCTGGCAGGGGAGGATGCCGAGTTTGATACCGTCAGCGGCAATATCGAGGTGGATACCGCCAATGTAAAGACCGTATCCTTGAACAGCGTTTCCGGCAATTTCGATTGGGAACGGCTCACCGTGGATCAGCTCACGGCCGATACCGTTAGCGGCGACCTGGATTTTGAATTTATCTCCTGCCGGGAAGCGGCGCTGAATACCATCAGTGGAGAAACCGACCTAACTCTCCCGGCACAGGGTGGCACCGTCCGCTTTGATACCGCCAGCGGTGCTTTTATCACCCAGCGCGCCTATCAAAAGCAGGATCATTTCTACGGCTTTGGCCCGGCGGATTGCAAAATCAGCGTCTCCTCCACCAGCGGCGACCTGGAAATCGAATAACCATTGCAGAAATTAAAGCTCTCCCGGGAAAAATTTTCCTCGGGAGAGCTTTTACTACTACTTCACCCAGTCGTCCGGCAACTTCTTGGCGGTAAATTCCTGTCCGTTTAGGTAAAATAGGGGGGAGCCCTCCAGAATGCCGGTAAAGCGCAGCCGCCAGGCACACAGCACCTGCTGCTGCAATTTTAATGCCCGGTTTTTCTTCAGACTTTCCGGTGTGCAGTACTTGGTATCCCCCAGCAGCGGCCAGCCCATGTGGGTCATATGTGCTCGTATTTGATGGGTGCGGCCGGTGTGCAGTGTTACCTCCAGCAGGGCCATTCCGTTTTTCTGTCGCAGCACCCGGTATTCCGTTAGGATGGTCTTGGCATCCGGCTGAGGTTTATCAAATACTGTCACTGTTTTCGTCTTGGTATCCCGCCGCAGAAAGGCTTTGCAGGTAGCATGGTCGGGATTGGGGACTCCCACAGTTACGCAGCGATAGGTCTTTTCCACCTGCCGCTCCTTGATGATCTCATTCATTGCCTGCAGCGCTATGGCATTCTTGGCGCACAGTACCAGCCCGCAGGTGTTGCGGTCGATGCGATTGCACAGTGCCGGCGCAAAGCTGTTTTCCTGTGCCGGGTCATATTCGCCCCTTTGGTACAGGTATTTCTGCACCCGTCCGATCAATGTATCCGCGGTGCCGCTTTCATCCTCATGTACCACCAGCCCGGCGGGCTTATCAGCGATAAGGATATTCTCATCCTCATAGATGACAGAAAGCGCGTCCCCAGCCCGCAGAAAGGTCTCATCTGCCCGCTTTTCCTCAAAAAACTCATCATTGAGGTACAGGCTTACCACATCCCCCACGGCCAATCTGGTGCTTATTTCTGCCCGCTTGTTATTCACCTTGATCCGTTTGGTGCGGATCCCCCTATACATCATAGAGGAGGGCAGCAACGGTACGGCTTTGCCCAGGAATTTATCCAGCCGTTGTCCGGCATCATTTTGTCTTATTGTAAATTCTTTCATTTATGAGTCCTTCTCTTACGCCTGGCGGCTCGTAAAAATGAGCCCCGGATGCACCAGCCTGCCTGCGGGCCTTCCTTGCCGTCCTCTCATTTTTTCGGCTGCGTGCCATCTGTTCTTTTTTCAAAATTCAATATAAGCATACCTGGATTTCAGCTCACCGTCAAGCCCCACCGCTCTTTACTTTTTTCGGCGGGAATGGTAAGATAGGAGCAGAATTTTGTCGAGGGGGGAGGGGAGCGCATGGCCAATGAACATTCCGGTCACCGGAACCGTCTACGGGAGCGTTACCTCTCGGAGGGCCTGGATGGCTTCCCGCCCCACAATGTGCTGGAGCTCCTGCTGTTTTATTCGGTGCCCCGGCGGGATACCAATGTTTTGGCTCACCGCCTCATTGAACAGTTTGGCTCCCTCGTTGGTGTCCTCAATGCCGCCCCGGAGCAGCTGGCCCAGGTGGAGGGCATCGGCATGAATGCCGCCGTTCATCTCCACCTCGTCGCGGATATCGCCCGCCGTTACTATGCCGAAGCCATCACTCCTCTGCCCAATGATGCCCAGCGGGAGGACCTAATGCGCTATTATGGAAAAAAGCTGGTGGCCGCCTGCAATGGCCTGCCGGAGGAAACACTCTATCTCGTCTGCCTGGATAATAACCTCCGGGAGATCAGCACCGACCGCATCTCCACAGGTGCCCCCAATGCCGTGCAGCTGCCTGGCCGTAAAATCGCTGAGGTAGCGCTGCGGCACCATGCTCCCAGCATCCTGCTGGCGCACAATCACCCGCGCGGGCTGGCCATTCCCTCCCGGGAGGATATCGCCGCCACCCTTTCACTGCGGGATGCCCTGCGCGCCATTTCGGTCGATCTCATCGACCACTTCATCATCGCCGGCAGCGATTATGTCTCGATGGCTCAGTCGGGTTTCTTCAGCTCGGCGGCCCGGCAGGTTTTCGCCCTTCGCAGCCCGGAGGATGATCTCGACCCTAGCTTTCCTGCCGATTGAACGGGCGGGCACGCCTCCGCTCCCCCTCGGGCTAACCCTCGCGGGCAGCCCTCGTCCGCTCCGCCGCGCCCGCCCTAAATATTCCCCCATAAACCAAGAACCGGCTTCAGAGCGTTTTGCTCCCCAGCCGGTTCTTTTTGCACCTTATTTCTTCTTCAGCAGCTTTCCAAGGTACTGCCCGGTAAAGGAAGCCTTGCAGTCCGCTACCTCCTCCGGAGTGCCGCAGCAGACGATCATTCCGCCGCCGTCGCCGCCCTCGGGGCCCAGGTCGATGATATAATCCGCCGTCTTGATGACATCCAGGTTGTGCTCTATCACAATAACGGTATTACCTGCGTCCGCAAATTTCTGCAGTATCTCAATGAGCTTCTTCACATCATCGGTGTGCAGGCCGGTGGTGGGCTCATCCAGGATATATACTGTCTTGCCGGTGCTCCGGCGGGAAAGCTCTGTCGCCAGCTTCACGCGCTGTGCCTCGCCGCCGGAAAGGGTCGTCGCCGGCTGTCCGATCTTGATATACCCCAGCCCCACATCGTACAGGGTTTGCAGCTTGCGCTTTATTTTTGGCAGGTTCTCAAAGAAGGTCAAGCCCTCTTCCACGCTCATCTCCAGTACATCATAGATGCTCTTGCCCTTATATTTGACCTCCAGCGTCTCCCGGTTATAGCGCTTGCCCTTGCACACCTCGCAGGGCACATATACATCCGGCAAAAAGTGCATCGGGATCTCCAGAATACCGGCACCCTCGCAGGCCTCGCAGCGCCCGCCCTTCACATTAAAGGAGAACCGCCCGATCTTATACCCCCGCATTTTGGCCTCGTTGGTGGAAGCAAAAACCTCCCGAATGTCATTGAACACCCCGGTGTAGGTGGCAGGGTTGCTGCGGGGCGTCCGCCCTATGGGGCTTTGGTCAATATCAATGACCTTATCCACCAGCTCCAGCCCATGCAGCGTCTTATATTTGCCGGGCCGCACATGGGCCCCCATCAGCTCCTTGCTCAGCGCCTTGTTCAAGATCTCATTGACCAGCGAACTTTTGCCGGAACCAGATACACCGGTCACCGCCACAAAGCATCCCAGCGGGAATTTGACATTGATGTTCTTGAGGTTATTTTCGGCAGCGCCCACAATCTCCAAATAGCCGCCGTTGCCGGGTCTGCGTGACTCCGGCAGCGGGATCTTCTTCGCCCCGGAAAGGTACTGCCCGGTGATGGATTCCTTGCAATACTTGATCTCGTTTGCCGGTCCGCTGTATACCACATGCCCGCCGTGTATGCCGGCACCGGGGCCGATATCCACAATGTAATCAGCGGCCTCCATCGTCTCTTCATCGTGCTCCACCACTATGACGGTATTGCCCAGGTCGCGCAGGTTCTTCAGCGCCTCGATCAGCCTTGCATTATCCCGCTGGTGCAGCCCAATGGAGGGCTCATCCAGGATATACAGCACCCCCATCAGGCTGGAACCGATTTGGGTCGCCAGCCGGATGCGCTGGCTCTCACCGCCGGAAAGGGTGCTGGCGCTGCGGGCCAAGGTCAGGTAATTAAGGCCCACATTGCTCAGGAACGAAAGCCGGCTCTTGATCTCCTTGATGATCTGTCCGGCGATTTTCTGCTGCATATCGGTCAGTTCCAGCGTGTCCATAAATTGCAGCGCGTCCCGCACACTCATCTTACAAAAGTCGCTGATGTTGATGCCGCCCACCGTTACCGCCAGTATCTCGGGCCGCAGGCGGTCGCCGTGGCAGTCGGGGCAGGGGACAGAGGACATGAAAGTGGCGATATCATACCGCATCCATTCGCTGCTGGTCTCCTTAAAGCGCCGCTCCAGGTTATTCACAATGCCCTCAAAGTCATTGACGAACTTGCCCTTAAAGCCCGCCGATTGCCGCACCATCTCAAATTTTTCGCCCTTAGTGCCAAAGAGCACCAGGTCCAGCTTGTCCTTTGGCATATCCTTTACCGGTACATCTAGCGGTACGCCAAAGTGCTTATTCAGTCCGGTAAAGTACATCTCCCCAATGGAGCCGGGGTCGCAGCTCCAGCCCGTCACCTTAAAGGCGCCGTCCCGGATGGAACGGTCGGGGTAGCGCACCACCAGCGCCGGGTCTACCTTCTGGAACACACCAAGGCCGGTACAGGTGGGGCAGCTCCCGGCAGGGTTATTGAAGGAGAACATATTGGGCGAAAGCTCCTCGATGGAGATATCATGGTCTGGGCAGGCGTAGTTTTGGCTAAAGAGCATCTCCTCGCCGCCAATGACATCCACCAGGGCCAGCCCGCCGGTCATGGCACAGCAGGTCTCTATCGAATCCGCCAGCCGGGAGCGGATCTCCGGTTTGACCGAAAGCCGGTCCACCACGATCTCGATGGTGTGCTTATAGTTCTTCTCCAGCTTAATTTCCTCGGTCAGCTCGTACATATTGCCGTCCACCCGGGCTCTTACATAGCCGCTGCGGCGGGCCGCGTCCAGTTCCTTCTGGTAGGTGCCCTTGCGCTGCCGCACAATGGGCGCCATCACCTGGATGCGGGTGCCCTCCGGCAGTGCCAGTACCTTATCCACCATCTGGTCCACTGTCTGCTGGGTGATCTCCCGCCCGCAGATGGGACAGTGGGGGATACCGACTCTGGCATATAAAAGACGCAGGTAGTCGTAGATTTCGGTGACGGTGCCCACGGTGGAACGGGGATTTTTACTGGTGGTTTTCTGATCGATGGAGATGGCTGGGGAGAGCCCGGAAATTTCGTCCACATCGGGTTTTTCAGCCTGCCCCAGGAACATCCTGGCGTAGGAGGAAAGACTCTCCACATAGCGTCTTTGGCCGTCTGCGTAGATGGTATCAAAGGCGAGAGAGGTCTTGCCGCTGCCGGAAAGCCCAGTAAAGACAATCAGCTTATCTCTGGGGATCTCCAGGTCGATATTTTTCAAGTTGTTCTGCCGCGCGCCGCGGATCACGATTTTATCTAATGCCATTGGTTCCTCCTTGCCGCAAAGGCCTAATGTTATCAGCGTTTTGCGGCAGTAAAGCTTACTTCTGTTACAGGGTCTCTTTCAGCTTGGCTATCTTATCCCGCAGGTAGGCGGCGTGCTCAAATTCCAGCAGCCTTGCCGCTTCCCGCATCTCGGCGGTCAGCTTGGCGATGGCCGCTTCGGTCTCCTTGCGGCTCATCTTCTTGCCGCTCTTGCCGTTCTTCTTGTCTGTCACGCTGATCTCCAGCACATCCCGGATCTCTTTCCGGATGGTCTGCGGGGTGATGCCGTGTTCGGTATTGTATCTTTGCTGGATCTCCCGCCGGCGGTAGGTTTCCTGGATGGCCTTCTGCATGCTGTCGGTCACCTCGTCGGCGTACATAATGACCTTTCCCTCAGCGTTTCGGGCCGCCCGGCCGATGGTTTGCACCAGCGAGGTCTCGCTGCGCAGGAAGCCCTCCTTGTCGGCATCCAGGATCGCCACCAGCGAAACCTCGGGGATATCCAATCCCTCGCGCAGCAGGTTGATACCCACCAGCACATCAAATTCGCCTTTTCGCAGGTCGCGGATGATCTCCATTCGCTCGATGGTATCCACATCATGGTGCATGTACCGCACCTTGATGCCGGTTTTTTCAAGATAGGCGGTCAGATCCTCCGCCATCTTTTTGGTCAGCGTCGTTACCAGCACCCGCTGTCCCTTGGCCGTCCGGGCGTTGATCTCCCCAATGAGGTCGTCAATCTGTCCCTCTACCGGTCGCACATCAATTTCGGGATCGAGCAAGCCGGTGGGACGGATGACCTGTTCAGCGATGAGAGCACTTTCGCTCTTTTCCAGGTCGCCGGGCGTAGCGCTCACGCAGACGATCTGTTTGAGTTTGCCCATAAATTCATCGAATTTCAGCGGGCGGTTATCCAGCGCCGAGGGCAGCCGGAACCCATACTCGATGAGGGCTTCCTTGCGGCTGCGGTCGCCGCCGTACATGCCTCGGGCCTGCGGCAGCGTCACATGGCTTTCATCGATGAAGATCACAAAATCCTCGGGGAAATAATCCAGCAGGGTGTAGGGCATGCTGCCGGGGGCGCGCCCGCTCAGCACGCGGGAGTAATTCTCGATGCCCTTGCAGAAGCCGATCTCCTGCAGCATCTCGATATCGTAGTTGGTGCGCTCCGCGATGCGCTGCGCCTCGATGAGCTTATTGTTGGCCCGGAAATATTCCACCCGTTCATCACATTCCCGCCGGATCTCCTCGATCCCGGCCATGAGCCGCTCCCTGGGGACGATGTAGTGGGAGGCCGGGTAGATGGCCACATGGCTCACCACATTTTTCACTTCGCCGGTCACGGTGTTTATCTCGCAGATGCGGTCGACCTCATCACCGAAAAACTCCACCCGGATGGCAGTCTCGCTGGAATAGGCCGGGAAGATTTCCACCACATCCCCGCGCACACGGAATTTATTGCGGACGAAATTAATATCGTTGCGCTCGTACTGGATCTCCACCAGCTTGCGGATCAGCTCGTCCCGGTCTTTTGTCATGCCCTGCCGCAGAGAGATGACCATGTTGCGGTAATCGATGGGGTCGCCCAGGGTGTAGATGCAGGAGATGGAGGAAACGATGATGACATCCCGGCGCTCCGAAAGGGAGGAGGTGGCGGAATGGCGCAGCTTTTCGATCTCCTCATTGATGGCGCTGTCCTTCTCAATGTAGGTATCGGTGGAGGCGATGTAGGCTTCCGGCTGGTAGTAGTCGTAGTAGCTCACAAAGTATTCCACCGCATTTTTGGGGAAGAATTCCTTGAACTCGCTGCACAGCTGCGCCGCCAGCGTTTTATTGTGGGCCAGCACCAGCGTGGGCCGGTTGATGCGCTGGATGATATTGGCCATGGTGAAGGTTTTGCCGCTGCCGGTCACGCCCTTCAGCGTCTGCATCCGGTTGCCGGTCTCTATGCTTTTTACCAGGGCATCTATGGCCTCCGGCTGGTCGCCGGTGGGCTGGAAAGGGGATACCAGTTCAAATCGGTCTTTGCTCATACGCCCTCCTTGTCGCTTCTTTTCCACTCTTTATTGTACCACAAAGGAATCGCGAACACAAGTTCGTTTCACAAAAATCAATGAGGAAATTTGCGGGAGAAAAAGATGCAATTTTGTGCGAAAGCGACCAAAACGGCCGGTGCAAAATGCCAACAAAAAGCGGATGCCGCAGCACCCGCTTTTGGAGATCATTCTTTTGCCAGCACCTCTGTCAGGATTTTTTGGAACCGGGGCAGCCACCACAGCAAGTAGCCGGCCCGGGTGGGGTGGATGGCATCGTTCATGTAGAGCGCCCGTTCCTCCGGGGAAAGGGCATTAAAGGCGGTATCGTGCCACAGGTCCAGCAGGGCAAAGTCCCATTTTTCCTGCAGATCCACCAGCAGGTTCACCAGCTTGTGGTAGCGGGGGTTATCGTACCGGGCGGCGGTGTAAAAGACAATGGGACAGTCCCATTTTTCCCGTACCATGGCCAGTATGGCCTCCATGCCGCCAACGGTGGTGGAAGCGTCAAAGTCCTCCGCCCGGAAGCAGCGGCTGACCCGGCCCGGCACACTGCGGAAGGTGGCGTCATTGGTGGAAAGCTGACACAGGAAGCAATCGGGCGCCTGCGGCATGCGGGCCATGCGGCGGCGCAGCCGCTTAAGGTAGGAATAATGCCCGCGGTCCGCCAGGGTGGTGGTGGAAACAGTCTCCTGAATGATGCGGCAGCCATCAATGCGGGCGAGATAGTCTAGGAAGGAGACCCCGCCGGAGGAGAACCCGGAGGAGATGGAGGAGCCGAGACACAGGATGGTCTTTCCCCGCAGGGGGCTGTTATCCCTGGGCAGCTGGCGGCGCAGCGCATAGGGGGCGGCATTGCCGGGGTGGCCCAGCCCAAAGAATACCCGCAGCGCAATAATGGCGGTAATGAGGATTATTATGCCAATCGCGATGAAAAGGACTTTCATTTATCTTCCTCCTGTGCTATAATTACAAGAGTTGGCTCCGATAGAGCGGCCTGTGTGGTGGTTTTCTACCTCCATTAAGCAACAAACGGGTGGGTTTTGTCAATACGGGAGCCGAAAGAAATACCCAAAGGAGGAAAAGCGCATGGGGAGACCATCACTGGCGGAGCAACGCCGTGTGGAAATATGCCGGGCGCTGCAAAGCTGTGTCATCCGCAACGGATCGTATGAGATGACCTCGGTGAAGGACATTGCGCAGGAGGCGGGTATGGCCGCCGGAATGCTGCATCACTATTTTGAGAGCAAGGATGATATTCTGCTGGTGACGGCGGAAATGGTGCTGCTGGAGCTGCAGAACCACCTGAGCGACCTGCTGCGCATCAAGGATGCCGCGGAGAGAGAAAAGATGCTGGAGGAGCTGCTGGGCGATAACGAGCAGAACCGGTTTTACATCATGCTGCAGGCCATGGCTCTGGCCATGCCGGCGGTGAATGAGCTGCTGCTTGGCAAGCAGGAGGAGATGCGGGATATCTTGGCAGAACGGCTGGAATTCCGCGGGAGTGACCCGGAAAAGGCCAAAGCCGATGCGGATCGGATGACCTTCCTGCTGTGCAGCGCGCTGACCACCCCCAAGGGCGTACAGAGCGCCGCCGCGCGGCAGATGACAGCGGATACCCTGCAGGAGCTTTTCCCATTGGGCTAAATTACAACAGGCACGCCTTACGGGGCGTGCTTTTTTGTGGGGTGGGGAAAGGATTTCTTGCGGCAGGTGTTGCGGTGCGGGAGGATTCATGATACAATATAGAGTGGAAAATTGTAAAAAGAGAGGGTGGCGGGCCTTTGAGCCAAACCGAAAAAACCATACAGAATTACCGGACGCTCCGCGAGCAGCAGGGGTGGGCCGATGCCATAAAAAAATACCTCAGCGAAAAGTACGAGACCCCGCCGCTGGCCCATGTGCATTCCTTTGGCTGCCAGCAGAGCGTTTACGATGGTGAACGCTTTAAGGGGGTGCTGGCCCAGCTGGGCTATGGCTTTACCGATGAGATCCGTCAGGCGGATCTCATCCTGTATAATACATGTGCCGTGCGGGAAAATGCCGAGCAGCGTGTCTTTGGCAATGTGGGGGCGCTTAAGGGCCTCAAAAAGCAAAAGCCCGACCTTGTTATTGCCCTGGCCGGCTGCATGACCGAGCAGCAGCAGGTCAGCGAAAAGCTGAAAATGAGCTACCCCTATGTGGATCTTGTAATGGGCAGCAATGCCGCTGGCCGTTTGCCGGAACTTTTGTACCGTGTCCTTATCGAAGGGCGGCGCAGCATTCGCCGGGATGCCGGGGAGGGCGGCACCGATACCACCCTGTACGAGGAGATGCCGGTGCTGCACGAAAGCCGGTTCAAGGCCTTTGTGCCGGTGATGTACGGCTGCGATAATTTTTGTTCCTACTGCATTGTGCCCTTCGTGCGCGGGCGCGAGCGCAGCCGCCTGCCCGCGGATGTCGTGCGCGAGGTGAAAAACCTGGTGGACGATGGCTGCCGGGATATCACCCTGCTGGGGCAGAACGTTAATTCCTACGGCAAGGGACTGCCGGAGCCGTGCAGCTTTGCGGCGCTTTTGCGGATGGTAAATGCCATTCCCGGGGATTTCCGCATCCGCTTTATGACCAGCCACCCCAAGGACTGCACCCATGAACTGCTGGACGCCATGGCGGAGTGTGATAAGGTGTGTAAACACCTGCACCTGCCGGTACAGAGCGGCAGCGACCGCATCCTAACGGCGATGAACCGCCACTACGACTTGCGGCATTACGAGGAATTGCTGCGCTATGCCAGGGAAAAAATGCCGGGGCTTTCCATCACCAGCGATATTATTGTGGGCTTCCCCGGAGAAACAAGGGAAGACTTTGAGAAAACGCTGGAGCTGGTACGGCGGACCAAATACAGCGCGATCTTTACCTTCATCTACTCCCGGCGCAGCGGCACTGCCGCCGAAAAGCTGCCTGATCCCATTCCGGCCGAGGAAAAAAGCCGGTGGTTTAGGGAACTGCTGGACACACAAGGGGCTATCGGCAGCGAACTGCTGAAAAACTATGTGGGCAAAACGCTGCGGGTGCTGGCGGAGGACGAGGGCAAAACCCCCGGGACTCTTAGCTGCCGGGCGGAGGACAATACCATTGTGGAGGTGGCCGCCCCGCCCGAAATGATCGGGGAGTTCCTGCAGGTGCGCATCACCGCCGCCATGAACTGGGCGCTGCGCGGAGAGCGCATTTAAGCCCCGAAACAAAACTAAGTCAAGTTAAAACTAAAAATATAAATTCAAGCCAAACGGAGGATAAAACGATGACTTACAACGAGCTGGTAGAGAAAGCAAGAGAGCTGGGTGTTGCCATCCAGGATACCGATGAGTTTACTGCCTTTATCGTAGCCAAAACTGCAGCGGATAAGAGCGAAAAGCTGCAGGATAAGCTGGGACAGTTCAACCTGAAAAAGCTGGATCTCAACCGGGCCATCATCGCCGAGGAAAAGGACAACGAAAAAATAGCGGAGCTGAACGCCGAGGTGAAAAGACTTTACGAGGCGATCGTCAGCGATCCGCTGATGATCGCCTATTCCACCACCAAGGACGAACTGGACAATACGGTGCGATTCATCATGCAGATCATCCAGGGCAGCGCCAATGGCGATAACCCCTACGAGATCGAGGAACAGTCCTGCGGCGGAGATTGCTCCGCCTGCGGCGGCTGCCATTAAGGCTGCCTGCCGGAATGAAAGATTGAAAAAAAGAGGGTGCCGAAATGTCGCTGATACCGCAGGACCGCAGTAAATTATCCCCCATGATGCAGCAGTATCTTTCCATGAAGGATGAGCATCGGGACCAGATCCTCATGTTCCGTCTCGGAGATTTCTACGAGATGTTCTTTGATGATGCCGTGACCGCCTCCCGGGAGCTGGAATTGACGCTGACCGGGCGGGACTGCGGCCTGCCGGAGCGTGCGCCCATGTGCGGGGTGCCCTACCACAGTGTGGAAAACTATATTGCGCGGCTGGTGAAAAAAGGCTACAAGGTTGCCATCTGTGAGCAGATGGAAAACCCGGCGCTGGCCAAGGGCATGGTCAAGCGGGATATTGTCCGGGTGGTGACCCCCGGCACCCTGATGGAAGCCAACATGCTGGAGGAGGGCAGCAATAACTACATTTGCAGCCTGTGCCCGGCAGGGGAGCGCTGCGGTCTGGCCTTTGCCGATATTTCCACCGGCAGCGTGCTGGTGACCGAGGTCTCCGGGGAAATGGCGGCCATCAACGAGCTGGGCAAGTACGCGCCGCATGAGGTCATCTATGCCGAGGAGCTGCCGCAGCTGACGATCACGCAGTCGCTCGCAGGCGTGCCGACCGTCGCCTCCGATGAAGCGGGCGCGCTGAGCCTGCAGGAGATTTATAAAAAATGTATCGGCAGCGTCGTCTCCATCACGGCCTCGGCGCAGTCCGGCAAGTCCAGCGGGACGGGCATCGTCCTCTCGGCGGACGGCTATCTGATCACGAACCACCACGTCATCGAAAACGCACAGGTCATCGCCGTCCAGACAAGCGACGACCGGCAGTTCCAGGCGTCAATCATCGGCAGCGACGAGGCGAGCGACCTTGCCGTGCTGAAGGTGGACGCGACGGACTTGCAGCCCGCGGAGTTCGGCGATTCGGGCAAACTGGCCGTGGGCGACCGCGTCGTCGCCATCGGCGATCCGCTCGGCGCGCAGCTGCGCGGCACGATGACGAGCGGCATCGTCTCCGCGATCAACCGCGACCTTGAGGTCAACGACCGGACGATGACGCTGATCCAGACGGATGCCGCGCTCAACAACGGCAACTCCGGCGGCCCACTGATCAACTGCTACGGGCAGGTCATCGGCATCAACACGATGAAGCTCCGCAGCTATTATTCCACAACGGCAGAGGGGCTTGGTTTCGCCATCCCAATGGCCGTAGCCAAGCCGATTCTGGAAGAGCTGATGGAAAACGGCTACGTCGCCGGTCGGCCCGCCATCGGCATCAGCTATGACACGCTGCCGCTTGCGTTCCGCATCTACTATAATCTGCCCGAGGGCGTCTATATCAGCGCGGTCTACGACGGGTCGGACGCGCAGGCCAAGGGCGTCGCCGCCGGAGATATCATTACCGCCGTTAACGGCACGCGCGTGACCTCAATCGACGAGCTGAACCGCGTCAAGAACCAGTTTACCGCCGGGGACAGCATCACGCTCACGCTCTATAACGGCGGGAGCTATCGCGATGTTGCCGTCATCCTCATCGATCAAGCCACCGGACAGTAAATCGGCGGATCTTTTCCGGCAATACGGCGTTAGAACCGGCTCGACGTACAGACCGTACGCCTTCGCCGTTTCACCTTGTCTTGCCGGAAAATCTCTCGCCGGGCATGCACCACCGGATGGCCATAGCTTTTTCATTCGAA
>ERZ773136.2598-NODE-2598-length-14827-cov-37.754062_pt1 | contig 14827 bp, 9 predicted proteins | sample MGYA00580855_ERZ773136 | MGnify/ENA primary metagenome ERZ773136 (study PRJEB29015, sample SAMEA2737860) | human gut metagenome | biome: human gut; feature: human-associated habitat; material: faeces | place: China | collected 2012 ... | reverse complement strand
TTCAAAAAATACCAAAAAATTAAAATTGGGGCTTGTTCTTGTGTAGCAGGTCTTCTCCTGCCGGAGCAAGGTAAAAGGCAATTCTTCCCTCCGTCGGGGGCAGCTTCAAGAGGAATAAAAGAAAGAGCTCTGTTTATTTGTTTGAAACCTTTCATAATCTCATCCCGACCTTCTCTTCCAGAGCAAGGTCAAGGGCGTACTTCCCCGTCTGGGAAGGCAAGTGTTAGCGATACATCTAATCTCACTCATTTCTTCCTTATTCCCCTCATCTCCATGCCATTCTTCCCAATTTCTCATATATTTCCTTTTATTATCGATGATTTGCTCTGATTATTTGACAGTATTGCGTCCTAGCTGTTACAGTTATAAATAGGGTATTTTCTATTACTTAGGGAAGGATGTGGTGTGGTTGAATCAACCCTTGCTTTTATTGGGGGCTGTGATTTTGATTTGTATTTTGCTGAATCGGTTTTTGGAGAAGATTCCTGTTCCTTCTTTGCTCATTTTTATCGGTCTGGGCATGTTTTTCGGGGAGAACGGGCCGTTTCGGATTCAGTTTGATCATTATGCTCTGGTGAACCTGGTATGCTCAGTGTGCCTGATTTTCATTATGTTTTATGGCGGCTTCGGGACGAATATGCGGGCAGCGCGGCCGGTTCTGCGCGAGGCAGCTCTAATGTCTTCGCTGGGAGTTGCGGGGACGGCGGGAGCTGTGGCTGTATTCGCTCATTTCGCGCTGTCGCTTTCGTGGCTGGAGAGTTTTCTGATCGGGGCCGTGATTTCTTCGACGGATGCGGCTTCAGTTTTCAACATTCTCCGTTCGCAGAAGCTGGCTTTGAAGTATCATACGGACTCGCTCCTTGAGGTGGAGTCGGGTTCGAATGACCCGATGAGTTATATGCTGACGATGGCGGCGATTGCGCTTTTGAGCGGGGCAGCGTTTTCTTTCCCTCTGCTCCTGGCCAAGCAGCTTCTGATCGGAGCTTTTTTCGGGCTCGCAATCGGCTGGCTTGCGCTGAAGCTTCTGCATTCGCGGCTGCTTCCTTCACAGCAGAGTCACACGGTTTTCCTGTTTTCGATCATGGTGCTGGCGTATGCGATTCCGGCAGAGTTTGATGGAAATGGATATCTGAGTGTCTACCTCTGCGGGATTTATATCGGAAATTCGAAGCTTCCGCAGAAGAAGTACCTGGTCCATTTCTTCGATGTCCTGACGAATGTGGCGCAGGTGATGATTTTCTTCCTTCTGGGACTTCTGGTGACGCCGGTGGATCTGCCGTCTGTGATTGTGCCGGCTCTGGTGCTGACAACGTTCCTGACGCTTGTGGCAAGACCTCTGGTAAGCGCGGCGATCCTGGCGCCTTTCGGGGCCAAGCGGGAGCAGATTGCCCTGGTTTCCTGGGCGGGCCTCCGCGGGGCGGCCTCGATTGTATTTGCCATAGGTGCTGTGCTGGCCGAGGTGGACATTACGTACAATCTTTATAACCTTGTGTTCTGCATGGTACTTCTCTCGATTTCCATTCAGGGAACGCTTCTTCCGTTCGCGGCCAAGAAGCTTTCGATGATCGATCCTACGGCGGATATACACACGACGTTTAATGATTACCAGGATGACAGCGATATCAGCTTCGTCCGGCTGCGCCTAAAGGAAGGGAGCAGCTGGTGCGGCAAGTCGCTGGCAGAGCTTCAGCTTCCGAGGGATCTTCTCGTGGCGATGATTATGAGAAATGGCGAAGTCCTTGTGCCTGACGGGAGTACGGTTCTGAAGGAAAATGACCTTCTGGTCTTTGCGGCTCACAGTTTCGAGGATGAAGAGCATCACGCTCTGGAAGAAGTCGTCGTCGATCGCGCAAGCGAAGCGGCCAATCGTCCGCTTGCCGCCATCCCCTCCTCCAGCGCCCGCCGCGTCCTCCTGATCAAGAGAGGCATAGACACCATCATTCCTTCCGGCAGCACCGTGATCAAACACGGCGATATACTCGTCTTAGCGCCGGAACTCGAGAGGGAATGAGGAAGGCGGGTTCTTGCACTAAAAAAGCAGTCCTTTTGCGGGGCTGCTTTTTCATTTCCTTTTTATATTTCCACGATGTTGACTTCGGTTCCGTGATCTTTGAGGATGCGAATGAGGTCTTCTGTGTCCAGCCAGATGGTGGCTGTGTTATCATTGGGATGAACACCTATCTTATGGCTCAAAAATGTCTCATCGAGGTAGAAGTGAACCGCGTTTTCTTCGTCATTCAGAAGGCCGAGCGGAGTGACAGAGCCCGGGGTGAGCTTGAGGTACTTCAAGAGATCATCGGGACTGGCAAAGGAGAGGGCCCTCAGGCCCTGCGCCTTGCGGAATTCTTTGAGGTTCACCTGCTTTTCACCCTTGACGGTGATGAGGTAGTAATTCCTTTTCTTGTCATCCCTGACGAAAAGGTTCTTGGCGTCCCATTCCGGATAAGGAAGCTTGACCTCTGCCAGTTCTTCCATGTTGAATACAGCCTTATGCTCGGTGGTCTCAAAAGTGATTCCGTGGTCTTTGAGGTACTGGCAGGTTTCTTCCTTGTTCATAGATTTCTCCTTCCAAAGGGTCCAATTCAGCCTTCATAAGAGGCAAGTTCGATAAGATTGCCGTCGGGGTCTCTCAGGTAGATGCTTTTCATTTCACCCCGCGCCCCATGGCGTGTGACAGGGCCTTCTTCGATGGCGCCGCCTTTTTCCTTGATTTCCTTTTCGGCATCTTCGATGCTGCCTTCAATGGCAAGACAGAGATCGAGACTGCCGTATTCGGGATTCCCGGCAGCAGGAAGAAATTCGGCTTTTCTTGTATGGATGTTGAATTTCTGATTCCCGAAGAAGAGTGCGTATCTCCCGTTCTTCTCCTCGGCCCTCATGCCAAGGATATCGACATAGAAATGAAGGCATGCCTCAAGATTTTCCGTAGTGATCACGATGTGGTCGATGGTCTTGTATTTCATGGCTGCCTCCTATCCATGAACGACGAGGGTCAGTATCGTAAGGTCGTCTTCTCCAGTATTAATGATGGTATGGGAGGATCCTTTAGGGCAGATGTGGCAGCAGCCGGCGGTGAGGATTTCTTCTTTCCCGTCGCAGATAACCTTGCCGGTGCCGGAAAGGATGTAATTGATGTCGTCTCCGGATTCCTGCTTGTGGAGTCCGATCGATGCGCCCGGATGGAGTTTCGTCGGGATGATGCGGTATTTGCTGTCATTGAACATCCGGACAGCCATTGTTCCTTCCCCGCCATTCATTCCGGAGAAGACAGCTTCTTTTATTTCATTGAAATTGATCAGCATGGCTGGCTCCTTTTTATTTTACTCCCTCGTCAGCAGGGAAACGGTTTCGATGTGGTTCCAAGAGCTCATCTGGATGTTTTGAATGTATTTTCAGTGTGTTTTTGACACCTATTCGTCCTTGGAAACAAGTCCACGGCATTTTGTGCTTTTATCCGTTCTTGGGAATATGTCCAATTTTATCCTCGAGATGGTGACTTGGATGTTTTTGCGAGAACGGAGTGTATCTAACAAGACGTAATCTTTGATACAATGCCCTTATGTGTTTTTAGCCCGGAAACCGCGCTATTTCTGGGCTTTTCTGCGTTTCGAGGCGTAGAGCGGGAGCTCACTTCCGGCTCTGTATTCGTATGCTGCTGCGGTTGCTGTAGCCAAAAGCGACACCCCCAATCTGCAATCGTTAAAAAGTATGGCTATCGTTGAAAGGTTCTTGTACACTCTGTCTATACCAGTAGTAAAGCCTTACATTTTCGAATAACCTTCTGTTTATTACTTAGCAAGAATAATAGAAATAATCTTTTGTATTTCATTTCCAGATAAAACTGCATAATCTTGCATATTGTCCATAATTGTTTTTACATTCGTATATTCTCCTGCTGTGGCAGAGATTCTTTTCCCTTTCACTTCTTTAAAAACAACATTCCCTTTTTCATCTATTTTCGGGAATGTAGCCGTCACATTTTTTTCTTCTAAAATGGTATTATGGATTTCATTCTCTGAAATTCCATGAGCTACTGCCGTTCTATATTTATTGGCATCTTGGAATATCTTATCTTTCCGCAAGGCATCCAATTCATCATATAAATTTTTCTGATTGTCTTTCAACCACTTCAAGACATTACTTTTTAGCCGGTAATCAGATCCATACTCTAATCCATAGTAATAATTCAAAAGCTCAACAATTGAATCCCACACAGCGGACATCTTTAAATAATACGTGTCGGAAAAATACGTGAACTAATATTTTCTCATCCAATGTTCTTTTTTAAAATAGGGAAAATATTGTATTGATTCTCCGTTTTCTCCTGGAGAACTATACCACGGATCATCCGGTATCCCTCTATCGTAGTAGTGTCTACAAAAACAGTATGTGCTTTTGCAATCGCCAATTTTATTGTTATGCTGTTGAATTATTTCTGGTAACTTTGGCTTGCCTATACTGCCAATAAAATCATCGATAATCCCAAATTTACTGCCGTCTATTATCATGTTATCAAAATAATTTACAGCTAAGAAATCATCCCATTCTTGTTGGGACAACAGTTCAAATGATTCCTCAATTCTTACGTTCATACGATACCTCAATAAAAATGCTTATTCCACTCCTAATGCTTTGAACACCGCGTCCTCGGCGCTCTGGTAAAAAATTATCTGGAAACTTCCCATTAGTTCCGGCGGCACGGTTCCCATGTCCGCTGCCGATGTGATCGGGAGCAGGATTTTCTTTGCTCCGCTGTCCAGGCATACCTGCAGGGCGTTCGCCAGCTCATCTACCTTGATCATGGAACCAGCGATGCTGATCTCACCAAGTACAGCCAGAGAACTCTGCGTTGGCCGGTTCAATGCGATCGAGCAGATAGAAATCACCGTCGGCAGAGCCAGTTTATCCGTGATCCCGATTCCCTGCAGATCCTGATAATTGATGTTGTAATCCTTTGCCGTCATGCTAATGGATCCACTGATCCGTTTTGCATTCGCCTTCAGGAAATTAAAAGCCGTGTTCGTCGCTTCCTTGGCGCCGCGGTCACTTCCAAGCCCAGTACATGCCAGCTTGCCAGTCCCTGGCAGCATCTGGGACTCTAACCGGAACACGCCAATCATGCCAGATTTTCCTCTGGACACCGTGTATACCTGTCCCGGATTACAGATTCCCTCAGGAATCAGCTTACCGCCGCCCTGCTCCGGCACGGAGACATATTTCTCTTCAAAGGTCTCATTGTCGATATAGCCGAAATTCACATCGTAGAATTCCATGCCGCCGAGCTTCTTGAGCTGCTCTTTGACACGGCGGCGCATTTCGAGAGAAATCTTCAGGACTTCCTCTATGTCGTCCTTCGTGAATTCGCCGTTCGGATACATAAGCTTCAGGTATCCGTCCACCATCCTGCGGACCGCAATGACGTCACGCTGGTTCAGATTCTTTCCAAGATGGAAATAATGATCCAGCGCATCTCCGAGCTGCTCTTTCCGCATCTCGCGAATCCATCCGGCTAGATAATCGGTAATAAAACCATAGTCATCTGTAAAATGCTCCGGTCGGAACTTCGGTACCTCCCATCCTGGCAGATAGCAGTGAATACGGTCAAGGAACGCTGTATCGGTTCCCATTTCCGGCGGGAACGGATCAAAGAGGCTGGATGTCTTCAGGAGCACATCGACACTCTGATTGATATTGCCAACGAAAACCATCGACGCAGAAGCAGCCTTTTCTTCCTTTCCACGGGCAAAAGAACCAGATGCCATGTAATCCTTCATGATCTGAATTCCGTCGTTATCTTTGAATTTGATCCCGGCGACCTCATCAAACGCCACACAGTCCCACAGCCCGACAAGCCCGATAGTCTTTCTTCCCATATTGTAGAAAAGATTCGCGACCGTCGTCTGGCCTCCGGAAACAAGAATACTGTTCGGCGATACCTCTTTATAGAGATACGACTTTCCGGTCGAACGTGGTCCGAGCTCACAGAGATTGAAGTTATTCTCGATCAGCGGAATCATCCGGGTGAGAAGCAGCCATTTCTCTCTGTATGTCAATTCATCCGGTTCCATTCCGATCGAGCGCATCAGAATATCGAGCCATTCATCCTTCGTGAAGTCTTTTCGTCCTTCTTTCAGGCCATCCATATCCACGCTTGGCAACTGGATCGGCGTAAGCTTGCGGATGCTGATCGGCGTCAGGTCCTTCTGCTTTTTCCGCTTCGACTGAATGCGATCGCCGGAAGGCGAGATAATATCCGGCACCGCGTCTTCGCCGGAATCATATTCCAGCTGAACAATACACCAGATTCCGCCGCAGAGCAGGCGATCATACTTCTCCGGGTACTCTTCACTGATTGGAATCCCGGCAAGGCCGAGATTGGAGAAGCTTGCCTCATACTCGTCATAACGAAGATTGAGATTCACCGTCACCATATCGATAATGGTGTGGCTTCCTCTCTGACGGAGCTTCGACAGAACCTTCTGCGCTTCATCTGGACGGACAAAGTTATCCGCCAGAATCCGCTTCACATTTTCAATACCCTGTTCGATGACTTCCTCGTCATCAGAGCTGCAGTACTGGCCGAGAAGAAATTCCAGGACATAAACCGGCACATTTGCGCCTTCCTTGATCTTCTTGGTCAGGTCCTTCCGCACGATCTTTCCGTCAAAGTTCTGACGGAGCTTTTCTTTTATGATTTCACGGGTGCTCTTTTCCCCGGGGGTAGAAATATCATCCATTCGTATCACATCCTTTAGCTGAAGAAATCGAAGTCATCCACAGCAAAAGCAATGTCTATGGAGAATTCTTCGCGCTGTGGCAGTTGCAGACCGCTTTCGTCCGCAATCACCAGATAATAGCTTTCTTTATTACTGTATTTCATTGATTTCAGGTTGAAGCTCACGCGGAACGTTCTATCCTGATTATTGTCACTCGTCTTATTCGCAATCACCCGCTGCGTATCGCTGACCTGCTTTCCTTCCGAATCAACAAAGTACAGAAGATAGTTTGCAGCTTCACGATTGGCTCCGACCGGTTCTTTCTGATAAAAATTCAGAGAGAAAATCATATTGCTGATCTTCCGGCTTGCCGAGAGCAGGCTCAGCGTCACAGGCTTGGTATCATACTTTTTCTTATTCTTCTGATACCCGACGCTGTCCGTGCGCATGTAATGGTAATCAATTACCGGCACGACCATTTCCTGCAGGCTGATGCCGCCATGCACGAAATTCAGGCCGCCACCTTTCTTTTTGATTCGGGTATTCCCGATCGGTGCAAAAGCGTCATACTGCGTGCCGTCCAGGAATTTCACCGGAAGCAGATACTCTGGCTTTGCGCCTTTTTTCGTAATGAGGTAGCGGCGATCTACTTCTATATCATCGGCTGAGGATGTCGTCTTATCCACCTTTGCATCCTCTGTCAGTGGCTTATAGGTATAGATAAAGCCGTGGTCAGAAGTGATGTATATTCTTGTCCCGCTGAACTCATTTACAATGATCCGCACCATGTTCTTGAGTTCGGAAATCGCGTCATCACAGGAATCGAAAACAAGTGCTTCATCGGTATGGCTTGTCTCATCGATCTTGTCATGATAGATATACACGACCTCCATACCCTTCACCAGCGCACTGCGTTCGGCGCGTTTCATCTTGATAAGCTCCTTGTACTTCAGCGCCACGCTTGCAGGATTCGCTTTTTTCAGAATTCCGTCCCGGTACGGTGCATCCGTCGGCTGGCCATCCGCCAAAACGACAACGACTCCATTTGACTTCAATTCTGCTTTCAGTTCCTTGTGCGGCAGAAGCGCCGTCATGCCAAACTTCGTCACAGTCGGGAAGATTCCTTCACAGGACGACAGCTTCACTTCCGACTGCGTTTCCCGGCGTAATTCTTCCGAAAGCGTAGCAGCTACCTCATAGCGCATCGCATCAGAGATGATCACAAAGACACGTGTGTCCGCGTTTTGTACATAGGTCCTATAGAAATCCCGCTGCTGCGGAACTTCCAGAATCCTACCGTATTCCCTCAGGTTATCCGCTGCCGCGTTCGCCCAGTCTGAACCGAGATTATCCAGGTACCAATTTGCGTACAGCCCTTCCACACTATCCGCTACATGCTTGAACAGATCATCCAGCAGCGGATTCGATGAATTCAAAGATTCCCCGAACGCGACATGGAACAGCCTGTAATAGGTGTCCATCTTGTAATAATCCGTCGTGTATTCCTTCCAGACCTTATGCGGTTCCACTGTATGAAAACCTGCCGCATGATCCAGATAAAACTGCTGCATATGAGCGACTTCAAGAACGCCCTCGTAGAAGTTCTGAACCCGCTCATACCAGAGCATCGTCCGGCGCTGCTCCACAGTCTGTGTGATGACATCTACGTTAATCGTATGGTCGATGATGTCCGTCATCAGCTTTTTCAAAATGCATTCGTCGATGCACGGGAAGATTTCTGTGCTGACAAGCTCTTCAATCGGAAGCTGACTGAACCTTGCCGAGAGACGCAGTTCATCTTCGGTTTCTCTTGCGATGTTATAAAGCTCCTGCGTCTCATCTGAATGCATCCACTCAGACATGAAATCATAGCAGTAGCTCTGATGCGGGATGGAGATAAAACCGTCCAGTCCGACCAGATTATCCATGCGCATCGTACGCGTGGCGGCTGTCATCAGAATATGGCAAGACAGCCTGCCGAGATCAGGCGTTTCTTCCCGGTACCCGGTTACCTGCGCGACCATCTGCCAGAAAACAGAGTCTGCTCTATATTTTACAAGTGACTGATAAATCCCATTCTGTTCCTGAGCGGTGCCCGCACGGAGCACCGTCCTGATCAGAAGGTTCGGGCCGGTATCCTTCACACCGCAGAGGACCGCGATTACAGCCTTATGCAGATGAACAGGCGCGGTAATCTTCTGATTGAGATTTGCCACCTTAGTGCGGTGAGCCTTCGTCTTGAAGAACGGACGATAATCCTTCACCGTCTTCCGCAGGTTTGCCGTGTTTTCTATGCCCATCTCCTCGAGCCAGATGGAAACAAGATCCGCGCGGAATTCCTCGCTGTAAAGCTGCACCGGCAGAAGCCAATTCTTTTCATCCGGATAATTGACCGGGCAATGGACGCAGAAGTTGCTCGTCCTATCGTCATGCGTCAGGAGCTTCTTTACTTCAAAATTATTCGTCTCATTCAGTGCGATGAGCTTTGCATCCGCCAGTTCGATTTCACCATTCTGGACCTTCTCCTCGAAATCCCTATCTTCGTCGTACCAGAAGATGATACGGCGGCTGTAGAACTCTGGAAGCGGTTGTGCAAAGCGCCGGTTCAATTCCTGTATTACTTTTTCTGAATCAGGCAATGCCATAGTAAGCTGCCTCCTTTACTTTATCTTCGCTAAAACGTCCTTAAAAATCTCGTAGTTATGCTTTACGCCATCGTCAAGGTCCATCTTGATCATCTGGTCTGCCAGATGGTGGATCTTCTCTTCAAATATACGGGTCTCTTCAGCCTGGTCTTTAAGTTTAGTCAGCTGCTTGTTGATCTTCACACGCTCTGACGTAGAAGCATCAGTGAGCTGACGTTCCAGTCCTTCAATTGCCGTCCGGTAACGTGCCTGCTGCTCATGAACATAGTCTGTGCGGATACGGGCGATGGTATCCGGGCGATAGCGGTGCATATACACAAGGCACTTGAAGCCGTTCTTTTTGCCAGAATCGAAGAGCCAGTAAATCGGACGTTTCTGATATGTCTTCAAATGATCCTTGTAGAAGCTGTTCAGGAAGTAATTCCGGATCACCTCACGGGATGTCGAACCCTTCTCGTCCAATGCATCCGCAATAAACTTCAGATTCTCCTCCAACGTATCTGCACCATAAACTGTGCGGACAAACTCCACGAATCTTCCGACAATGTCATCGGTAAAATACTCATCATCTGTGATGGGAAGAATGGCATCCTTGTCTGGAATAAATGTCTTATATTTTGCGTCATCCCAGTCGCCGCCAGCATAGGCAAGACCGTTCACATCGAGAGAGTAGCGTCCCATCATGCAGCCGACGGCGTAGGAGACAAACGAGCGGATATCCCGACCGAGGTCAGCCTTGCGGACAGTTACGTCCTTGTCCTCTTCCTCCGGCGTCAGTTCTTCCTGCAAGCCATAGATGTCTATAAAAATGCGGTTCAGTTCTTCCTCGTTGGCTTTGAGCAGATTGAAACGGGTTTCGGATTCATTTTTCCACTGTATGAAAGCTTCTTTTACGGTAGATGTATTGTAAAGCAGAGGATGCTTCAGGAAGTCCCAAGAATTTTCAAAAGTATCCCAGTCAGATTTGGACATTCTGATACAATCATCTACAAGGGCATCGACAACACTAACATTCTTATATATCAAAGGAAGACTCTTGATGTTTCCAGCTTGATAATTAAGGGTTGGATTCAATAATTGTAAAATTGTAAAGCATACCTTTGATGCCAAAAAGCCCAAGGTATACTTATTATCAGTCTTTGAAAACAAGGTAGAGCCAGCAACATCAAAGAAGCAACCAGTTGGCATATATCGAATTCCGAATTTTGAAGAGCTGATAAAGGACCATGTTAGCCCCTCTTTGCAATAAAAATCATGTCCACCATTTTCGCGATGTCCACTCATAGTATTCATGTATTTTCTACCAGCTTTATCAAACCATAAAACCTCTTGTAAATTCCCATACCAACGGCGAAAATCGCCCCCTTTATTATATGGAAAATATCTTCCGTTGCTTTTTTCCAAGTCATTAATCTTGGTTAATGAGAAATCTATTTTCGAATAAAAAACCTCCCACCATTCGCGCAGGAATATATCGTTTTTTCCTGTTCCCATACCAATTTTCACATTGGCGTCATCCCCGATAAACTTTCCATCAGTAAAATCATTCAATATTTGCTCACTCGCCCAATACGCCACCGGGCTGCCGGGGATTTTGGAAAAGTTGGATTGTGAGGATTCGAAGCGACCATCACCACTTAAGAACAAATCCTCTTTGTCCTTCTGTGTTGTCGGGTCAATCAGGCGACAATATACACCCTTGTAATTCTCTATATCTCTATTGAGCATAACAAAGCTCGTTGTCTGTACAACCTCACCGCCGATTTCCTCAAACGCCCTTGCTCCAAGATGAGCCATATTGATAGTCGTTTTTTGCAGTATCTTTTTGCGGAGTTTCTCAAAGCTTGACAGGAACATCCATGCATGCTGGGTAATCATCGCCTGATAGTAGTCTTTCTTTACCATCTGACCACAGCGCTCAATGAAAACCGCAAACAAATCAGACTTGCTGTCCGAATAATGCTTTTTAATGAACTCAGACAGTTTCCCGCTCATGCCTGATGATCCCATGTAGGGCGGATTCGTTACCACAGCATGATATTTCCGCGCCATAACCTCTGTCATCTGTACAAACGGCAGAAGCTTATCCAGAATCTGATACGTGTACAAATTTGGATTCCCGTTCCGAATCTCGTCAAAACGTGCGTAAAGCGCCGGAAAGTCCACCGGCTTCACATCCAGAATCGATCCGTATTCCTTTGCATCATGCAGATCGGATATAAGTGAATTCATCGCGGATTTCAGTTCCTTGCGTCCATCCGTAAAGAAGTCGATAATGTGTGGATCAAATCTATTGCTCTCCATGATGGCATAGACATGCGGCTGGATTCCGCGTGAAAGAAAGCGACGGTCATATTGACGAGCCTTCATCATCACGGAAAAATAGGCAAGCTGTGCGGCACGGTCGTCAATGTCGAGTCCGTAGATATTGTTCTGCACAATACTGGAAGCAGCATCGCGGGCTGTATAGCCATAAGTCTCATAAATCTGCATCAGTACGTCGAACATATAACAAATTATGTGACCACTTCCCATACATGGATCGATAACGAGAATGTCCTCAGGTTTCAAGGCAGAGTACTCCCGATGAATTGCTTCAAGTTGTTCCTGTGCTTCTGGCTCCTGATCCGCCTCATCAAGATAATACTTCCAGTTCGATTTCAATTCGTCATTCGGATGTCCTTCGACCCACAGGCGTCCGAGAGAGTTCTCGACCATATAGCGAACAATCCAATCCGGCGTGAAGAGCTGGGTGGCCGCTGGAATCTTGTCCTTTGTAATCTTCTTATTATTCTTGAGATCAGCAAATACCTTGTCTTTTGGTTCCGTGTTGTAATACTGGTAAAGCCATCCTATGATCTGCACCTGATCCTTCCAGTCTTCCTCTGGGATCTTGGTAACCATCTGTTCTACAACGCTTCCTTCCCGGAGCAAGTTGTCCGGAAACAAAAGCTCAGTGTAGTCTGCTATCTTCTGGAACATCCCCGGCAGAACGCCGGAAAGAGCGTTGCACTGTGTGATGATAAGATATTTGAACAGAACTTCGCTGTCGTTTGCATCCTTCAGAGCATAGACTTTTTCCATGTCGAGACCGTCCAGCTCCAGATGGATTGCTTCGGTCAGAATCTCCGGCTTGAAGTTCCCTTCGGCGTCAGTAAACACACGTATCCGTGACGGGAGATAGTTGTTAACCTCCATGAAACGCAACGCAGAGAACCGGTTGAACCAGGTATAGGCAACCTCCTCCATGACCTGCTCGTAGCCTTTCTCCTTTACCTTGGAGATCAACTTTGCACGCTGGTCTTTCTCATCCTTTGACAGAAGTTTTCCGTGCACGGCATCTGCCTGCGGATCTGCGTCTGCGCTTATTTCATATTGCTGAGCCTTCTGGGTTACACGTTCGATGAGTTCCGTACGTGCCCAGACGGCGTATTTTTTAATGGCATTTTTATCCATGGTCTTCTCCTTACTTAAGCTTGATTCCGTCGCAGTCCTTTAAAAGCGACGTGAGGTAGGCACGCATACGCTCAACATAAGCATCAACATCAGCCTGAGTTTCCAGTGTCTTTGAAGGGAACTGCTGGCGGTATACGTCCTTAATGACCTTCTTCTGTACCGGAGGTTTCTTCTCATCCGGAGGAGTTACAGGAGGAGCAGGTTTCTTTGATATGGCAATACGCTCAAGGGTATCGTCCTTGTTTGTCCAAAGCTGAACCTTAAAGCCATCCAACACTACCAGTTTCTTCGTGGTACTGATCTTCTCCTTCATCTGGCCGTAATAATTGTCAGAGGCTGATAAGATGTTCTTGAAATCTGACTCTGCAGCTGTATGGATTTCTGACATACACTGGCGCACAATTTCAAGAAGCTCATTACGCTTGGCTTCCAGAAGCCGGTTATGGCCTGTGCGGACTTTATCCATAAGGCCGTTCAGTTCGGGAATACGCTTGTATACGGAAGAATCCCCGGCCTTTACTACGGTGATGAGCCTAATCTGATTTAAGGCTTTGTTAGCTTCATCCTCGTTCTGCAAGTAGGACAAATCATCGCGGAGGTCTGACTCCATCCTGACAGCCGCATCAAATACAGTCACCTGATTCTTGAAGAAGCCTTCAACAGGCTGCATATCTTCCTTGCTGTCCATTAGCTTGTCTTCATCAGTGCACAAACGCTCCACAAGCGCAATGTTATCTTTCTGCTGCGAGAGCACATCCTCTACGAGTTGAATAGCTGTTGTAACCTTGTCGTGGTCAGGATATTTATTGTCTTCATAATGTGCATTCAGTTCAACGTAGTGTGCCTTCTGTGTTGTGAAATTATCTGCGATAAATTTGACAAGACCTTCCTCGTCATTTGGCACATCCATAACGTCAAAGTACTCGCGAAGGATATCCTTTGCCGTTTTCATCTTCTGTGCAGACGGTGACTGCTTTTTAGAAATCATCGTCTTTCCGCGCTCGCTCTTCTTACGGAGCATATCAGGAAGCTGCTTGTTATCAGCATGGATCGTAGCACCACCAAATTTAATAGTAACTTTCTGCTGATAGATGAGCAGAGCTACTACCGCAGCGATGTCAATCTCTTTCCATCCGTAAGGGATAGCCTGAAAACGGCTCTGTATATCTTCCATAGAAGTCGGAAGCTTCTTCATGTTCTGTACTTCAAGGTATTCCTCAATCTTTGCAGCGGCATCGCGGTTAGACTCCATGCCTTCCATCTCCGGATTCATTCCGGTCAGGATGTCGTAGATATCTGCGTCCGTTTCTGCATTTTTCGTAATAAGATCAAGGTCACTGTATACGTGCGTTACAAGGTACTGAAGTGCCTGCTCGATCTTGGATACCGGAGAACTTCCGGTCGGTTCAATGCATTCGCCGTCCACATAGAACTTTGCGTCAACAATAGCTTTCTCCAGATCTTCCTTGGCGCTGGACTCATATTTTACGGCTTCATCCTGTTGGTCACGGATAATATCCTGCACGGACTTTGCCAGCTGATTTACATTACGCTGCTTCACATACTTGCGGATCTTCATAGCATTTTCGAGGGACTCAAAGTAAGGAGTTTCAGAAAGTACAACAATAGCGCGTCCTTTGGATTCCGTCATCAGACGAAGCTCCTGCTTTTCATCTGCATCTGCTGCAACTGTCATAAAACGAAGAATCATGCTTCCGGTTACTGTTCCGACTGTTGCCGAATCCACCATCTCATCAAATGGGAAGTCATACTTGCCGTAGCGATATTTCTTCTGTGTATAGATATCACCGAAAATCATCTGTCCGATACGTTCTACAATCTTTGCCGTATCAACAGTCGTGTTGGCGATCTCTCTTGCAATATCCTGTTCTTCATCCGTCAGGAACACGTAAGCATCCCCACGGCGGTCGATGTAATTCTGGCTCTTCAGTCTATCGAGAGCCTGCTAACATAATGTCAAGCCTTTTTTTGTAAATTTTTTTTGGCTCT
>ERZ773136.2579-NODE-2579-length-14927-cov-61.137031_pt1 | contig 14927 bp, 20 predicted proteins | sample MGYA00580855_ERZ773136 | MGnify/ENA primary metagenome ERZ773136 (study PRJEB29015, sample SAMEA2737860) | human gut metagenome | biome: human gut; feature: human-associated habitat; material: faeces | place: China | collected 2012 ... | reverse complement strand
AGTAGGATTTATAGACACGGTAACGACCCGAGCGATATAACTATGGGTAGTATTGATAAGATTGTTGATGTTGTTGAAACGTATTTATGTAATTATAAACTAGCGTTTCATTTAGTTTATCAAAGACGACAGCTAATAAGAATGGATATTTGCAAATTAGGCTCAAAATCCGTTATAGCCTCATATTCATTTAAATATGAGACGTTAACATTATTTAAACGAAAAGTTTTCCTTGGAGTTGTTTCACTTGATGATATGATTCAAGAAAATGAAAGACGAGGATGTAATTATGATTAGTAATTTAATCCTTGCAAGTTTCATAATTTGGGTGGTATTATCTGTTTACCAAATATATCAACAATGCAAAGGAAGATGTAAGTATTATAGAGTATCAAACAGATACATAAATTTCATTATATTATTAATTATAATGTTAGCTATGTGGTTTGTGTTAATAAATATGCAAATAGATGAACTAATGGAGGTGCGAAATGTAAAATATTAGAGTGTTATGACTTCACTAAAAAGCGTATAGGTTGTAGGTGTTATGCTGGTTTCAAAATTAAACAACTGAAAATAATTTAATTAAAAAAGCAATGTTAAAATTAAAAGGAGAAAATTAAAATGGAAAATGTAAAAAATGAAGTAGTAGCAATGGAAAATACAGGGTTTGTTGTAACTGAGGACATGACACACGAACAACGTGTTAATTTATTCAACGCGGTAAATAATGCGGAAGGTTTAAGCGATCAAGTTGGTAAAGATTTATGGTTAACAGGTTACATTGTACAGGATGTTGAAAAAGAAAATGAACAAACAGGTGAGATCATTTGCTCAAAATTAATTACTGTTATTGATAAAGATGGTAAAGCTTATGCAACTAATAGTAAACCTTTTTTGCAAAGCTTAAAGCAGTTAAAGCAAGTGTTCAACTATGACTGGACGAAAGAACCGGTTTGTGTCACAATCATTCAGAAGAAATCGAATTCAAGCACGAATAAATATTTGTCTATGGCTGTTAAATAGCCTATTTAATTAAGGGTGTTAGCCAAACACCCTTTTATTTTTGACTTAAAAAGGGGGTGTTTAAATTGGCTAAAATGAGAAAAAGCACAAAAGACGTTAAGCGTCTTAGGAACGCAATTGCAAGTGCTAAACGAACCGCTACAAGAGCGCAAAACATGGGACAGGATGTTGTATTTAATGACATTCGTACAATAAAAGATTTTAATGATCGTAAAGAGTTCAATAAATATTTAAAATCAATTGAAAAATTCAACAAAGAAAATCGTTATCTTAAAAATCAATACGGTGTTGTTTTTAATCGTAACGACATTGAAAAAGCGAATAAATTAATAGATAAACAGAATAAACAGAAGAAGAAATTGATACGTACTGTAGGTTTAAATAAATTAAAGGAAACAAACGGTGGTATTTCAACAGGAATTTCAGTTAGACAGGCTTTATCCGTATTAAAAGATGATAGAGGTGGTTTTTTCGAACCTGTTCATCATGTAAATATTCAAACATATCGTTATCCTAAACAATTAGATAATCGGATTGAAAGTTTAAAGGAAAATACTAAGGCGAAAAACAAAAAAATCACCACATTTAGAAAAAATTATAAAACAGCTATAGAAAAACAAATACGAGGGCACAATATAACAGAGGAAGAAGGAAAACAAATTTTAAAAGATATGAGATCATTATCAGATAAAGAATTATTAAAATGGTTGTATCAAGAACGAAAAGCGATAAATACTTTTAAATATTTGGATTTAAGTCGTGAATACACAGAAAATCAAAAATTTGTGAACGAACAGCTAACTAAAGCTATAAGAGAAGATATGGCGGATGTAAGAGATAGTTTAGCTGTATTTACCGGACGTGCCTATGTTAAAGACGGTATGGTTAAATATAAGTAGTAGCATAAAGGGGGTTGTAGTATGTCAAAAAATAAAAGTCCGAAAGAAGTTTGGGCATGTGATTTTGAGACAACTACAGATCCTTTAGATTGTCGCGTTTGGGCTTGGGGTGCAAGCTTTGTTGCAGATTCAAATATAAAGGAATATGGTAATACAATTGATACGTTTATAGATTGGTGTAAAGAAAAAACACGAAAATTATATTTTCATAACCTTGCTTTTGATGGTGAATTTATAGTTAGCTGGCTCTTAAATAATGGATTTGAATATTCTGAAAAGCCTAAAACGAATTGTTTTAAGACGATCATATCAAATACAGGATTGTGGTATTCTATAGAAATTTGGTGGAAGTATTCTATTTATCGATCAACAAAAACAACTATATGGGATTCGTTTAAACTTATTCCTTTCAGTATTAAAAAGATCGCGCACGACTTTAATTTACCAATTCGGAAATTAAAGTTAGACTATACAACGAAAAGAGAAAAAGGACATGAGTTAACACCGCATGAAATAGATTATCTGTTTAACGATATTGATATTGAAGGTATGGCATTAAATGAATGTTTTAAACTAGGATTTAACAAAATGACAGCTACTAGCTGTAGTTTTGACGCGTTTAAGAAAACTTTACCAATGGCATTCGAAAAGATATTTCCGCCTTTAGATATGATTGTTGACCTAGATTTAAGACCTGCCTATGCTGGTGGATTTGTATGGGCGAATCCCGAATTAAAAGAAAAAGAGATAGAACAAGGCATAGTTTTTGATGTCAACTCTCTTTTTCCATCTCGTATGTATTATGAATTATTACCTTATGAAACTCCCGTTTATTTTGATGGTGAATATCAACAGGATGATAAATATCCTCTATGGGTTGGTGTTATTAGTTTTGCTTTTGATATAAAAAAGGATCATATACCATGTATATCATTAGATAAGTTTTCTCGATTTTTCGGAAGTAAAAAATATGTTGAAAGCTCAAATGGTGATATTGTACGAATGACTGTAACTAGCGTAGATTGGGAGTTGTTTAACGAGCAATACGATATTTATGATGTTGAATTTATCAACGGGTATAAATTCAAAGGTTGTGTTGGTATAGCTAGACAGTTTATTGATGAACAAATGGAAGTTAAGAAAAATTCGAAAGGTGCGCAAAGGTTTATCGCAAAAAGACAATTAAATTCGGTGTATGGAAAATTTGCAACGAATCCGAATGTCACGCCTAAAATTCCTTTTATTGATAAAGATGATGGAGTGTTAAGGTTACACGATCCTATGTATACAACGTTTGAAGATGGAGAAGTGAAAGAGGTTATTGACGAACAATTCAGAGATCCTATTTATTTACCATATGGTGAGTTTGTTACCGCCTATGCGCGTAAATATACAATCAGTACTGCACAAAAGGTAGGTGTTCACAGAGTCGCATACATTGATACGGATTCTATACATTTAGTAGGCACACAAGTACCGGACACCATAAAAGATATTATTGATGATAAAGAGTTAGGATTTTGGGGTTTAGAATCTATATTTAACCGCTCTTATTTTATCGGTGCAAAATCTTACGTTGAAGAAATCGAGATCAGTTATAAGGAATATGTAGAACATCAACAAGAGTATATTGATGAAAATGATTGTAAGGATAATCTTTATTATATTCGTGGTGGTGTATGTTATTATCTAAACGTAAAATGTGCTGGAATGACGGAAAAAGCTAAACAAAATGTAACATATGATAACTTTAGGGTAGGTAATGTTATTAATGATTGTTTGAAAAAAACACATGTTCCTGGTGGTATTGTGTTAGTTGATAGGCAATTTAGTATTAAAAGTAGGTGATAAAGTGATGGGTGTTTTAAGTCTTATAATAAAATATTTAATTATGGCTTTGTGCTGTTTGATTGTTACATTTCTATTTACAGTGTATGCAATAGGAATGATATTGATATTTGTATGGATTATAAAGGAGTGATATTTATGAATTTGTTATTAAATATAGTATGTGTTGTTTTCGTTGGTTTAATTATTGATTATAGTTACACCAATTTACGCAATGAAAATAAAATATTACGAAAAGATATTGATGAATTACAATATAAGTTGTTAACTTATGAAAATGGCGGTATATTTGAAGAGTGTGATAAAAGATTGAAGGAATTCAATGAGATCATGTTCGGAAGCCCTCCATTGAAGAATAAAGTTGTAATCGTTCGAAGTATAAAAGACTATGATTATAGCGCGTATAGAAAAGACATAGACGCATTAAATGAATATTTAAAAGATGGTTGGAGCATTGTCAATCACGAGACAAATGAATTTGTGCACACATATATATTAGGAAAACCATTAGCATGGTCTAAAGAAAAAGAAGGTGATAATAATGATGAGTGAGAAGTCAAAAGAAAATCGAAATAAATGGTATCGAGAACATGTTAATAAGTATTGTGTTTGTGTTAACAAAGAGGAGGTTGAAATAGTTGATTATATTGAGTGCTTATTGAAATCCAAAAAATTTAGTAAATACGTCAAAGATAAAATTAAAGAAGATTTGGAAAAAAGTAAATAGTGTGATAATATGCTATTGTAAGGAATAAAGACAGGAAATCAGACATGTATGTTAGGCTTACTCGCGGTGAAACGTGCTAACAACATAATTAGGAATAGTAATCTAGCTGGTAACACTTTAAACTTTACAGCCTATATTTATAAAACCCTCATAAAAGAGGGTTTTATTTTATATTGACATTAGTTTTTAATTATCTTATATTTAAATAAGAAAGGAAGTGTACACATATGGATAGAGACGAATTAAGAGGTAAATTCAGTGAGGTACTTACAGTTGACGACCAGGCTAAGAGGTCCACTTTATTAAATGATATGCGATCCGAGGTTGAAAAAACTTTTAATGAGTTAGATGATTTAAAAAAGCTAAATGAAAGTCTAGTTGATAAAAATAACACTTTAACCGAAGCTAACTCGAAATTGTTTATGCAAATTGGCACGGAAAAAAGTCAAGATGACAAGCCAAAGCATAAAACATTAGATTTACGTAAATTAGGCGTATAGAAAGAAAAAGAGGTGATAAAATATGCCAAGAACAACAGCAAAAGACGTTGCTAAAACAATTCAAAATGATTTAGGTTTAGAAAATGAGCCAACGGGACAAGATGTTGCCAGTGCAATGTATAACCTAAGTTCAGGTAATTTTAAAAGTACAATTGGTGATCCTAATGAAACTAGTTCATTAGATTTTATGAATGGATTATTAGAATATCCTGATACATTAGGTGTTGAATTTATGACTTTAGCCACTCGAATCGGTAGGGTTATTGCACATAGAAATATTCTAAGAAATAAACTGGCTCCGTTTAAAATGGAAAACATGACACTAGGCTATACAATGGAGGAATACTTTGTTGAGTGCGCCAAGGAGCATGAATATGATCAGGCGGACGCAGAAAGCACGTTATTTAAACGTGAGTTGCCTGATATTAAAACAGCATTCTATATTGTAAACAGAAAAAGCTTCTATCCTGCTACAATAACAGATGATGATTTACGTAAATACTTCGTTACATGGGATGGTGTAAATTCATTAATCGCGCGTATTGTAGACTCAATGTATAATGGTGATAACAAAGATGATTATAATTACATGAAATCCGCTTTAGTAACACATTATGAAAATGGATACATGAAGATCGTCAATACAAGTGCGGTGACTGATACAGACACAGCGAAAGAATTAGCGCGTAAAATTACAGAATATGCTTCTTATTTAACCGAGCCAACAAATGAATATAACGCAATGGCAGTTACAAAACAAAATGATTATGAAGATATTTACGTTATTTTAAACGGAAAATCAAATAGTTATTTAAACATTGACTGGTTAGCGCAGACATTCCAGTTAGAGTTTGCCGAGTTTAAAGCACACGTACTAGTATTACCAACATTACCAAGTACTACACAAGGTACTATTGAGGCGTTGGTTGTTGATAGTGAAATTTATAGAGTGTTTGATCAGAAATATTCTGTGGGCGTTGCTTACAATGCTAAAGGGTTATACTGGAATTACTTTTTACACCACTGGGAAGGAATTGCGACTTCACGCTTTGCAAATGCAATTGCTTTTGTATCGGGAAGTGTAACAGAGAAAGTTACCGCAATTTATTCTAATCCTCAAGTTGTACAGGTTAAAAAAGATGGTAGTGTAACAGTTCCATTTACAGTTCAAACTAATGGATTAAACGCGCCTATTAGTTTAAATGCTACATCTAGTGCGCCAACTATGGTAAGCGCAACTTTAACGGATGATTTAAGACATGTTGTGATTAAGGGTTTAACTGGTATTACAGATGAAGGCTTAGGAACTGTAACAATTAAAGACAAAAATTCTAATGTAACATGTGACATTAAAGTTGTATATAACGTATAATTGTGATATTATATGTATGGACATTGAAGTCCTCCTTTCATCTATTTTTGATTTAGAAAAAAGAGTTCATTTAGAACTCTTTTTTCTTTTATATAAAAATAGTTGAACAATCAACTATTTATTAGTATTATAGAAAATGAAAGAGGTGATTAATGTGGAAATTATTTTAGTAGCTTTAATTTTTAATGGTTTAGATCTTATCACAGGAATAGTTGGCGCAATTAGGGATGGCGAACAAATTAAGTCTAGTAAATTAAGAGATGGATTATTTAAAAAGGTTGGTTTTATTTTTTGTTACGCATTGGGTGTTGCAATTAATTATGCTGAAACTTTTTTAACTCTTCCGTTTGGTGTTGATTTAGTGCCAGTGTTTTGTACATATGCGATAATCACGGAAGTGGTGAGTATTATTGAAAACATTTCTAAAATCAATCCTGATCTTTTACCTGACAAGCTAAAAGAATTAATTGGATATAATAATGGGGGTAAGTAATATGGGTATTATTGATGATGATAAACTACAAAGTATTTTACCGAAATATAATGAGTTAAAGTTAAGCGGTACAAATCTAGCACAACAATATGTTAGTGCGTTTAATACTGGTATGAATATTTACCAGTGTATTAATCAATTACAAGGATATATTGAATGGGTGATAAAAGCTGTGGATGATGTAGTAGTACAGTGGAATGAGATTGTAGGCTCACAACTACAGGATTCTATTAATGCAACTAAGCAAGCCACAACAGAACAATTTAATATTGAATGGAAGAAAAATAAAGCACAGTTGGACACTGAAATTGAAGGTATCATTCAAGAACAGTTTAATCAAGATTGGAATGAAAAAGAAAACGCAATAAACGCTAAAATTAATACTGTTAGTACTGATTTAGCAACTTTTAAAACTGAAACAAATAAAACACTTTCTCAAAATCAATCGGCTTTCAATAGTTTTAAAGAAGAAACTAACAAAAAATTTACAACAACTAAAGAAGAGTTAACAGATTTAATTAATACCACTCTTGATTCTATTTATCCTATTGGTTCTGTATATATCAGTTTAACAGATACAAATCCTGGTACTTATTTAAAAGGTACTTGGGAACAGTTCGCGCAAGGTAGAACGCTTGTCGGTGTCGGTGAAGGTAGTGACGGAACAAATACACAGACTTTTGCTGTAAATGATACTGGCGGTGAGTATAAACATTTAATTTCTAAAAAAGAGTTATCTATAGTTGATTATGGTGCATTATTACAACAAAATGGTTCTGCAATTGGTGTACACGCACATGGCCCTGGAGAAAGCGGGTCTGAAAAAACATCTTTAATGCAACCATATTATACTGTATATTTTTGGAAGCGCGTTAGTTAGCAAGTATTTAATACTTGCTATTATTTTTAGGGGGTACAACATGAAAAAAGAATGTGAATATAATAGTATCTATAACATGAAAAAACCGGAAGATATCCCATATAGTCTACCGGAAGGATTAAGCGTTTATTTCTATATTGAATTTTATATGCAATGTATGCACATCTTAAAAGATGTGGATTATGAGCGATACAATATATGTAAAGATAAGTTAAGAGAGTTAGTTGAATTAGAGGAGGAATTGAACTTATGAAAGCAGGCCAAAAATTAGTTTATAATGGCAGTGAGGTTTGCCTTTTTCCAATGGATACTATGAACATAACACAATGGTCAGGCCCAAGCGATCTAAGCCACTGTTGTGGACACCCTTTTGATAATGCAATCAGCGGGCAAGTGCGTGTACCCGTTTACGCTCCATTTAGCTGTCATTTATCCTATAGTGATAGTGTAGGTAACACACGTGCGTATAGTTCGGATAATCCTGTATGGACACCTAACGGGTTAAGCTATGTAACTGTTAGTTTTACGCATGATCCTAATCCACCAACCGCAACAAGATATGCGCAAGGTGATTTAATTTATCACACGGGGGAGGCTGGCTACGCTACTGGAGATCATTGTCATATCGACCAAACATTTACACAGAACGCTGGTTTAGTGTATTATGGTGTAACTTGTCAATATGGTAACCAATGTTATGCGTTAAGTGGTTCAGCGTTACCGACACAAGTATTTTATGTAAATGATACAAATATTGTAAATGGATATGGTCAAACATGGCAAACGTTTGAAGGTGGTCAACCACCAACACCACCCGAACCAAGTTACAAATATATTAAACATTATTTCATGTTAGATGGTTTAGGGATTGATCTAGGTTTTTATAAGACAAAAGAAGAAATACCACCCAAACCACCAACACCAGTTGGTGAATGGATTATACCTGGAGATATTAATAACACACGTGCGCTTACAGAAGATGAATCTAAACAAAATTGGGTTGCTTTTTGGCAGTTCTTTAAAGCGAAGGGTTGGACCGCAAACGCTGTTGCGGGCATGTTAGGAAACGCTTATTTTGAATCAACTGTTAACCCGAACCGCTGGGAGAGTGATATACCATTTGCACAACCTGTAGCTAGTCGTGGTTATGGTTTGGTGCAGTGGACACCTTGGACGAAAATTATTGATTGGCTAAAAGAAAAAGGATATTATCCGGATGTGTCAAAATTCGGTGTTGGTGAATGTGAGCGAATTCAGTGGGAGATGGAAAATGGCGCGCAATGGATAGCAACAGCAACCTACCCCGAAAGTTTTGCAAGCTTTTCAAAATCAACTGCCGACCCTTACACATTAGCGATTGAGTTTTTAGCCAACTATGAAAGACCGGCAGACCCTAACCAGCCAACGCGTGGCACGAAAGCACGTGAAATATATGATTATATCAAAGATAAATAAAATAGTTGAACTTTCAACTATTTTTTAATAATATAAATTTATAAGGAGATGATTAAGATGAGTATAGGAGTCGTAAATAGCCAGTTTACTCCACAAAGTAAAATTTACCTATTAAAAGGCTTAGAAATTGACGCAATGAATAATACATTTTGGGGTGCATTTAATAACACGGAAGAACAATTTAATTTTTTTATAAATAATTATGATCATGTTGTATTTGAAAATTACACATACCAAAGAAAAGATGGTACTGTAGTTGTACCAGGTTTATATGATGATTTACGCTTGTACAATTATTTAATTTATCAAAATGGTGACACCGGAAACAAATCAAAATGGATTTATTGCTTTATCACAAGTTTAGGATATTTAAACGATAACGCCACTAGTATTTCTTTTGAAACGGATGTAATTCAAACATGGCGGTTTGAAATTGAAAAGAATTTTTTGCCTAGTTTTATTTCATATGAGCATAGACCGCAATGGTATATTGATAAGAGTATTGATAACAGACGTAGACCTTGTATCAACACACAGCATGAAAATATTGAGCTTGGCACTGATTTAGTTTCAACGAATCAAGCAATCGTTAATCCTATGCAAAACTATTCATTTGCTGTTATAGGTATGACTTGTGATTTTGCTGGAAATGATAGTTATACGAGTGGACAGGCTGGTACGCCGTCACCCATAAATTATTATATTTTTCCTTACTCGAAACATAATGGTAATGATGTTACAACAATGCGAAATGGTATTAGTGGTAATAGTTACACAACTCTAACTGGTTTAAGTGTGGCTTTAGATCATATTCGTAAAAATGAAAAGCTAGTGGGTAAATGTGTGAGTATTATGGTTACGGATTCAATTCCAGGTTTAAAAGTTGTTAATGGTGTACTAAGTGTAGTATCAAGTAATTTTAACGGGGTTCATGAGGGTGATGTAAATTGTCTTAAAATTCTAAGCAGTACAATGAATAATATGTATTTTAATAATGATGATGAATATCCTATATATGAATTAGGTAGAAGCTTAGAGGCGTTCATAGGCTATAATAGAAATAGTAAATTATACACATGGCCATACTCATATTTAATGTTGAGTAATAACAATGGTGTGAACAAAATTTTTAAAAATGAGCTATGGAAGGATTCTTATGACATTAAGTTTGTTATGGTTGGCAATCCATCATCAAGTAAAATTAATATTATCCCTAAGAACTATAAAACTTATGACGAGATTGGAAAATCTTCATTAATAAATATGGATAACTCGTTTGAAAGTTCGTACGAGCTTTCATTGCCAATTATAAACGATACCACAGCAATGTTAATGCAATCGTCGCGTAACTCTATGAATGTTGGTTTATCAAATATTAGACGTAGTAATGAAACAGCTTCAGCAATTGCCAGTGCAACAGGTAATGCAATGAGCGCGCAAACTAGTATACAGAATAATTTAAATTTGAGCGTTACATCTAGAAATGCAAATCTAGCTAGTAACCTAAATGATCTACATAACAAATCGAATATGATAAACGCTAGTTTTAGTGCTATAGGCGGTTTAAGTGGTGGAATCGCTAATACATTAAGTGGTAATATTGGCGGTGGAATTGGAAGTTTACTTGGTGCTGGTTTAGGAATTGGACAAACCGCAATGCAAAATCAAATTAATACAAAACAAACGAATTTACAAAATGCAAATGCACTTGCAAATGCAAACGCGCAAGCTAGCGCAAATACACAATCAACCGCAATTAATAACCAGTTAAGAGAGTTAACAACAAAATATCAAAATAATACAAATATACAAAATGCAATTGATACTTATAATGCTAAAATCCATGACGCTCAAGCAACTGCTGATAGTATTGTTACAGGTACAAACGATCTAATGCGAATATTATCGCTTGATCTTAATACATTGGTTATATACGCATATAGGCCAACAGATGAATATTTAGATAGATTAAATAAAATATGGGATATGCGTGGTTATGCAACAAATGTTATTGATTATCCTAACTTACATTCTAAACATCTTTGGAATTATATACAGACTGTCAAGTGTAATATTAGCGGTGATGGAATAGACCCAAGCGATCTAGAGAAAATAAAACGTGTATTTGATAATGGTATAACTTTATGGCATACCAAAGATATCGGCGATTATTCTAAAACAAATGGAGATAGATATAACATGACAGAAGTTGATAAGTTCGGAAATTATAAAGATAAAAAAGTGCATTAATATAAAGGTTGACGGCTCAACCTTTTTTATTTAACATATAAGTAAAGGAGATGATCAAGATGAATATATTAAATGACACTAGTTGCTTTACAGACTACTGTAGAAATGCGGTTGATATTGCTACAATGAATAATGGAGAAGCTGATTTTATTTATTATACATACTTACAAATGTTAAGTTTAAATATGTTTAAGTATAAAAATCTTCCGGAATCTATTAATACATTCTATTTAGAGTATGTTTTACAAACGCGTGGTTACATTGGTTTTTATGAGGATGAAAGGTTAGGCTTAATTTGTAGTGAAATCACATTAGGCGGTCGGTTAAACCACTATACACTACCAACAGAATACCATACTGTATCAACAAGTCCACTTGTGAAAAAGACTTTAACAAGTAACGAATGTATAGTTATGAAAAACAGTCCTTTATACGTTGGATTATTTCCATATTTAAATTTTTATGCTAAGAAATTAGCTTTAACAAGTAGAACCATGGACCAAAACTTAACAATGCAATGGACACCATACATCATTACAGGCGATAGAAGAATGTTACAACAATTTAAAGTTTTCATGAAAAAGATTCTACAAGGCGTGCAAACGATCTTTACATCCAAAGGATTCAGAACGGAAGATATTAATGTACTGAACACGAACGCACCTTTTATTGCAGACGAATTACACGGTATGAAGCAAGCGATTTTGCGCGAATGTATGACATTCTTAGGAATTGAAAACGCAAACATGGATAAAAAAGAAAGACTTGTTTCGGATGAAGTCAACGCCAACAATCAACAGGTTATCGCGTCTAGAAATATTTGGTTAAGCGAACGTAAAAAAGCGATTGAAGAATTAAATAAAAAATTCGGATTAAATGCGAGTGTAGAATTTGCACCATACGAAGATTATGAAGAGATCATGAAATTACTTGAATTAGATTCGAACACAAGTATTAAAGATTTTAACATTAATAAAAACTTGGATGTTAAAGAAGGTGATGAAAATGTTTAGTAAATTAAATAAGCCAAACTATTTATTAAGCTTACAAAGTCCAGTGCTAGCACAGTATACTGAAACAATTCAAGGTGTATGCCATAACCTAGCATTGAATGAATTAATTGATAGTCAGTATAAATTAAGCGATATGGAAGTGCTAGAAATAGCTAGAAAAAAGATTTTTGATTTTAATTATCCTTTTTATGATGATCTTGAAAAACGTAAAGCGTTAGAAACAGGAATTTTAAAGCACTTTTGGTTTGATGAAATTGGACAAGAAACCTATTCATATTGGAAGTTTGAGCTTCAACATTGGTTTGAAATTAATATGGATAGATATTATACGTTATTTAAAACCATACCATTTCAAGATCAGGACGATCCTACCTCAAACACAAACTACACAGAAACGTATACACGCGATAGCACAGGCAAAACGCAAGCCAGCGGAGAAGATACAAGTATAGCACTAAACTCTGTTACACCTGAGGGTCGTGTTGACATTGAAACAAATGACTATGTTAACAATATCGCGAAAACAATTTCTAAGCCTAATAGCGCAAACGATACAACAGGACACGAAGAATATAGTTTTAAACGTAAAGGTAATATCGGTATTCAAACACTAGCGGAAGTGCTACAAGGTTCAAGACGTGCAGTTATCACGCTTGAAAGTGAGTTATACTCAGAGCTACAGGAATATGGATTATTTTTCAATATTTTTTAGGAGTGACAAATGAATAAAGTAATAGATTGGTATAGCCCAACGAACATAAAATCATACAATAAGTTTCTTAATTTTATTATTGGCGGGCGCGGTATTGGTAAAACATATGGATTCAAAAAAGACTGTATTAGTCGATATAAGAAAAAAGGAAAACAATTTCTTTATCTTAGGCGATACAAAACAGACCTTAAAAAAATCAAAACATTTTTAAACGATCAATTTGAAAACTTTAAAGATGATGAATTTAAAATAACAGGTGGTAGCAATTTTACCACGTTTTACATAAACGGGTGTGAAATGGGTTACGCAACATCACTAACATCTTTTGCGAGTTTAAAATCAACAAGCTATGTAGATGTTGACACAATTATTGTTGACGAATTTATACCGGAAAAGGCTGGTTTCAATGCGTACATTCCTAATGAAGTTGAAATTCTATTAAATATTATCGACTCTATTTTTAGACAACGAGAAGGACATGTTTATTTATTAGCTAACAATGTTAGTATTGTTAACCCTTATTTTAGTTATTTTGGAATTACACCAAACCCCGAAAAAGAGTTTAATACATTTAAAGGTAATGATTCAGTCGATCAAATTATAGTACAAATTTGCCATAGTGATTACAAAAAAGGAAACAAAGAAAAATCGAAATTCCATAAATTAATATCAGGTACAACATACGGAGACTATAACGCTGGTAACTTTGCTTATGATACAAACGACTTTATAAAAAAGAAAACAAATGTATGTGATTATTTATGTACGTTATACTATGATGATATTTATTATGGCGCTTGGATTGATATGAATACAGGCTATGTATATATCAACCAACAGATAAATAAAGAATATGGATATTGTTATTCTATTGGTGCTAACAATCGCGAAAATATGATGATCGCTAAACTTTGGCGTAAAGACCAGCGTTTGAATATACTAGTGAGATCATATAGAGATGGTTGTGTTTATTATAACAACCAGGAGACGAAAAGATTATTGAGTTACATACTCAGTAAATATTAAAAGAGTGATATTAATTATCACTCTTTTATTTTAATAAAATCTTTAAAGTTGTGTTTATTGACAGTATATAAATAATAGTCATGATTAGCACCATATTTACTATAATACTTAATATACTCATCCCAAACGATTCTGTAGTCTGTAGAATGTAAAACAATTAAATCATCAAACGTAAAATAAAATTCGAATTCGATTTTAATATCTTTGTTCATGTTTACCACCTACCAATTCTTACCATACATTTGAATAAAATAGTTTTGGATGTATTCGTGTTTAATTATACTAGAGCGTAAAAGATAATATTGCCTATAACTAATCAAACCTTGATTATAATAGGATTGGATTAGATTCTCACGCTCAGTATCACTAGTGATACCAAGCGTTCTATTTAACTCAGAACATAAACGATTAAGGCTAGTGTAATTACTCATAAGTTATCCTTTCTTTACAATCCTACAAACTTCTTTAAGGTTGTTATTAATATGCTCATTCAAATAAATATAATCAGAATAATTTATTTCTTTATCGTCATAAATTCTTTCACACATTGCGATACAAATATTTGTGTAATCACTTAAAGCTTGTAATACATTAGGTAATTCGTGCCACCTTTGAATCTTTGCTATTACATCATTGTATTGTGTTTCCATTACTTCTTTATATTTTTGTTTAGTCATATTATTTGTTTCCTCCCATTCTCTTTAGAATTTCAATTTCTATTAATTC